>ENA-UOWE01000163-UOWE01000163.1-activated-sludge-metagenome-genome-assembly--contig:-NODE-163-length-99021-cov-8.178364_pt1 | contig 99021 bp, 96 predicted proteins | sample MGYA00249841_ERZ761562 | MGnify/ENA primary metagenome ERZ761562 (study PRJEB28883, sample SAMN05720200) | activated sludge metagenome | isolation source: Anaerobic digester | place: Japan... | reverse complement strand
TCGCACTGCATACTCGTCGCAAACATCTTTATAGACATTTTTCCCTATATACTTATTTGAGGCTGAAAAATGGTGGAAAGCGCCCGCCAACCCCAGGAACCCCAGAACCCCGAGGAGCTCTACCGGTATCTCCTGGACCGGGTCACCAACATGGAGACCCGCAACCTGGAACTGCGCGAGCAAATCCGCCAGATCGAGTCGGACAAGCGCTATATCGAGACCCAGAAGATACGGTACGAGCGGGAAGTAAGAAAGCTGAAGAGCGAGATAGAGCAGTTGAGGAGTCCCCCGCTCGTCATCGGGACTGTTACCGATGTGCTGGACAACGGGAGAGTAGTAGTCAGGAGCAGTGCCGGCCCGAGGTTCATGGTCAGGAGTTCCATGTGTATAGACCCCGAAAAACTGAAACCCGGCGCCAGGTGCACACTGAACCAGCAGTCACTTGCGGTGATCGACGTCCTTCCCGAGAGCTACGATGCCCAGGTGTACGGCATGGAGGTGGTGGAGAGCCCTGATGAGACATATGCGGATATCGGGGGCCTGGACCCCCAGATCAACGAGCTGAGGGAGGCTGTGGAGCTCCCGCTGAAGAAGCCCGAACTCTTTGACCGTATAGGGATTGAACCTCCAAAAGGGGTTCTCCTGCACGGTCCGCCGGGGACGGGAAAGACCCTTCTTGCGAGGGCCGTCGCCCATGAGACAAATGCGCACTTTCTGCGGGTGGTGGGATCTGAACTCGTCCAGAAGTACATCGGAGAGGGGGCCCGCCTGGTCCGGGAGCTCTTCGACCTTGCGCGAAAGAAAGCCCCGACTATCATTTTCATAGATGAGATCGATGCAGTGGGCGCTTCCCGGACAGAAGCTACCACCTCCGGCGACCGCGAAGTGCAGAGGACTCTTATGCAGCTTCTTGCCGGGATGGACGGCTTTGAGCGGCGTGGCGACGTCAAGATTATCGGGGCGACCAACCGTATCGATATCCTTGATCGGGCGCTGCTTCGGCCCGGCAGGTTCGATCGCATCATCGAGATACCCCTCCCCGATATCCAGGGCCGTATTGCCATCCTTGACGTCCATACCAGGAGGATGCGCCTTGATCATGGCGTCGATCTTTCCGAGATCGCCGCCATGACCGAGGGGAAGAACGGAGCCGATATCAAGGCAATCTGCATGGAGGCAGGTATGTTCGCGATCCGGAAAGACCGGGATGCAGTCTCAAAGGAGGACTTCCTGGACGCAATCGAAAAGATCGGTCTTGACTTCGACCGACACATCTACAAGAGCGGATATGGAGCAATGTTCGCGTGAATAAAATTCTCCTCATTTATTAATTTTTTTTTCCGGCTTCCTGCATCCTGACCTTGGAAATGCACCCTTGATGGAGCACACTTCTTCTCTTGCAACAAAAATAAACTCAATTCACCATTTCATGCGATTGAGTGAAATGCCCGTGTGTAATCGTTACCAAACCGGGGGTTACTACGGGGTCGAAAAATGAAGATTGAGAATGATACTTCAGGTATTATAAAATTCTTAAAAAAAAGTATGCGGCAAGCACCAAAGGTTTTATTAACCTCCCCATGCTCTTCTCAATTACAGGTGTACATCATGAGCATTGTAAAGGAATTTATGGACTTTTTATACGAGTACAAGGTCATCGGGCTCGCCATTGCATTTATCATGGGCCTGGCGGCAAACCAGCTCGTAAAATCCCTCGTTGATAACATCATCATGCCAATCATCACCTTCTTCATCCCAGGTGGAGACTGGCAGACCGCGAAACTGGCTCTCGGCCCGATTGTCATCAGCTGGGGACAGTTCCTGGCAGACCTGATCTACTTCATCATCGTTGCGTTCGTGATATTCCTGATCGCAAAGAAAGTGCTCCGCGAGGACAAGGTCACGAAGAAGTGACCTCATCCTCCAGATCATCACTCTTTTCGTCGCTCCTCTTCTGATCAAGGAACTCCTCTTCCGTGCACCAGATTTCAAGCCTCACTGTTTCTCCCGTCGTAGTCCCGGGAGTTGCCTCTGTCCTGTCAACATCAACGCCGAATCGACCCTCACTAATCACATAGCCCGATTGAAACGTACAGGTCTTCCTGAACTTCCAGGGAGTATGCAGGACCACATGCCTCCCGTAGTATATCTCGTGCGCCAGTGCCCTTGTGCAATATACACCATCAGAGATCTCAAAGAGGACATCGCGCATGTACCTTCTCACGTACCACCTGAGGTCTGCCGCGAGCGAGAGTGCACTTCCCAACGAAGCCATCGAAATCTTCACGCCCGCAGATGTCTTCACCGGCCGATAAAACCGCAACGCGTCCCTGCTGGTCTCAGAGGAGAGGAGCTCCTCATAAAGCGCGACCCCTTCTTTGGGAATGAAGAGCACCTCCATGGGCGTAACACCTTTACCCGAAATATTATACCCGGGAGGTGTTAAGATGCAGTGTTCAGCCGAGTGGTCACGGGGTGGCGATGATATCCCTCATTCCGGAAGACAGCGAGGGAAAAAAGAGGAAAAAGGGAGTATTATTCAGGTATACATCCTGAGATCCGTGCTGACTTCCGCCCGGACCTTCCGTACCGCCCTCACGAAGTCGTCGTGCGAAAGTGTCCGTGCCTCCCTTCTTACCGCCATCATCCCGGCCTCCCTGCAAATTGCCTGGAGATCTGCTCCCGTGGCGTTCTCCGTCATTTCCACGATGGCCCCAAGATCGACATCCTTCCCAAGGACCATCCTCGCGGAGTGTATCTTCAATATCTCCTTCCTGCCCTCCGCCGTGGGAAGGGGGATGGAAATCACACGGTCGAACCTCCCGGGACGCAGCAGCGCCGGATCGAGCATGTCAACCCTGTTGGTCGCGGCCATGATCCTGACATCGCCCCTGGTATCGAACCCGTCCATTTCGGCCAGGAGCTGCATCAGGGTCCTCTGCACCTCCGCACTGCCAGAGGTCCCGTCATTGGTGCGGGTACTTCCCACTGCATCTATCTCGTCGATGAAGACAATGGATGGTGATTTTTCCCTGGCAAGCGAGAAGAGTTCCCGTACCAGCTGTGCTCCCTCGCCGATGTACTTGTGCACGAGTTCGCTTCCTGACATCCGGATGAATGTCGCCCTTGCCTGGTGTGCGACCGCCTTTGCAATCAGCGTCTTGCCTGTTCCCGGTGAACCGTAGAGGAGGATCCCCTTTGGCGGCTCCACACCCACCCTCTCATAGATCTCGGGTTTTGTGAGGGGATACTCAACCGCCTCCCTGACCTCTTCTATCTCCTTTGCAAGGCCACCGACCTGGTCGAACGTGATCTCCGGCGACTCGTCGAGCTCCATCACCCTGACTCTCGAGTCGAATATGTTTCCAACAATCTTCACGATAGAGAGGGCATTGTTTACTGCGACCTTGGTCCCGGGCTTGAGCTGGCGAAAGATCTCGTCGTTGACGTGGGTAAGGTACTCCTGGTTGTTTCCCTGCTGCCGCAGGTAGACCTCACCCCTGTCGAGAAGGTCTACCACCACCGCAACAAAGAGCGGCATCCGCTTGAGCTGGTTATTCTCGCGTTTCAGCTGCGCATTCTCCCGCAGGATCTCATCGTTCTTCACCTTGAGATCGAGAACCTGTGACTCAAGGTCCTGGAGCTTCAGCTGGTATTTGAGTTCTGTGTCGGATCCCGCGTTTCTTATGACGCTCTCTTCCATGCTACCATTATATCTTGAGTTCCCTACATTTATGTGGTGTGATCATGCTCATCAGGGGCCGCGGCATCTCGAAAGGAAGCGGCACAGGCAGGGTACTGGCAAGTCCCGAACCCATCTCATTCCTCTCCGGAGTGGACCCGGAATCAGGGATGATTGTCGAGAAGGGACACCCGCTCGAGGGAGCGCTGATTGCAGGAAAGGTCCTCGTCTTCCCCCACGGCAAGGGCTCGACGGTGGGCTCGTATATTGTATACGCACTCAGCAGGAACGGGAAGGCACCGGCGGCCATGATCAACCTCGAAGCCGAGCCAATCATCGCGGTGGGAGCCATCATCGCAGGGATACCGCTCGTTGACAGACTGGAAGGAGGACTGTCCCTGGTCCCGGACGGGGCCTTGGCAAGGGTTGATGGAGGGGAGGGATTCGTTGAAATACTGAACAGTGATGAATCCGGAGAGACAGCCTAATCAGTCATCACTCCCTAAGACTCACACATGCGACTCCTTCCTTTGCTCTTCGTGATGCTGCTCATCTCAGGAGTGGCAATCTGCGGGTGTACCCAGACCCCGGCAAGTAGTACCAGGTCCCCGCAGGGGATCTCCCGGAGTGGGATGATGCCCGGCCCGACTGTCACTCTCCCCCCCGAGCATGCGGTTGAGATCCAGATCAACGAGAAAGACCCGATATATGCGACTATCAGCGTTATCTTTGCCGGAGGCAAGGGCCAAGTCATGGTGACTGATATTCTGGTCCGTGTCACCCGGTCCGATGGCAAAGTGACAGAGAAACACCTTGAGCCCGTGAAGGGTGCCGAGCTGAAGTTCGAGGGGACGAAGGAAGACGACCGCATTGAGGCCTTCGTCTCCCTCACGAATGGAAACACCTACAAGGTGATCGACCAGCTCGTCCCCTACAGGACCAGGGGCTGAACGGGAAGCGGGGGGTTGCCAGACCCCCCTCTCGGATCCATCCCCTGCTTCACTTGCGAATGGACGTCCACTGGAGGTTTATCCCGGCAGCAAGGAATTCGTATGCAGCCCTCTATGCGGCGTGCGAGCAGGAGGGCTTCGTTCTCGAACCTGTCGGAGCGCCTTCTCCGGAGGTGACCTGCTACAGCCTCAACTCGCTCAATGCATCCCGATATCTCAAAGAGATACAGAATGCCCGGTGTGTCACCATAGTTGGAGGCCCGCATGCAACGGCGTGTCCTGCGGAGATGGCAAAATTTGCAGACTATGTCATCGTGGGAGAGGGGGAGTATCTCCTGCCGGCCCTCCTCCGTTCCCTGGAGAAAGGCGGCCCGGTTCCGGCAGGGGTGGCCACAGCGAATGGATTCATGCCGGCTGACCATTGCGTCAGGTTGGATAGATATCCCCCGTTCTCGACTATGAAGGGATATATAGAGATTTCCAGGGGTTGCCCGCATGCCTGTGCCTACTGCCAGACTCCCCGTATCTTCGGGCCGCACATGCGGCACCGGGGCATCGATGCAATCACTCGTGCGGCACGCCGGTTCAGGGATGCGCGTTTCGTGACGCCGAATGCCCTGGCATATGGATCAGACGGCAGAACACCCCGGCTTGAGAAGGTCAAACATCTCCTCTCCGCGCTCCAGCACAAGGACCAGCACATCTACTTCGGGACTTTTCCAAGCGAAGTGCGCCCGGAATGGGTCACCAGGGATGCGATCGAACTTGTCACCACCTATTGCACCAACACCCGTCTCCACTTCGGCGCACAATCGGGGAGCGACAGAGTGCTCTCGCTCCTCAACCGGGGGCACACGGTAAATGACGTGATCAGGGCCGTGGAACTCTGCCTCGAGTCCGGCCTTGAGCCGGTGGTGGACTGCATAGTCGGTATCCCCGGTGAAGAGGATGAAGACCAGCTGATGACCGCAAGGCTCGTGGAGTGGATCAGCCGAAGGGGGCGTGTCCATCTGCACAGGTGCATCCCGCTTCCCGGCACCCCCCTTGGAGGAAAATCCCCGCGCGAACTCCTCCCCGAAGTTGAGCGGCTCCTGGGAACACTTGCGCTGAAGGGCAGAGTGACCGGATCGTGGGGTGACCCTACGCGAAGATTTTTTTAAAGGCCCCTTCGAATGAATATTGACATGATGGATGTGCTTTTGCTGGCAGACCTTCACGGAGAGTTCGGGAAGCTCGAATCTTTCCTGGAACTCTCCCCCGATGCCGTCTTTATTGCCGGCGACATCACCAATATGGGACCTGCGGATTCGGTCGAATCACTCTTCTCCCGCATTGAAGTGCCCGCGTTTGCAGTGCCGGGTAACTGTGACCCCCGGGAGATCATCGACACCCTGGAGCATTCGGACTGCGTCTGTCTCCATGGTTCGTACATCAACCTCGGGAAGATCTCAATCGTGGGGATTGGAGGCTCAAACCCGACTCCTTTTAATACCCCGTTTGAAATGACGGACAAGCAGATCGATGACCTTCTTGGTTCCATCATCGCAAAGATGGAGCGCACCATGCACAACGTGCTTATCTCCCATGCCCCCCCACAGGGGTTTCTCGACGAGGCGGGGGGAAATCATGTGGGAAGCGCCAGTATCAGGAAACACATGAAGTCTTTTGACCTGGTCTGCTGTGCCCATATCCATGAGCAGAGGGGGATTGTCGAGGAGGGGGGGGTAAAAGTGGTCAACCCTGGCATGGCTGCCCTCGGCCAGTGCGGGATGATCCACTTCGGCAGGGAGCCTAAAGATATCACAGTCGAGCTGCTGCAGGTGTAACCCCGCGAGGCCCGGAGGTTCCCAGACAACGATCGCTCCTCTTTTTGCACTGCGCCAGCGCAAGAATGGTCCAGCGCTATACCTGAAGATCCCTCTTCCTTTCAAGGAGCAGTTCGAGGTATGACGAGAGGATTGGCTCCCCGGTCACCCCGATCTCCTTTCCCAGCGCCACCACATGCTCGGAAGGACACTCCACGCTTGTGGGGTTGTTCAGTTCAATCTCCACAAACTCCCCGAGCCCTTCCACCTCGTCGAGGCACACAGTTGCATCCCTGAAACGGTAATACTCCCTCCATTTCGTCACTTCGGCGACCCGTGTAAACCCGAGGGAGAAAAAGATCCTGGCCATTACATCAGCGGACTCAACTCCGCAATTGAACTCATCCCTTGCCTTGAGGTGGAACCCCGGCTTCTTCTGGCCTTTGTACGTCACTGTGCACCTCTCCCCTGCATGACGAATTCGGAGCGCTTCATCGGTTATCCCGAAATCACGATGTGGTGCATTCAGGTACAGATCCCGTTCCAACACCCTCCCCTCCCTCTCCGCGTGGAGAGAAGAGAGCCGGTCTCTCACCGCGGCAAGATTATGTACCCTGGCCTTCAGCTCGATCTCAAGCATTCTCTCCACTTCCCATCTTTATTGGGATTACTATAATACGTATGGCCTGGAAAACGGTCCATGGTGGTGGACTCCTGTGCAGCGGCATGAACCATGCCACTCAAAAAGAAAGAACACTTTGGATCGAAAGGGAATGTGGTAGTTTTCCGTGTGTATTGATTAATTATTTAAGAACATCGCGGTAAATGTATAAAGAACCTTTATCCGGGGGAACATCAGTGATTTTTACCCCGGGTAGCCGGAGATTGCAGGTGAAAGAATGTCAATAAAAGCGGGAGATTTTATCAGGCTCAGCTATACGGGCAGGGTGGACGGGAAGATCTTTGACACGACTGACGAAGATGTCGCAAAAAGTGCAGAAATCTTCAGTCCAGAGGCCAGGTACGGCCCGGTGACCATCCGTGTCGGAAGCCACCATGTCATTCTCGGGCTTGACGAGGCGCTCGAAGGGAGAGAGGTCGGAGAGGAAGGAGAGGTTCTCGTTCCATCCGACAAGGCGTTCGGCCCCCATGATCCTGCCAGGGTAGAGGCGTTTAACAAGAACTCTTTCTCGGAGAAGCCAAAGAAGGGAATGAGCCTCAAGGTTCCAGACAAGGGGGAGGGCACGGTCGTCGATATTATAGGAAACCGCGTCCTGATCGATTTCAACCATCCCCTGGCGGGAAAACCGCTCTCCTATACTTTCCGTATTGAGGGGATGGTAGAGGGAGCAGTGGAGCAGATGAAAGGGTTGATCAACCTCTACGCTGGACGGGACATGGACGTGACCCTGGATGGCGCCGTCATTACCCTGCACCTGCCGCCCGGGATCACATACGACCGCAGGTGGCTCCTCTGGAGGAGCAGGATAATCCACGAAGGATTCGATCATATCCCCGGCATCGATGAGATCACTCTGGTGGAGACCTTCAGGCGTACTGGAACTGACAAGCCCGAAGCCTCGGAAGAATAAATTCCCATACCCTTTTTTCACACCCGGCCGGATGAGAGATGAGATCCATTGACGGTCTCGTGGTATCAATGGAACATTCCCGGTTCATTCCCGCCAGGATTACGCATCAGTATGTCAGGAGAAAAAGCGGTTCTGTCATCCCCTGCTCTCTTTGCAGAGCGGTGAAAGCTTCTGGATGAGTCTCTCCACCTGCGCCGGGGCGGTACCGATGTAGCGCCTGGGATCAAGGAGTGCCTGGACTTCTCCGGGGGCAATGAACTTCCTCACTTTTTTATCTGAAGACAAGACCTCTGCAAGTGGTATCTTCCGCTCCAGTGCGTGCATGCTGGCTTGCCGCATCGATTCGTGCGCCTCCTGCCGGCCCATCCCCCTCACGGTCAGCTCGATCATCACCGACTCCGCCATGTTCACCCCCTGGAGCAGGGCAAGGTTCTGCGAGATTCGGTCGTGCTTTATCGTGAGCCCGTCGATCACCCTTATCATCAGGGCAAGGATGTGATCGGCGAGAATGGTTGCCTCGGGGAAAATGACACGTTCGCACGAGGAGTTGGTGAGATCCCGTTCGTCCCAGAGCGTGTTGTTCTGGAGTGCGGGTTCAACAGCGGCCCTGACGACGCGGGCAAGTCCGCAGACCTGCTCACTCTTGATGGGATTCCTCTTGTGCGGCATGGTGCTCGACCCGACCTGCCTTGCGCCAAACGCTTCCTCCACCTCGCCAATCTCTGTCCTCTGCAGTGTCCTCACCTCAATCCCTATCTTGTCGAGTGTGGTGGCGACGTTGGCCAGGAACATGAAATATTCCGCGTACCGGTCACGCGAGATGACCTGGTTTGAAACGTCTACGGGAACGAGACCGAGAATCTCCATCATTGTCGCCTGGATCTCCATTCCCTTCCCCCCGAGCGCCGACTGTGTCCCCACCGCACCGGTCAGCTGCCCGACCGCCACCCGCGGGGTCATCTGCCCGAGACGCTCAATATGTCGTGCGACTTCGCTTGCCCAGATGGCGAACCGGAGTCCGTAGGTGGTGGGGACGCCGATCTGGCCATGGGTCCTCGCTGCACAGACGAGGGTGCGCGTCTCATCAGCTCTCTTCAGGAGGGCAAAAAGCAGCCTGCGAAGTTTTCTGTCCAGGATCGCAATTGAAGCCTTCACCTGCATGCCTGTCGCAGTATCCAGGATATCGTTTGATGTTGCACCGTAGTGGACATACCCCCCTCCCTCGCCGCACTGTTCCGCAATGGCCTTCACAATCGCCATCATGTCATGGCCGATCTCCTCCTCTATCTCTTTCGCCCTCGCAAGCGTCGTCTTTCCGGCCCCCGCTGCGATGGCATCCGCAGCAGCGGCCGGGATGAACAGGTGCGCAGCAGATGCCCTCGCAAGGGCAACCTCAGCCTGCACAATGCAGGAGAAACGGTACTCCTCCTCCCAGATTGCCCGCATCTCCGCAGTCCCATACCGGAACTCGATGGGATGGATTGCCATGGAAGAAGGGTTGGTGTTTCCCGATAATAAAAAAGAGTCAGCGATACAATGGTATGGTATAATGGACAGCCTCGATGACTGGTTTCCCTACGAAGAATATCGCCCATGCCAGCGTGAGATGCTCGAATTCGGGCTTTCCTGCGCACAGGATGGCGTCACGGGGCTTATCGACGCCCCGACGGGAAGCGGGAAATCGAGCCTTCTTGCGGCGCTTCTCGCTGCACGGGAGAAGAGGCGTGTCATTGTATGCGTCCGAACAGTGAGCCAGCTCAATACCTTCATCCGGGAACTTGCACTTATCAGGGAGAAGAGGCCGGGACTGAAGACTGCCTACCTGATCGGAAAGAGGGGCATGTGCCCGCTTGCCGGGGAGGGGGACGTGTATCGCCGATGCGAAGGCGTGAAAGGGTTCAGCACCACCCTAATGCGTCAGCGTGCGGAGAAGGGATCGCTCGTCCCGTCAAAAGATCCCTTCATACAGCAGCAGATCCGGAGGATGGACCCGCAGCGACCGTTGCTCTGCCCGCACTTCATCGGGAGCCGGGTCTTTGTGCAGTCCGAGGAGGGGCTGCGCATGGTGCCTTCTGCAAGCCTGCAGACAAAAGCCGAGCGTGTGAGCCGCCAGACGGTCTGGCCGCACCAGTTGCAGGAGATGGCGTCCGGGATCTGTCCCTACGAGCTGATGATCCTGGCAGCCCAGAAGGCAGACGTGATCCTCCTGAATTATCGGCACCTCTTTGACGAGGATATCAGGGAAGCCCTGTATGCGAACCTCAACCTCGATCCTGCCGATGCGATACTCCTTCTCGACGAAGCGCACAACTGCGGCGATGCTGCAACAGATGCCCGGAGTGTAGGCCTTGACCAGGACACTCTGCTCCAGGCAGGAACCGAACTTGCAAGTCTGCGCCGCACCAGGAAGGGTGTCGAGGCGCTCCAGCAGGTGATCCCACGCATCTCAGGGTTCATGGAAGGGCTCCAGAACTCGTTTGAAAGCGAGGACTGGTTTGACCCGTCCATCTTTGACAGGATGGTGGTGAAAGGATCGCTCTATCATTCCATGGCCGGGATCGTTGACGATCTCGAGGACATATCAGAGAAGTTGCGGGAGAATAATATCAGGGCAGGGGAGTTCCGGGAAACCGCGCTCGAGCGCCTTACCCGCTTCCTCGTGACACTCTCCTCGTCTTCGAAGGATCCTGCCTGCCTCACGCTCTTCAGGAAGGTCGATGGCGTCGTGTCGCTCGAGGTCAGGAGTATAGACCCGGGGCCGCCCCTGCAGGAAATTGCAAGGTCCCACCACGCATGCCTGCTCATCTCCGGGACGCTCTCTCCAGTCGAAGCGTATGCGACGTATTACTTTGGCGATCTCCCGGTGAGGACGCTCTCTTTGCCAAATGCCTTTCCGAAAGAGAACCGTATGATCCTCTGTGCGAGTGACATCACGACCGCATTCTCCATGCGCCAGAATGAGAAGAACCTCCATCTTATACGTTCGTACATCGAGGTCTTCTCGCGCCTTGATGGAAACCTTGCCATCTACTTTCCGTCATACCAGGTGCTTGAGATGTTCTCGAGAATCCCCGCCACGATGTCCAAAAAGAAGAGGATGTTTCTCGAGCCAAGGGATGCAAGGGACGCGGAAGAGGCGCTCCGTGAATTTCTGTCCCTCCCCGGATCGGGGGAGTCTGGTCTCCTCCTGGCAGTATGCGGGGGCAAGTGGAGCGAGGGGCTTGATTACCGGGGCGATCTCCTCCAGGGGGCGATGGTGATAGGCCTGCCACTTGCACCCTTCAACCAGGTCCGGAAGATGGTCATCGAGTACTACCGCAGGCGTTTCGGGGACGAGGGAGAGTTCCTCTGTTATACACTCCCTGCAATCAACCGCGCCCAGCAGGCGCTGGGAAGAGTGCTCAGGACACCCGATGACAGGGGAGTCCTCGTCCTTGGCGAACGACGGTTCCTCGACGGCAGGGTACATAAGGGGCTGCCGAAGTGGATGAGAGACGAGATGCGTGCCTGCAACCTGAAAGAGTTTGGGGAGTTGATCGGGAGATGGCGATGAGAGAGGGGTCCTGCAGGTTCGGGCTCTGGCATGTCCATGTCCACTGGTCCCGCGACCTGGTGAGCCTGGTCAGATTCTCACCCCTTCCCCTTGAAGGTGCCGTGCCACTCCCGATCCGGCGCTACTGTGCCGGTTTCTCCGAGAACCTCCGGGAACTGCAAAGCATTGCCCTCTCTTCCGAATACCCATACTCGGCTGTCTACAGGAAAGTATGGGAGATCCCATACGGCCATACCAAGACATATGGGGATATTGCACGGGACCTGGGCATCTCCCCGAGACTGGTCGGGCTCGCAATGATGCGGAACCCCACCCCCCTTGTCATCCCTTGCCACAGGGTTGTCTCGAGGACCGGTCCTGGAGGATTCACCCCCGATCCGGCGATCAAGGAAGCGCTCCTTGCCATGGAACGAAGAAACACAAGGTGTTTATCCGGATAGGGCCCAGTCTTCAGGAATAGAGTCATCATGACAAGGTGTGTGCTGATAGTCCTGTCCTCATCCGTTTCAGCCGGGATATATTGTGCGATTCGTATTTATTGGCCGGGACTGCGTGTAAAACTCGGGTCCGGAATCGATCGAGTAATGTCCATTCGCGTAACCATGCCCGGGGAATCCTGATGGACCGATCAGGAGTCATCCTTGTTGGCGGAGAGGCGCGGCGTGCCAATGGCCTGGAGAAGTACTTCTTCAAATACGGAGGACGGACGTTTATAGAGAGACTGACCGAGACTCTTGCGGGGGTGGTCGATGAGATCGTCCTTGTCGCAAAAGACCCGGCCCAGTGCACCCGTTTCTCCCATCTCAAGGACGTCAGGTGCGTGGCTGATATCAGGCGCGGGCATGGCCCCATCGGTGGCCTCCATGCCGGCGCGCTTGCCGCTCATGGAGAGGCGATCTTTGTCTGTGCATGCGACATGCCCTGCGTATCCACAGAGGTGGTCACAAGGCTCTTCTCTCTCCTTGACGAGTTTGATGCCGTCATCCCTCAATGGACCACTGACATGATCGAGCCCCTTCATGCCGTGTACAGGCGAACAGCCCTGCTCCGCGCTCTTGAAAACCATGAAAGTCTTTCTGTCCGGAGAATGGTGCAGGGGATGCACGCCCGCTACGTCGATGTCGCAACCATCCGCGAAATTGACCCGGATCTCAGGACATTCACCAATATCAACAAAGTTGAGGATCTCGGGCGGCTCTCATGAGGGGCACGCAAGTGTTCCGACAGGAGTGACATTCGCGCCCGGGGGGGCCGGAATCCGCATCTGGACGGTCGCAACGATATCATTGCCGGAAAATTCGACGAGGTATTCTCCCGAAGTCCTGACCTGGAGTACTTTGCGGGTATCCACGCTGTATGTCTTTCCAAACCCGTCTTTCTCGATGATCTCTCCTGTCCCCTTGTCGCGGACCCTGATCTCGAAGTAGGATGCGGGGCTGATGTACGTCTGGGTGGTGTAGACGTCGTCTCTTGTCGTGTACCTGCTCTCATACCAAATATTCCTTGTCACCATCTTCGGGACGAGGCATATCTCGATGATGAGCGGAGGAGTCTCTACGGTCGTAGAATATGCGGAGACGCTGTAGGTGAAATCAATCGTGTTCAGGTAGATGATCTTGTACACTGTGGGCTCTACGGAAAAGTTCGGGAGCGTGCTTGAGGTGGGCCGGGTAGTCACAGGAGTACCCGTGGGAAAAGGTGTCGCCGGCGTCACGTACCGGGTATCCATGACTTTCTGGGTCGGGCTCGCAGTCGGGACCGGGGTTGATTCTCCCCCACCCGGGCTCACGGGTCCGGAGTGAGTCTCCTTCGGCGGGGTGATGCATCCCGCACAGAGGATACACAATACAAGGACAACCATGATTGCAGGAAAGACACCTGGCACCTTCATTCATTGTGGGTTGCATGTAAGGGTATTTATTAGTTTATCCCGCCCTGCCCAAACATTTGCTGCACAAGTGACACCGTATTCCTTGCATTCCTGCTGCCATACGCTTATATAAAATCCAGTGACATAGGTCACTATTCAACCCCGGGTTGTCCGCAATGGAGAAGAAGTCCCAGTTCTGGAAGAAGACCGACAAGTCCCTCAACACCGCCGATGGGTATGTTCTCAAGGCAGATCTGCTCGCCCATGATCAGAAATTCGAGGAGGCGGTGGAATATTACGACAAGGCACTCGAGATAGTGCCGAGGAATGCCGACGTATGGGCTTTCAAGGGCATCACCCTCCAGGGAGGCCTTGGGAGGGACGAGGAGGCGCGTGCATGCTGGGAGAGGGCAAAAGCACTGGACCATGACCTCGCCATGGCAGTGGACATGACAAAAGAGGAGCCGGCCAAGGGCGAGGACCTGGAATCGATCCGCTGGTCTGACCTTCACGACAGCTGCAGGGAGAAGCTGAAGCGGATGATGCTGAAAAACATCGAGGGGGGGTCACGCAGGTGATGTATCACCTGTGCGGGTAAAATCAGGAAATTTTTACTCACACCATTCCATGATACCCAATGGGTGGACGGATGGGGTATAGTATAATCAATGCGATGGGATCATTTTTTCTCTGCCAGTTCTATCTCTACCAGAAGGGGCGCGATAGTGCCGGTATCGACACACCTTTTCGCAAGGTGAGTAAGCCTGCGCACATACATGATGTGCGCTACCTGGAAGCTGACCAGGAGCCCGAAACAGAGCGTCACGATGCTTATCACGACGTATGCGGTGAGATCTACCATTGTTACTACCCCCTCTCTTCGGTCCTCATGACTCCCTCTCCATCTCCGTGATCAGCGGGGCAATGGAGTCCACACGCTCGCATTCCTTTGCCACCGTAAGAAAGCGCCTGGCGTAGTAAGTAGTCATCAGCAGGTATCCTGCCATTAAGCCAATACAGAACATCAATATGCCTATCACCAGATACACGCTCAGGTCATCCATCGTTGTGCTCATTGTCTGATACAGATGGACGACATATAAACATTCCTGATTCTGTGATCCCCTGTGGTATCCCGGAAACCTTTCCATCCAATTGAGGTGAGGCGCAGGATCGCACGATAGGCCTTATCATTCGGTGTTCCCAAGGAATACCTGTGCGGGAAGGCGGATTTTCGCAGAGAACCCGGACCCGGGATAGATCTCCTGCCTGACCTCCAGGCTGCAGCGCTCAAGTTCTCCCCGGGAGTTGCGGTCAAAATCGCGTTCCAGACCCTCGTAGAAACGGATTAATGACTCCTCGGGATGCAGCTCATCTCCCATCCGGGGGAGGAGCGAGAGCAGGCGCTGCCCTTCCTCAACGAGCAGATCCCGGCTTCGGCCATCGACGTAGATGACGCAGCGATGGCACCGCAGGTTACCGTCATCCCTGAAAGAGAACTCGATGCTTATGTCGACTCTGTGGAGTCCCTGGAGGGCAAGGCTTGAAAAATTGACGAGGAAGTCGTGGAATGCACCGATGTTCTGGCTGTGTTCCGCCTTCAGGTGCCCGACCGCCTCATCCCTGGTCTTCTCGGGGATCGCGGTCTCCTCCTGCAGCTCCCTGATCATCTGTTCCCTTGACTCAAGGTGCGCCATCATGCGGAGAAGGGCACGATACCGTTTCCAGAACTCGACCTCGTGCACGCTCGAGTGGAGGGAGATCTCGCGGTTCATCCTCTCACTTCTTTTTGTTCGTTCCGGGGGGTTTCGTCTCTTCGCCTCCCGAGAACTGCTTCATCAGCGCTTTCCTCTTCCGGTGCTCCTTGATTTCACTGAATATGCAGATGAAGTTGAACCCTATCACCACGAGGATGAGAGTGGAACTCATCCAGAAGAGAGGGGTGATTCCCTGGACAATGAAGGTGGTGGCAAGCAGTAAGGCTACGAAACAGATGAGATAGAAGAAGATCCAGGGGCGTATGTTCATCAGGTCCATAGAGTGATGTGAATCGTAGCCTGTTGCGCCTCTTATATATTTGGGAATTCTTCGCCTCGCATATTCATGTGGCCTCGGATCTCTTTTCTGCCCGGAACCCGGCACCTCACAATACCGCGTCGTTTAAATGGTACCCCACGACATAGTGAATGTACCATGGCTGCCCACTCCCGCATCCTGGCATCTGCATCCCAGACGCTCGACGAGAGGCGGGACACCGTGAAACTGCTTATCATCGGAGTTTTTGCGGTCACTTCGCTCATCTTCACCATCTACCTGGTGGCGTCCCGCGACCAGGCGTTCTCTGCCTCAGTGTACCCGCTCATCCCTCACCTCTACCTCATCCCGCTCATCCTGATGGCACTCTGGTATCCCCGACGCGGCCTCCAGATCACCATCCTCCTGATCGCCGCGATTCTCCTGCTCACCACCTTCATGTACCTGGAAGGTGTGATCATGAACCCCTTCATCGCGCTCCTCAACGCCGGGATGGACATCGCGATTTTCGTGGCGCTCGCCCTGTATGCAAAGGACCGCACCCTCGTGGAGTCGTTCCTGAAGGGGTTCTTCGAGCACTCGGGGATGGGGGAGAGTTTCGAGGAGGCGATGGAACATCCCTCCACAAGGGCGAAGATCAAATTCGAAGGTGCGTTCGACGACGTGATCCGCGCGCTTCACAGCCAGGATGAGGAGACGCGCGAGGAGGCCGCGAAGGCACTCGGGGAACTTGGCGACTACCGTGCCGTGAACCCCCTCGTAGGGCTCCTCTCGGACGAAAACCGCTACGTGCGGAGGGAGGCGGCGAAGTCGCTTGGAAAGATCGGCGACCAGAAGGCAATCCCTGCCCTGATTAACGCACTCAAGGACGAAGACAGGTACGGCCGTGAGGGTGCGGCGGAGGGGCTCGGCGAGATGGGAGAACATGCATACCCCTCGCTCATCGATGCCATGGCGGACGACGACTGGCACGTCCGCATGGGGGCGGCGATTGCGCTTCGCATCATCGGCAACAGGGACGCCCTGCCCGTGCTCATCACCGCAATGCAGGACGAGAACCGGTTCGTCCGCCGCGAGGTCATCAAGTCCCTTGGGCGGATCGGCGACCACAGCGTGATCGACACCCTCATCGCTGCCCTTAAGGACCCCGACAGGAGCGTCCGCCTCAGGGCCGTGAGTGCCCTCTCAAAGTGCAGGGACAAACGGGTCATCGAACCCCTGATCGAGGCCCTGAACGACGAGGACTCGGGGGTCCGGCTCAGGGTTATCAGGGCACTTGAGGAGATTGATGACCCGCGGGCAATAGAAGCTTTGAATACTTCATATGGAGATGACAATACCTGAAAAATAAAATCTCTATTTTTAAATTATTCTCAATAGGACATTTTCATCGCCGGAATTCAATTTCCTCCAAAGGATGGCTAGCATAAACCATACATTTATAAATAAAAAGGCCAACCTACACTTACAGGCTAACTGGAGGGATCCGTTAGTCCTGTGAGGTGTAGCAAATGAGAAAATATGAAGTAAAGGAAGACGCGTTCACCGGGCTCGAGGCTGCGATTGTGCTGATTGCATTCGTGGTTGTCGCTGCGGTGTTCTCGTATGTGGTATTGGGTGCAGGGTTCTTCACCACCCAGAAGAGCCAGGAAGTGGTCCACTCTGGGGTGACGCAAGCTGCGTCGAACATTGTGATTAAAGGTGAAGTATATGGAATTGCGGATAGTAACGAGACCCCCTCAACTGTTCGGTATCTCCAGTTCGACATTGGACTTGCAGCTGGTGGACTTCCTGTTGATATGAATAGGACAACACTGACGTATAGCACAGTCAATGTCGCACCCTATGTTTTGGAGCATGATTTCGCTAATTTCAATGCTGAAGTCGATCCTGATGCAGGTAAATGGGTTATTTACAAAATCAGTGCAGGATCTACGAATGACATGACCCTTCAAACTGCTGAAACATTTACAATCCGTGTGCGACCTGCAGTTGACCTTGTGACAAGGGAAAAATTCCTGATTGAGGTTAAACCTGAAATTGGGGCTGCACTAGGTATTGATCGGACTGTTCCACCTGCTATTACTTATACAACTCTACTCTATTAACCCTTTTTTTCCTCCGACAAAAAATATAAACTCTCAAATAAAGATTACCTATTATTATGGCAGTCAATCAGTCTCAGGTCGACCATATCATCGCCTCTGCCTCTTCAGACGACCCTGAGGTGAAACTGCTGAAGCTACAGGACGAGGTTGATCTGATCAAAACCTCCATAAAGCGGCTCCTGATCGACATCCGCGAGCGGATGAATGACCTTGAAAACCCCATTGTGGTGAGCGGCGGGAGGGTCTCAGGTGAGGATGTCTCGGCCTCAATGGCACACGTGATGCGGGACACGTCAAGTGCCATCGAATCAGCTGCCAGTGCAATCAAATCCACCACGGAGATGAGAAAGGCCGAAGAGCAGGTACATGGAGCGAGTACACAACCTCCCTCCCAGGCCCAGTACACTCCACACCCTGGTATGCCCCAGGGACAGGAGAACCCGACGGGGTATCCGATGCATATACCTGCACCCGCAGTACAGGGTGGGCAGAGCGAACTCGACATCTTCACGGCGCTTCGGTCTCAGCTTGCAACCCTGCCTAAAGAGGACGAGGTGTCGAAGGCGACGATTGGTGACAAGGTCAGGCTTCAGAAGGTCTTCCGGCTCTTTGAGTGGACAAGCCGGAACGTGAAGCGCTTCGGCCACGACCGGGTCGACCTGATGCTCGATGCCTACCACGCGATGGGCTACATCTCGGACCAGTCCTGCAAGCTTGTGAAGGACATGACGAGGCTTATGCAGACCAGCATCGGCGAGTTGCACGAGATCAAGGCGGACGAGTTCGTGTCCGAGCTCTACGAGCTGAACCACATTCTCAACCCGTCCGACTCGACTCTCGACCGCGACATGATCGAGGTGCTGATGGAGAAGAGAGAGGGCAAAGAAGAGCAGAAGCTCCTCAGTCCCTCCCGCACGCAGGAGGGTGAATCTGGGAGCAGAGAATATTTACCCTCCCGTGACAGAATCTAGGTGAGATGTCCAGCGAGACGATCGTCACCGCCCTATTTTTGATTGCTGCGGTAGTGGCAGCAGGGGTTCTTATCAGTGCATTGTTCCCGGCCATCCATCGGACAACCAGCACCTTCGGGGCGGTGTCGCACGAAGCAGACTTGCAGATACGAACAGACATGAAGATCGTCAATACTTTTGCAAACGCAACCACCCTCAAGGCATGGGTGAAGAATACCGGGAGCTCGCGGGTAAGTACGGGTGAACTTACACAGGCTGACGTGTTTGTAGGGAGAGCTGGGGACTTCGAGCGGAAATCGCTCTCGGAACTTTCCTATTCGATCGAGGGGGACATGAACGCGAACTTCTGGGATCCGGGTGAGACCTTGAGCATCACCGTTCCCTATGGTTTCAACAAGTTCAGTGCCGGGGACACTGCTTATTTCTCCCTGGTTCTCCCTAATGGCGTCCGGAGATCCGAAGAGTTCAGAGTGACCATTACCACGTGAAGGGTTAAAACAAATGGCAGCAGCGTCTCTCATCGCGACGGCTCTTGGCATCGTCCTCATCCTTCTGACTGCGTACTTCCTTGCGGGCGGTGCCCTTTCAGCCATTGGCGTGGTCTCAGATGCCCAGCGGGATACAACGATTATCCGGTCGAAGATGCTTGGCACTTCAGTAAGCGTGCTCGGTAGTTCGGCAGGTGACTCCCTCCTCTATGTTGAGATTCTGAATGATGGGAGGGAACCCATCAGGGAAATGGAAGGCATAGATGTCTATCTCAATGACCCGGCCATCGGCTGGTCAATTTTTACGTACAGTCAGGCTCCGGGAACGGGTCACTGGTCACTGGTGAGGATTACTGCGGGGGATTATTCAGCAGAAAAAATCTACACCAACCAGTGGGACCCGGGCGAGATTCTGAACATGTCTATATCCTATTCAGGTATCAACCCCAATTACTTCAAGATAGTGACTGCCAATGGAGTGGGAGCACTCTTTCCTGTTTGATAAGATTTTTTACCCTCACGTCCGGTAAGGAACACTTTATATCAACATTCCGATATATAATTCAATACTCATCATGGTGGCATCCATCAACGACGGGCTCTCCAGTCTCCTTGGCGGGGAGGACAAGAATATCCTCTCGACCGGAAACAACGAGATCGACAAGAAGATTGCCGATGGGATACCGCTCGGGTCACTCACCCTTATAGAGGGTGAGAACGACACAGGAAAGGGCGTCCTGACCCAGCAGATCATGTGGGGGGCCATGAAGCAGGGGCTGTGCGTCGACTTCTACTCGACTGAGCTGACCGCAAAGAGCTTTCTCTCGCAGATGGAATCCATGAGCCTTGACGTCTCCGATTATTTTGCCTGGGGCTATATCCGCCTCTTTCACCTCCACATGGTTGGATTTAAGTGGACAAAGGAGGAGATGGACGGCATACTGCAGAGGATTATCGCCCACATCCGGGCAAGCAAGGCACAGGTGGTCGTGATCGACTCCCTCACGATGTTCACCGAGTACACGCAGCAGTCGTCGATCCTCACGTTTCTCACTAACTGCAAGAACATCGTGGACCAGGGAAAGACTATCCTTATCACTCTGCACACCTATGCATTCGAGGAGGACACGTTGATCAGAATCCGCTCTATCTGCGATGCCCACCTGTCAATGAAGAAGGCTCTCATCGGGGATAAATATGTGATGGTGCTCGAGGTGGTCAAGGTCAGGGGTGCGAGGAAGACCACCGGGAACCTCGTCTCCTTCGAGGTGCATCCGGGTTACGGCATGAAGATCATCCCGATATCAATGGCAAAGGTGTAAGATGCCTGCGCTCACCGCTGCCCTCAACCTCCCGTTCACCCCGGCAGAGAATACCGAGGACAACGATTGCGTCAATAACCTAGAGAGCTGCGCTCTTTACCGTATGCTGCCGGTAAATGCGAAGGAATACGTGAAGAAAAGCCCTCACCTGCTGGAGTATCTCCATATTTTTCCGGTCGATGAATTTGGTATTCCCCTCTTCTTCTCCGAGCTGAAGCGCGACCTCAAGTCGATGACCGACCCGAACCTGATCTACCCAGCAGATGATACAGTTTTCGTTCATATCTTCTTTGACCAAAACGATGTCCGGAACTACTACATCCCCATTGACCCCTCGTTCATGCACAGCGTCAAAGAAATGCTGCCGGCGGTGGAATACAAGTTGATCGACCTGCTTGATGCACTCGAGAAAGATCCGGTCACTGATGAAGAGCGGACGAATGTCCTGAAAACACTTATCTCACAGGTACTCCACGTAAGGCAGCCCGGTGAACCTCTCTCTGGACTAACGGGAAAAAGCGCAGAGAAAAGCTTTTCCAGCAAAATAAAGGATTTTCTTAACAAGGACCTGACCGCAAAGACAAGTGTGCACCGTGCTGCAGCCCTTTCACACGTACCCCAGACTCCCGATGGTCGGATCATCGTCTCTCCACAGGAGTATCGCGCGATTGAGTACATGATAATCAGGGACAAGATTGACGTGGGGCTCCTGAAACCCTTCATCAACGATAAGTACATCGAAGACATTACGGTAGACGGGGTTGGCCCCATCTTCATCGAGCACAAGATCTTCAAGGGACTGAAGTCTGTGGTAGGTTGGGACAATACCGAGGAACTGGACAACTTCGTGATCAAGCTCGCAGAGCGAACGAAACGACCCATTACCTACCGTAATCCCATCGTGGACGCCACCCTTCCCGACGGGTCACGTATCAATATCGTGTATAGCACCGACATCAGCAGGAAAGGGAGTAACTTCACCATCCGTAAGGCGATGGATGACCCTATCAGCATCCTGAAGCTGATCGAATTCAAGACATGTGACTATATGGTCGCAGCATACATATGGATCTGCATTGAGAATGGGATGTCGCTCTTCATGAGCGGTGAGACCGCGAGTGGAAAGACCACGAGCCTCAACGCCTTCACGGCATTCATCCCTCCTGAGAACAAGATCGTGACCATAGAGGACACGCCGGAGTTGCAGGTACCGCACAAGAATTGGACAAGAGAAGTCTCCAAGGGAAAAGGAAAAGGAGAGGGAGAAGGTTCCGATGTCACCATGTTCGATCTCCTCAAGGCTGCACTGAGGCAGCGTCCGAACCAGATACTGGTAGGCGAGATCCGTGGAGTAGAGGGAGCGGTCGCATTTGGTGCCATGCAGACGGGCCACCCGGTCCTCTCAACATTCCACGCCGCATCGGTTGAGAAACTCATCCAGCGTTTGTGTGGAGACCCTATCAATATCCCGAAGACCTACGTTGACAACCTGAACATCGTCGTCATTCAGAGTGCAGTAAAGAGGCCCACAGGCGAGACCGTACGTCGCATGCTCAGTGTGAATGAGCTGGTCGGGTATAACCCCGAGACACAGGGGTTTTCTTTTGTGGAAATGTTCCACTGGAACCCCGTAACCGACATGTTTGAGTTTCCCGGCCGTGGCAGTAGCTATCTTCTTGAGAATAAGATCGCCACCATGCTCGGAATCCCAGAACACAAAAAGGCATCAATTTACGACGAGGTGGAGAAGAGGGCTAGGATTCTTGAACGACTGCACAAGGCAGGATATACGGGATTTTATGATCTTTATTTCATGATGACAAAGATAAAGAAGCAGGGACTCCTGAAGATCGATGTCGATGCGATGTAGATGGCATTCGCAGGGTTTGGAAAGTCAGTCCGTCAGGTAAACGCGGGAAAGCTCCCCTTTCAGGACCTTGGCGCCTCGGTAAAGAATCGCCTGGCCACCATCACCGAGAACAAGCAGATGGGGCCTGACCTTCTCTTCATGGTCACCTACATGGCCTCCATTACGACCGCACAGGCAACCAGGCCTGAAATTTTCGCATATACTGCGGCACGTACGGAGTATGTGACATGCAAGTATATCCAGCGCGTAGAGTTCTTTGTAAAGCGATGGAATTACAGTTATGTTGAGGGCCTGGCCATCATCGCCGAGAAAGCCAAGAATGACATGCTGCGGAGTATGCTCCATCGTTACGGCAATTCCATAGAGTCCGGTGTCCCAGACGAGGACTTCCTGACAAGAGAACTTGCGACTATCAGGAGTGTCTTCCGCAACTCTTACGAGCAGGGGCTGGAGATGTTGAAGAAATGGAGCGATGCCTACATTGCAATGCTCTTTTCCGCCAACCTCATCGGTATCATCATTATGCTCTCCATTGCGATCTTTGCACCCGATGACGTTCAGCAGACGCTCAGTTCTGCCTATTTCATTGTCATCACAATCGCGATCTTCGGTCTCATCACGATGTACAAGTCTGTCCCATCTGATGATAAGACCCATGCCATGCAGCGGTGCTCAAAAGAGCAGGCCATCGTCAGAAAATTGGAAATGAAAGTGATTCCGGTCGCATTGATCGCCGCAGTCCTCCTCAATTTCCTCTCCCAGAATGCCGGTCTGTCAATGCTCTTCCTCGGGTTCATCCTCATGCCTCTCGGCGTGATTGGGTATCTTGATGACAGAAATATCGTCCTTCGCGATGCCGAGTTCACCACCTTCATAAGGAGCCTTGGTGCAGTCATGGGGGGAAAGGGAATAACGGTGGGCAGCGCCCTTGCAGAAATTGACCGGAAATCCATGGAGAACCTTGAACCTTTCATCGCAGGGGTATACTCAAAGATTAACCTTGGCCTCGACGAAAAACTTAGCTGGGACAGATTCGTGGGAGAATCCGGAAGCAACCTCATCTACAAGTACCTCAATATCTTCAGGGATGCCGTGGAACTCGGAGGAAAACCCGATATCATCGGGCAGATTGTCGGCTCCTCGATGCTTGAGCAGGTTCTCCTCCGTGAGAAGCGGAACTCAATCGCGATGGGATTCGTCATCCTCCTAATCCCAATGCACGCGATGATGGTGGGGATATTCCTTTTCCTGTATCACATCATGGTAATGATGTCAAAGGCCATCTCATCCGTGGTTGCGCAACTCGGGTCTTCTTCATCGGCGTTGAGTACCCCCGGCACGATCGGGGGATCCGTAGGGGGTAGCGGACTCTCCATGTTTGTGAACTTTCCTGAACAGGATGTAGGACTTTTTGTAGTGATCATGATCATGATTATTACCATCGCGAACGTTATCGCAGGAAAGATAGTGATGGGGGGGGATCGTTATATGTACTATTTCTTCAGCAGTCTCCTCCTCATCGTCACTGGCATCATTTATATAGCCGCGCCGGTAATAGTTGCTATGTTCTTTAATATTCCCACATTCCAAGGAGTCTGATATGAATGATTCAACCCTGAAAATCATCCTTTTTGCAGTCATCATCGTATTCGGCTCCCTGATGCTACTTTTTGATACTCCAGTCTTTTACCTGATCATCGGGACGCTTGTCCTCGCAATCCTTGTCCTGATCCTGGCCGGGGGAGTACGTCTTCCCAGGTTGAGCAGAGAGAACGAAAAGAAAGTGAAGGGAACTGCACAGGAACCTGCTTCAGAAAGAAAAAAAGAGAAGAAACCTCTGAAAGAGAAGAAGGCAAAGTCCCCTGGAAAAAAGAGCAGTGTCGGAGATTTCTTCTCCTCGCTCAAGGGAGCGTTCGCAGTGCTCGGAAAGGATTTTTCCAGGAAGAGGAAGTCGAAGACTGAGATAGAGGCCCAGGAGAAGAAGATTGACACCCTTCTGGACCAGTCGATCCAGGGCGGAGCGGTGGCATCCCTTGATGATATTATCCCCGATGCAGCGCCCGCCGAGAAGAAGAAGACCTCTGACCCATTCAGCGCGCTGGTGGGAGAGGACCTGAACGCCGACCTCCTGAACGAGATTCAGGGTGCAGAGGATTTCTCCGTCCTCGATGACGCTGGACTGGACATCAATACAGAGATTGCCGGTCAGACAACCCCTGCAGGGGGAGGAGATCTCTCAAATCTCGACATCACTCTTTCAAGCGACGACGATGCCATCACCCTCGACGAGACAAATGATGCCGACGAGGTGAAGGAGATCCTTGAGGCACACAGCGACGAACTTGCCCTTGACCAGGACGCAGGGGCAAATCTTGCCGAAGATGCAATGGAGGGACTTGAAGGCCTCGATCTCGATGGAATGGATCTCGAGGAGGAGCAAGGTGGCCCTGCTCCTTTGAAACCGGCTGCCACCAGCGAACACCCTGCAAAGCCATCAGTGGTCTCTCCACCAGGGAGATCCGAACCTCCAAAGCCCGCCACGCCCGCGTTCTCCCCTGAACAGGACATGCTCTCTTTCTCAAAGGGCAGGGGCCAGGATGATGACCTTATGGCATCGCTCCGTTCGGATGCGAAATTGCAGAAGAAAAACGAATATGCAAGCCTTATCAGGGATCTGAAAGATACCAGGGTTGCCGCATCTGATCTCCAGAGTGAACTCGAAAGCCTGTTAAAGCCGAAAAGACCAAAAAGTGACTGAAGAGACGGGAGGTGTCTGAAGGGTGGCTGTGGTTCCGGTCAAGATCGAGAAGGAGGGGAAATGGATAGTCAGCAAGATCGACCTTCAGCAAGAGTCAATGACAATCGCAGATCCGATTGGAAAGGCCATCCCTTTCAAATCGGTCGTTGACCTCGAAGAGAAGAAGAGCCTCCTCATCATCACCCTCAAGGGTGACCCTCCCCAGGTGCTGCGGATCGCAAGTGTAGAAAAGGTGCTCCAGGCAATGAAGCGGCTCATCATCATGTCCTGCAGTGCCTACAGGCTGACTGCCTATTTCATGTCACCGGCCGTCAGAGGTGGCGTGATGGTGACAAATGCCTCCTGGGAGAAGGGGGCAATCGCCGTTCTCAAGACCAGCATCTGGTTCGTGAGCCAGAACAAGCAGGTGTCTGTGCCCCTCAAAGAGGTCACTGGAATCGAGCTGACAAAGCGTGAGGTGCAGGGAAAGCAGGTGGACGTAGTCAAGATAGATCACCTAGAGAATTCCGACGTGGTGACCAGTTATGTGCTCTGTCCCCTGTCTACGCTCCAAATCCTCCTTAATTTCCTTCAGGACGCCACAAAGGACCTCGAGACGAGCGGCGAGGAACTTGACCCCCTCTCCGCCCAGGTAGGCATGCTTATCTACAGCGGGATGGACTCCCATGCTATCGAGAACATGTTAAATATCTCCCACAAGAGCCTGGACGAGATCTACGAGAAACTCCTGAAAATCGGCTTAATAGAGGTAGTATTCGTAAGAAAAGAGGTCCAGCTGACGCCAAAAGGTGTCCGTTTCATCACCGAGGCAGTAAAACCTCCCACTTAGAAATTGTCTTTGTCCTCATCACGGCGAAGATATTCGGAAGGGAAAGGGCAGGGTTTTTTTATACCAACCATATAGCTCCTCGAGGTGCAGCCGATACGATTAACTATTTAAATTCTTCGCATTTACCTATATAGTGATAGATATGGGGAGAATTCTGATAGTGGATGATACCCTCTTTATGCGTACTCTTCTCAAGAATATCCTCTTCTCGGGCGGCCATGATATCGTAGGAGAAGCAGGTGACGGGGACGAGGCCATCGCAAAATATCAGGAGCTTAAGCCAGACCTGGTGACGATGGATGTCGTGATGCCCAAGGTCAATGGGATCGAGGCCCTGAAGGGGATCAAGAGTTTCGACCCTAACGCGAAGGTAGTGATGTGCACGGCGGTGGGGCAGGAACAGATGGTGAAGCTGGCGATCAAGACAGGTGCAAAGGGGTATATCGTGAAACCATTCCAGGCCCCCAAAGTCCTGGAAGAGATCAAGAACGTGCTCGGTTCATGAGAAGATGATCAGGGTTCTCGTGGTTGATGACTCCCTCTTCATGCGAACCATGATCAGGGACATGCTTGAGAAGGATCCCAATATCGAGGTAGTTGGTACCGCGGTAGACGGGGTGGACGCACTCAAGAAGATATCCGAGCACATGCCTGACGTCGTCACCCTCGATATCGAGATGCCCAGGATGAACGGGCTCGAAGTGTTGAAGAGCAGGTCACAATACAAGAACTTTCCACGGGTCATGATGCTCTCTTCCCTCACATCTGAGGGTGCAGAGATGACACGGAAAGCCATGCTGCTCGGGGCAGACGATTTCATGCCCAAACCAAAAGACATGCATGCGATCAAGGGCATCGAGCGCGAACTCCTCGAGAAGATCCATAACCTCGTCAACATCGCATATGTCGACCGCCCAGATACCAGAAAGACCCGCCTTGCGGACAGGATTGTCGTGGTTGGCGCATCAGCGGGAGGACCCCCCATGCTCGATATCCTCATCTCCTCCTTCAAGTCCGGGATTCCCGCGGCCATGGTGGTGACCCAGCACATGCCTGAAGGGGGCTTCACTGCATCCCTCGCGACCCGCCTGAACCGGATATCGCCAATGCCTGTCAAGGAAACAGAAAACGGCGATGTGCTCAACCAGGGGAGCATCTATATCTCCAGGGCAGGGTACCATTCCCTTATCTCTGCTCTCCTTACGGACGGGGGTGAGAAGGGCGGGAGGATAGTCCACTCGCAGTCTCCCCCTGTCCACAGCGTCCGTCCTGCCGTCGACAAAACATTCATCTCGGCAGCGAGCGTCTTTGGCGAGAGAGTCGTTTCGGTGATCCTTTCCGGAATGGGGAACGATGGGGGTGATGGGATGGCGGTGGTGCGTGAACATGGAGGCCGGACGATGGTCTGCCGCGAGGAGGACTGTCTCGTGTACGGGATGGCACGTTCCGCACTCTCGAAGAACTGTGTGGAGCAAGTACTCCCTCTCGAGAAGATTGGGGATGAGATCGCACGACTTGTGGCGGGGATGGCGAACTGAACATGTCTGAACTTGATGCATACAGGTCACTTTTCATTGCTGAATCACGTGAGAACCACGAGAATATCGTGAAGAACCTCCTGGTGCTGGAGAGCGAGGCCTCCGACGAGGCGATCGCGGAGATCTTCCGTTCTGCCCACTCCCTGAAGGGCATGTCGGCATCAATGGACTTCAAGGGCATGGAACGGCTCTGCCATGCAATGGAGGATATCTTCCAGGAGATACGGAACGGAAACATGGTCGTCACCCACTCCCTGATGGATACACTTCTCTGTGCATCAGACATGATGGAGACAATACTCGATGATATCGAGGCCGGAGGCCCGGGCGTCCCAGAAGACCTCGATGAGCTGGTCGATGGCCTGAAGAAGTGGATCGGACGAAAAGCAGGGGTCGTGCCGGATACGGGTGCCGAACGAGCCTCATATGAACCAGGCGACAGCGAATCTCGAGAAGAGTTGTCGACCACCGGAGAAGAGAAACAGGCGCTGAACCGTTATTGCATCACGCTCTGCATGAGTGACCAGTGCGATAACCGGAACCTCCGTGCAATGATTATCCTGCAGAACCTCGAAGAACTTGGGAGACTGGAGAAAGTCACGCCTGACCGTTCAATTGTCGAAGATGGTGAATTCGACGGCCGTTTTACAGTCGAGCTGGCGAGCGATGCAGGGATCGATGCCATAAAAACCGTCACGTCCTCTTCCGATATAAAAGAGGCTGTCGTTGAAGACCTGCAGAGCCCTGCCTCCGCTCCTGCAGTCATCAGGAAGGCCGCCGAACCCACGGCACCGAAGGAGGACGAGAGGAGACCCTCGCAGAGAGCAGAAAGAGTTGAGAAGGGGAGGGAGGTCAAGAATATCCGCGTCGACATCAGCCGGCTCGATGTCATGATGAACCTCGTCGAGGACCTGGTGATAAACCGCGGGCGAATCACCGAGATCGCCCGCGAGCACCAGATGAAGGACCTCGACGAGACCCTCAACATGATAGGTCGCTCTGTCTCCGACCTTCAGAACCTGATGATGAACATCAGGATGATCCCGCTCAACCATATCTTCAACCGGTTTCCAAGGACGGTCCGCGATATCGCCAACCGGGAGGGTAAAGAGGTCGAGTTCATCATCGAGGGAGGGGATACCGAGCTTGACCGGAGTGTCATGGATGGGCTGAACGATCCCCTCCTCCACCTGATAAGGAATGCCATTGATCACGGGATCGAGAGACCGGAGGTCCGTGAGGCTGCAGGAAAGGCCAGGAAGGGGACTCTTCGCCTGTCAGCGCGAAGAGACAGGGATAACGTGATCATCACCATCGAGGATGACGGGAAGGGAATCAGTGCAGAAAAGGTGAAGCAAAAGGCAATAGAACGGGGACTGATCTCAGAGGCCGAGGCGCAAGTCCTCTCCCGGGAAGAGACCATCGACTTCCTGTTCCGCCCGGGGTTCTCCACCGCTGAATCCATCACCGACATCAGCGGAAGGGGTGTGGGCCTCGACGTCGTCCGTACCACCCTAGAGTCCCTGAAGGGGACCATAAAAGTCGAGTCTACCGAGGGCAAGGGATCAAGGTTCGAGCTCCTCCTTCCCCCCACCATGGCAATCTTCACGGTGATGATGGTCAGGATCAATGGAAGGAGGTGCGCGATTCCCGTCCACAACGTAGTGGAGGTCGCAAGCCTGGAGCAGGAGTACATCCACACGATAGGCGGGCACGAGACCATCCTCCTCAGGAACGAAGTACTGCCTCTTGACAGGCTCGATGACATGTTCGGCCGTTCGGATCGGACTGACATCCTGGTGGTGCTGCAGCACCAGAACAGGAAGCGGAGCATTGCCGTTGACCTCATCGAGGGCCAGCAGGAGGTAGTAATCAAACCGCTTTCCACCGTGGTGGGGTCCTGCCGTGGAGTGTCCGGCGTCACGATTCCCGGTGATGGCGAGGTGGTGCCGGTTCTCGACGTGAATGCACTAATCAAGGAGACCTGAAAAAATGCTTAACAGCCAGCAACGAGATGCACTGCGTGAACTCGGGAACATTGGCGCCGCACATGCGGCAACCACCCTTTCCACCATGCTGATGTCGAATATCGAGATGGAGGTCCCCGAGATCAGCGTGGTCGACATCTCGAAGATCCACGAACACGTCGGGGATGAACTCTCGGCACTTGTTATCTTCCAGATCACCGGCGAGGTCTCGGGTGGGGGGTACGTCCTTTTGCACATCCCAAAGAACTCGGTGATCAGGCTTACCAATGCCATGCTCGGGATGACCGAACTCGAGCGGGACCTCACCGAGATGGACGAGAGCGCACTCCTTGAGATCGGGAACATCATGGTGTCTGCTTTTCTTGATGCCACTGCGACCCTTCTCTCTATCATCATGCTTCCCTCCCCACCGTCGATGATCATCGACATGCCGCACGCGGCATTCCAGACCATCCTGGCAATGCAGCAATTTTCCGACATTGACCAGGTCGTGATCTTCCGTACGGAGCTCCGGAGCGACCAGCATAAGATCTCAAGCAACCTCTTCCTGCTCCCCAACAAGCCCATGCTCGATGAGATACTCTCAATGCTTGAGAACCTGATGAAATAAGGGACCAGGAACGAAAAATGCCAGGCCCAGAAGAACCAACCGTGATCGTAGGGATTGGGGAGTTCTACGCAGGCAGGAATCCGATGTCGTCGATTGGCCTTGGATCATGCATAGGGCTTGTGATATACGACAAAGATAAACCCCTGGGTGCCCTCGCTCATATTATGCTCCCGGATTCGCAGGGAAGGAGCGAGCGACCGGCAAAGTATGCCGACACCGCGGTCAAATTTCTTGTAAAAGAGTTGAACATGCTTGGGTGCAGGTCATCTTCCCTCGCGGCAAAGATCTGCGGAGGCGCATCGATGTTCCAGACGTTTTCAGGCAACCTGAACATTGGTGAGAGGAACGTAGAGGCGATCAAATTCCATCTGAAGGAACTCAACATCCCCATTGTTGCAGAAGACGTCGGCGGAATCGTAGGAAGGACTATTGTCTATAATCCTGCGGAGAATGGAAAAGTCAGCATTAAAACTGCGGACGGGACGAAAAAAATAATCTAGGTGCGATTGGTCACAAAGACGGCGGCCGCAATCACCGTGGTCCACATGCCATTCTTGTCGCCCTGTGCAGACTGGCAGACCTGCGTCGTCCTGATGATCTTCCCGCTGGCCTTATAGATCTGCTCCCGCTCCTGCCAGGCCTGGTTGATATCGAATTCTATTCCAAGGGTGGTGGCGAGCATGGTCGCTGCCAGGTCTTCGGCGTAATCTCCTGTCTTTTCTGCCGTCTCACCGTAGGCATGGTGCTCTGAGAGATACCCGTACTCCTTGGCTTCCTTGGGTAACGCAAGCCCTATTGCCGCTGAAATCAACCGGTTAGGCTCATTCGTATCGTTCTTGGCCATGACACAGTATGTAATCTCACCCGGCTCCAGCATCTTTGTTCCCTCCTCAACAGAGACCATTTTACAGTTCGGGGGAAAGATACTGGAGACATAGACAAGGTTGAACTTCTCGATTCCTGCCTTCCGGAGCGCAAGCTCAAAAGAGGCGAGACGGTCTTTATGAACACCCACCCCCTTGGTAAAGAATATCCGGCTCGGGACCACCATATACCAAGATCTGGTATTTTTTAACTCTTTAAACTTTTTATTTTCAAGAAATAACATTTTAGAACCCTTCATTCCTTTTTTTACTACGATTTCTCCTGCCTTGAGAGATCAGGTTATCTCGATCACTCTTTGCCAGACACTTATCGGCGCACCAACGCAGGTTCATTTTCAGAAATACAAGAGCCGGATTTATCCAAATCAAGGCTTTTTTCGACACCCCGACACCTATTAAAACTTCCCCGGCACACCATATATGGAAATCATGAAGGCGGTCCTGGGTCTAGAAGACGGCACCTGTGTGACAGGAGAAGGGTTCGGTGCCGAGGGGGAATGCGCTGGCGAGCTGGTATTTTCCACCCAGATGGGTGGGTTCATGGAGGCCCTCACCGATCCCAGCTATTTCGGGCAGATTCTCATGTTCACCTTTCCGACAATTGGAAATTACGGCGTGGACAGGATGAACTTCCAGGCCCCGAGAGTCTGGACCCTCGGTTGTGTTGCACGCGAGATCTGTCCTACCCCCGAGACGAGACCCGCATTCACAGATTATTTCGAAGAGAACGGCCTCCTGGGAATCCAAGGCGTGGATACCCGAATGCTGACCATAAAGACGAGGGTAGAGGGAACGCTCCGGGCTGCGCTTGTCGTGGGGGATGAAGACCCGGATCGCGCTGTCGAGCTTGCCCGGAGGGCAAAGCCAATATCCGATGCAGACCTCATTCCCGCCGTCTCGTGCAAGGAGCCTTATCACATTCCCGGGCAGGGGAGGAGGATTGCCGTCATTGACCTCGGAATAAAAAAGAATATGATCATCAGCTTAAGGCACCGCGATGCAGACCTCCACATCTTCCCCTATCACGTCCAGCCCGACGAGATCATGGCATGCCACCCTGATGCCCTCTTCATCAGCAATGGCCCCGGAGATCCCGTGCATGCCACCGATGCCATCCGGTGCGTAAAAGAACTCGCCGGAACCCTCCCGATCTTTGGCATATGCATGGGTAACCAGATCTGCGGACTCGGGCTCGGCGGAAAGACCTACAAGATGAAATTCGGGCACCGCGGTACCAACCAGCCTGTACGTTACAAAGACGGGAGCATCTACATCACGACCCAGAACCACGGATTCGCCGTCGATAGCGACACACTGCCCGAAGGGGCAAATGTCCTGTACTCAAATGTAAACGACGGAACCCTGGAAGGGTTCGAAGACCCCTATCTTGAGATCACCTGCGTCCAGTTCCATCCCGAGGCCCACGGCGGCCCGCGGGATACGGAGATACCATTCTTTGACACCATGTTCAGGAGGCTCGCCTGATGCCGAAGAAGGCACATATCAGGAAAGTCCTGCTTATCGGCTCAGGGCCAATCCAGATCGGGCAGGCGGCTGAGTTCGACTTCTCCGGCTCGCAGGCATGCAGGGCCCTCCGGGAAGAGGGAGTCAAGGTGGTGCTGGTAAACTCGAACCCCGCCACCATCCAGACCGACCCGGAAATGGCCGACGAGATCTACATCGAGCCCATCAGGGCAGAGATCATCGAGAAGATCATCGAGAAGGAGAGGCCTGACGGGATTCTCTCGGGCATGGGGGGCCAGACAGGGCTGAACATGACCGCAGAACTCGCTGAGAGGGGTGCGCTCAAAGGCGTGGAGATCCTCGGGACTCCCCTCGAAGCGATTTACCAGGGGGAGGACCGCGAGAAGTTCCGCGCCCTGATGGAGCAGATCGGGGAGCCTGTCCCAAGGAGCATGATCCTCAACCGCATGGACCAGGCCGATGAGGCTCTCCGGACGGTGGGGCTCCCTGCCATCATCCGGCCCGCATACACCCTCGGCGGATCAGGAGGAGGGATTGCCCACACCCGGGAAGAGCTTGTCCGTATCATCGAAATCGGCCTTTCAAGGTCCCGCATTCACCAGGTGCTCGTTGAAGAATCCGTCGTGGGGTGGAAAGAGATCGAATTCGAGGTGATGCGGGATGCAGGCGACACCTGCATCATCGTCTGCGGGATGGAGAACGTGGACCCGATGGGAATCCACACCGGCGAGAGCGTGGTGGTTGCCCCGATCCTCACTCTCCGCGATGACGAATTCCAGACGCTCCGCACTGCAGCCATCAAGATCATCCGTGCGCTCAATGTCCAGGGGGGCTGCAATATCCAGTTTGCCTACAAGGAAGGCGAATACCGGGTGATCGAGGTCAACCCGAGGGTCTCACGGTCTTCGGCACTCGCCTCCAAGGCTACCGGCTACCCTATCGCCCGGGTGGCTGCAAAGATTGCCATCGGTCTTCGGCTTGACGAGATCACAAACAGCGTCACCGGCTGTACACCCGCATCATTTGAACCGGCGATCGACTATATCGTCGTGAAAGTGCCTCGATGGCCGTTCGACAAGTTCAAGAACGCCGACCGGACCCTCACCACCGCGATGAAGAGCACAGGTGAGGTGATGGCGATAGGCCGGACGGTCGAGGAGGCGTTCAAGAAGGCGCTGCGTTCGATCGACACTGACATGGAGCCACACACGAACCCAAACGAGATCCGCATGATCCTCTCCCGCCCCACGGACGAGCGGTTCGCCACACTCTTTGATGCGGTTCGTGCCGGTTTCTCAGTCGAAGAGATCGCGAGGATCACCAATATATCACCTTTCTTCCTCGAAAAAATCCAGAATCTCGTCAGCACGGAGAAGAAGATCAGGGATGCCCCGACAAAGGAGACCATCCAACTTGCAAAGAAGTTTGGGTTCACCGACGCCGAGATTGCCAGGGAATCAGGGTACTCCGTGGAAGAGGTGGAAACAATGGCGGGTAATCCGACCTACAAGATCGTGGACACGTGTGCCGCCGAGTTCCCTGCCAGGACTCCTTATTTCTATTCAACCTGGGACACTGAGTGCGAGATCCCCCGGACAGAGAGGGGGAAGGTGCTCATTCTCGGGTCCGGGCCTATCCGCATCGGGCAGGGTATCGAGTTTGACTACTGTACTGTTCATGCCGTCAAGGCGCTCCGCGAGGAGAACGTGGAAGTGCACATCGTCAATAACAACCCGGAAACGGTCTCGACCGACTTCGACACCTCTGACCGCCTCTTCTTTGAGCCCATGCTCCTCGAGGATGTGATGAACATCATTAAAAAAGACCATTACACGGGTGTGATGGTCCAGTTTGGAGGCCAGAACGCGGTAAACCTGGCAGTCCCGCTCAACGATGAATTAAAAAGGCTCAACCTTCCCACCCGCATCCTTGGGACATCTCCCGATTCAATGGACATTGCCGAAGATCGCGACCGGTTCAGCCTCCTGCTTGGGCGGCTCGGGATACCCAGCCCGCCGAACAGCTCGGCCTACTCGCTTGAGGAGGCAAGGATGAAGGCAGCGGAAATCGGGTACCCCATACTCGTCCGTCCCTCGTATGTCCTCGGTGGCCGTGCCATGGAGATTGTCCACGACGAGATAGAACTTGAGGGCTACATGAAGGAGGCAGTGCGGGTCAGCAGGCATCACCCGGTGCTGATCGATTCCTTCCTGCAGAATGCGATTGAACTTGACGTGGACGCCGTGTGCGACGGGGATGAAGTGCTCATCGGCGGAATCATGGAACATATCGAGCAGGCAGGGGTGCACAGCGGTGACTCGGCATGTGTCATCCCCACCCAGTCTCTCTCCCAATCCATCCTCGACCGGGTAAAGGACTACACGCGAAAGATCGCACTTGGGCTCGGCGTGGTGGGACTTGTGAATATCCAGTTCGCCGTAAAAGACGACGTGGTATACGTGCTCGAGGCAAACCCAAGGGCAAGCCGGACGGTCCCGTTCGTCTCGAAGGCAACCGGGATCCCGCTTGCAAAGATTGCCGCAAAGACCATGATTGGCAAGAAATTGAAGGAGATGAAATACCGCGAGAGGACTTACTCCCACGTGGCGGTCAAGGAGGTCCTCCTCCCCTTCAACAAGCTCCCAGGCGTAGACACCGTGCTCGGCCCCGAGATGAAGAGCACAGGGGAAGTGATGGGCATCGACTACGACTTCGGGCGGGCGTATTACAAGGCCAGCATCTCTGCGGACAACACCATCCCTGTCGAGGGGAACATCTTCATCTCCATCTCGAAAGACCAGAAGGACGAAGTGGTCCAGATCGCAAAAAAGCTCAAAGAGATCGGCCTGAACCTCTACGGGACCTCCGGGACCGTCGATTACCTCACGGAAGCGGGCATTCCTGCACAACTGGTGCGGAAAGTCCAGGAAGGTTCCCCGAATGTGATCGACCTTCTGAGGAGAGGGGAGATACGGATGATCATCAACACCCCCACCGACAAGCAGTCGCGACAGGACCATTACCAGATCATGCGGGTTGCCGTGGACTACGGTGTCCCATACATCACCACCATCCAGGCTGCCCGTGCAGCGGCGATGGCAATCGAGGCCATAAAGAAAAAGCGCATCACTATCGAGCCGCTCTCCCATTACCTGGGGGCATTATAGCCATCCTCTCCTCATAAACCTCTTTCTCTTCTTCCGAAGCATGGAAGTCTCCAATTCCCACTGCAGATAGCCGAGATAGGACCCTCCCCTTCGGAATACTCTTATTACATCGGCAGAGGCAATGAATAGGTATTACCTGTGAGGGTGGAACTCTCACGCAGGAGTGAGCGAATGGGAAAAGGAACCATTGTTATGGCATATTCCGGTGGACTCGACACCTCCATCTGTATCCCCCTGTTGAAAGAACGGTATGGGTACGACAGGGTGATTACCGTGGCGGTGCATGTCGGACAGCGGGACGAGGAGATCCAGACAGCCACAAAAAAGGGTCAGAAACTTGCGGATAAGCACTATACCATAGATGCCCGCGAAAGGTTCGTGCACGAGTATATCTTTCCCGCGATTCGGGCCAATGGCTCATATGAGGGGTACCCCATGGGCACCGCTCTCGCACGGCCCCTTATTGCTGGCGAGGTTGCAAAGATCGCTGCACTTGAGGGTTCTTCCGCGGTCGCCCACGGGTGCACCGGCAAGGGGAACGACCAGCTCCGGTTCGATTTTGTCTTCCGCATGGCCGGACTCGAGGTGATCGCACCTATCCGCGAGCTGAACCTGACCCGCGAATGGGAGATAGAGTATGCAAAAGAGCACAATATTCCTGTCCCGGTCGCAAAGGACCGACCCTGGAGTGTGGACGAGAACATATGGAGCAGGAGTATCGAGGGAGGGAGACTCGAAGACCCATCCTACTACCCTCCCGACGAGATCTATGCCTGGAGTGTCTCTCCCGAGAAGGCCCCCGACACCCCCGAGATCGTGACCATCGATTTCATCAAGGGCATTCCCCACCGCCTCAATGGGGTTGAGTATGCCGGCTACGACCTGATACGCGAACTGAACGGGATTGCGGGCAAGCATGGCATCGGCCGCAACAACATGATAGAGGACCGCATCCTTGGCCTGAAGGCACGGGAGATCTACGAGCACCCGGCAGCGACCGTCCTCCTCGCCGCCCACGCTGACCTTGAGCACCTCACGCTCACCCGCCAGGAGCTTGCGTTCAAGCGGATGGTGGACGACAAGTGGTCCGAGCTTGCCTACATGGGACTCGTGCACGAGCCACTCTTCCATGACCTGAACGCATTTATTACCAGTTCACAGGGCAGGGTATCCGGACGGGTCGACGTGATGCTCTACAAGGGGTGCTGCAGGGTGCTGGGACGCTCATCCCAGGAGGGAATTTACTCAGGCGATCTCGTCTCGTTCGACACGACTACCATCGACCAGTGCCATGCCATCGGGGTCTCCGCGTACTACGGCATCCAGGCCCGTCTTGTCGAGCAGGGCAAAAAAAAGAGAGAATAATCCATTTTTTAAATTAATTTCTTCCCTGCGTTTGGACCGGGGTTGCATTCGAAAGCCTCGGTGACCTTCATCACCATGAGGGATTTTGCAGGAAGATCAGGCTTCTTCTCGTGGACCATCTTCCTCATTTTCTCGAAGTCGGGGCCTGAAGTCTTCACCTCGACGGCCCCCTTTATCTGGAAGCATTTCTTTCCATCGGGATCCCAGATATAGATGGCCATTTGAGGGTTCTCTTTTACGTTCGCAAGCGTCTTCTTCATGAAATTATCTGCAAGCCATATGGTGTCGTCTGCGACCAACATGACGAATGCAATGGGTGCGACGTTTGGGACTCCCTTCTTTGATGCGGTTGCCACGGGGAAGAGCTTGATCTTCGAGAAGGTCTCTTTCATCTCGGGGGTAAGGTTTACCATAATTCCTGTCACCTCTTTCTATGGGGGCTCACAGCTCAGGAGAGCCGTTATTACTCCAATATGCCTCACTCCCCATATTCTTTTTGGCAAATCCCTCTTGTGGGGGCGAATGGATGATATACAGAGAAAGACACGAACTGTTTGCCACAAGGCGGGGTCAAGAATGATATCTGCAGCACATAAGCCCTCGTATCTCCGGCTCACCCGGACGGGCGAGCTTGTACGGCGAGTAGACGCTGCACGGGCTTTGCTCTCACCATGCCGGGTCTGCCCCCGGGAGTGTGGCATCGACCGGCTCCACGGAGAAATTGGGTATTGCAGAAGCGGCCCCCTTCCACGCATATCCTCTTTTGGGCCGCATTTTGGAGAGGAACCGCCGCTCGTGGGAACCCATGGATCAGGCACCATATTCTTTTCCAGCTGCAACATGCGGTGTGTCTTCTGCCAGAACTACTCGATCAGCCAGGAGCGGCAGGGAACCGACGTCAGTTGCGATGACCTTGCCGGGATAATGATCCGGCTCCGGGACCTCGGATGCCACAACATAAATTTCGTCTCCCCGACCCACTTCGTGCCGCAGGTCCTTGAATCGGTCCTTCTGGCGGCAGAGAAGGGCCTTGATATTCCCCTGGTGTATAACACAGGGACCTATGACTCAGTCGTTGCCCTGAAGCTGCTTGAGGGCGTGTTCGACATCTACATGCCTGACGCCAAATACGGCAGCGATGAAGTGGCATTCTCGCTGTCGGATGCACCGGGATATGTCACAGTCATGAAAGAGGCTATCGGAGAGATGCAGCGCCAGGTGGGCGACCTCCGGATGGAGAAAGGGATCGCGGTGAAAGGACTCCTGGTCCGCCACCTTGTTCTCCCGCATAACCTTGCGGGAAGCAAAGAAGTGTTCAGGTTCATTGCCGAAGAGGTCTCTCCTGACGCATACGTGAACGTGATGGACCAGTACCGCCCCTGTGGGAGGATCGTGGGCGATTTGCGGCATCCCCACCACCGCTCACTCATGAGGGGAATTACCCGCAGCGAATACCGCGAGGCGGTATCGGCAGCGAGGTCGTATGGCCTTCACAGGGGTTTTCCGCTATTCTGACCCCCTTTATCTTGTCACCAATGTGCGAGGATATATTCTGCAAGACCTTCGGTATTCCCGAGTATCGCCGCGAGGTTCGCCTGCGGATCCCCATCTCCCGCAAGGACACGCATGTTCTGCAGGTAGGGGACACATGCCAGGAGTGCAGTGAGCGTGGTCTTTCCCACCCCTCCTTTCCGGTGACGACTATCTGTATTTTCCTGCTGCCTATGATGCCTTCAGGGGAATATATTCAGATACCCATTTCGGTCCGCTTCCGCTCGATGTGATCCGCCATGAGTTCTGCGGTTTTCATGGGTTCAGGATCGACTGCGAACGACTCGTTCACCGCCCCTTTCAGCATTTCGGTGATAAGGGAGACCCCAGGAGAGCTCCCCAATCTGTTGCACCAGGGCGCAAAACTTCTCACGGTCAGAAACGACTTCGTCATTCACGGTCCCCTTCCCGATCCCGCACATAGTCAGCACGATCTCCTGTCCATGGTCCGAGGGTGGTGCGGCTCCGTTGGCAAGAGTATCGAGGAGGTTGCGCGCAACGATAAGGTCCGCATCCGCCCCACACACCCTGCGGATGCGGGTGGGTGGAATAATCCGGCACGACACCATTGTGCACCTTGTACAGGAGAGCCCCGGTGAGCAGTACTTTCAGGGATGCTGCTGCATCTCATATCGGTCCCAGGCAGTCTCAATTCCGCCTCTCATCTTCAGTTCGAGGTATGGTTTTGCCGATTCATCGAGCATTCATTCCCCCTTCTTCTGCTCGATCATCAGGAGGTTCATCAGGGCAAGACGGACGCGATCCAGCTCGCAAACCTCACTCATCCCTCTGATCAACACGGTTTTCTGCTCTTCGGTCATGGTCAGGTCACCACTCTGATATGGCAGGTCAGATGCAGGGAATATCAGTATTTTCTGGTGTGGGCAATGCGAAAACATGCGGAATCCGGATACCTGTCAGGTATTCGCGGGAAATACCACAGGAATTGGACGTGCGTTGAGAGCACAAGAGAACGGGGAAGAGAATCTTCCACGGTTCAAAAAGACGCCCCGGCCGGGACTTGAACCCGGGTCAAAAGCTCCGCAGGCTTCTAGGATATCCACTACCCTACCGGGACAACCTGGCTATAATTATCTCGCCTGTATGTTTAAATAATTCACCTTTGATCTTATTCAGGCGTGAGATAATGTCATTCTTTGTCGCATAATGAATTCAGGTCACTGATCTGAATAATTCACTCAGACTTTTACTGCCAGCCATCTCAAGGCAAATGAAGAGATCCCTGATATAACTATGGATGATTGAAAGTTACATTCAGATTCCAGGCACCACATAAGGAGTGCCGGGAAACTCAAAACCGCTCTGCTTTGCGATAGCTGGACGTGCAAAGTGTCCCCAAGGCATGAGTCGGCAGGTTTTTTTATCCACGCAAGAATTGTGGTACGAAAGAAGGATTACACCAAGACCTGATGAGAATCACGAAACTTCCCCCAGCATTGTATTTTCTATCAACGCTCAAGACAGGAAAAAGGAGCAGAGAGAGACCGTCATGACTATCCTCCTGCGCTGCCGCCACTGCAATGGGACCGGCAAGGTCCCGAACGAGGAGCACCGGCTCTGTGAGGCGTTGAAGTCGCACACCCTGAAGAAATATTTCCATATCCCCACCGAAGACGAGATAGCCCTGAACGAGGACACTCCTCCTGATGCCTGCAACGGGGTCCCTGAAAAGATCAGCTGTCCCATATGCGACGGCGCAGGGACCATTACATTCGATGAGGACGAGTGGGACCTCCAGATACTCGATGATGAAGAAGAGGCCGAGTGAGAGAAAACGAGGGGAACAGTTCTTATAAATCCCTCAACCTGCCCCCGAACACCGGAAGGAAGTCCTTCTTCCTTGACATGACCCCCGGGAGCCCAACAGGCTGAAATTCGTAACCGAGGGCTTTCAGGGTCACGTGATCCCCTGCCGCAAACAGGTCGCTATAGTTGGCGATGATGTCGGTGAAGAGCACCATATAAAGGTCGACTGAGTGTTCCCGGCGTAACTTCTCCAGTTCCTCCCGTATCCTTGGTCCATGCTCCTGCGCATACATCCGGGATGCGGTCATCACCTGGGCAATCACGACCTCTTTTCCAAAGAGAGTGTACCGCTTTACGTCCTGCGCGAGGAGCTGGTACAGGGGTGTGTTCCCGAGGTCCATCCCGTGCTGGATGAGGTCGGTCCCGAAGGTCCCGGCATCCAGTCCGGTGACCTGCTCGAGGTAGGCAACTGCTGCGATGTCTTCGGGTGCGGTAGTCGACATCTTGAGGACAAGAGTATCAGAGAGGATCCCCGCCAGGAGCATTCCTGCCGTCCCTGGCGAGGGGATGGTGCCGGACTCCATGAACTTTCTCGTGATGATTGTCGAGGTAGACCCCAGCGGCTCGTTCTGGAACCGGACGGGTTTGAGCGTGGTGATGGCTCCGAGGCGGTGGTGGTCGATCACCTCGAGGATCTCTGCGGACTCGACACCTTCCACCGCCTGGGCATACTCGTTATGGTCGAGCAGAATAACCTTTTTCTGTACGTCGTCCAGGAAGGTATTACGTGATATCATGCCAAGGAGGACACCATTTGCGTCCACCACACATGCAGTCCGGTACTTGGAGTCGGTCACCATCTTCTTCGCAACCGCAAGGGTGTCTTCAAGCCGGATGACAGGCACATCGGTGGCTACGACTTTTCCTGCCGGAAGCGAGAGGTGCATCATCCTCCCGACAGAGAATGCGTCAAGGGAAGTGGAAAAGACAGCAGCTCCCTTCTTCCTGGCGGCCTCAAGAACCCTCTCTCCAACGGGTGCTCCCTCTGCAACCACGAGCGCCGCGATCCCGGCAGAAAGGAGCGCCAGCTGGGTTGGTTCGTTGTCCCCGACAATCGCCACATCGGTTGATTCCAGGCGCGAGAGGGCAACATGTAGAGCGTCGATCACGATGTAGACCCTGCCGTGGATGGTCATTGGCCCCTCGTTGCAGATCCGTGCATCAAGAATACGTGCGAGGGTCTCTCCGGGGATGGGCCCTATCGTGAGCGGTCCCTCGAGTTTGGGGGTCACGTATGCCCTGGCAAGGCCGTGCTCTGAGACGAGCCCGACCAGGTGCTCTTCATCGTCCACGATCGGGATGTTCCTGACCTCGTACTCGTCCATCATGGCCGCAACGTCGATGGTGGGCATCCCGGCAGGTGCACGCTGGGTGTAGAATGCAGGGATGTCGCCAACGCACGGCTCAACGCTCTCGACAAAGAGTGGGGGATCAATCCCGAGTTTTGCCAGCACATAACGGGTCTCGGCATTCAGGGGTCCACAGACCGCAGGTATATAACGGCCCGGTTCGCGCAGGTTCAGGAACTCTGCATACCCGATGACGCTCGCGACGCTGTCCGTATCAGGTTGCCTGTGCCCGATGATGTAGACGTTTTTCATGATGGTCTTCTCCTGAGAGGAGGGGAGACTGCGGGTGTATTTCCGCAACAGGGCAGGTTTCCTGCCATTGTCCAATATAATCGAGGCGGCGTCCGGTATATAGGTTCACGTCAGGGTCGCATGTCGATCTCCAGTAATGGGAACTGGATGAAAGGGTGCACGGAATGTATTTCATGATTCTGCATAAGACAAGCCCCCATCCCTGACCACCGCTACTGGTCCAGTGTCCCCAGTCTACCCCAAGAGTCACCCCTATATGGATACACATCCACACCGTACACGCGACAGAACGAATGAAGAAACTCATTATTAAGGGCGCACGCCAGCACAACCTCAAGAATATCACCGTTGAGCTGCCGCGCGACAAATTCATTGTCATCACGGGCCTCTCGGGCTCGGGAAAGTCGACACTCGCGTTCGACACCATATACGCCGAAGGGCAGCGCCGGTACGTCGAGTCGCTCTCTGCGTACGCGCGCCAGTTCCTGGGCCTGATGCACAAGCCTGATGTGGATGCCATCATTGGCCTCTCCCCCGCGATCTCCATCGAGCAGAAGAGTACCAGCAAGAACCCGCGAAGTACCGTCGGGACAGTCACCGAGATTTACGATTACCTCCGCCTCCTCTTTGCGAGGATAGGTATACCCTACTGCCCCGATCATCACATCCGCATCGAAGCACAGTCCCCTGAACGGATCGCGCAGAGGATCGCAGAAGAACTGGGAGGCACCGTTACTATACTCGCACCGGTGGTCCGGCAGAAAAAAGGTACTTACCAGCAGCTCCTGAAGGACCTCAACCGTGAGGGATATACCAGGGTCCGCATCAACGGCGAGATCCACCGTACCGACGAGGAAGTGACGCTCGAGCGGTACAAGAAGCACGATATCGACGTGGTGATCGACCGGTTGGACGCAGCGGACCGCTCCAGGCTGACGGAGGCCTGCGAGAATGCGCTCGCGAAGTCGGCCGGACTGATTGTCGTCCTTACCGCTGAGGGGAAAGAGCAGATCTTTTCGTCGTTAATGGCCTGCCCAGTCTGCGGCCTCACCTTCGAGGAACTCCAGCCCCGCATGTTCTCGTTCAACAGCCCCTTTGGCGCATGCGAGGAATGCAACGGCCTCGGGATACGGATGGAATTCGACCCTGATCTCATCATCCCCGATCCCTCGAAGTCCATTGCCGATGGGGCGGTCGCCCTCTACCGGAATTACCTCGATGGGTACCGGAACCAGTACCTCGGGGCGGTGGCGAGGCACTACGGGTTCTCGGTCCTTACTCCCATAAGAGACCTCACGAAGGACCAGTACAACGCCCTCATGTTCGGCTCGGACGATCGCATACGGTTCTCGATGAGCACGAGGAATGGCGAGGCACACTGGGCGCACACCGGGGAATGGGAGGGCCTCGTCCCCCAGTCCGAGCGGCTCTACCACCAGACCCAGTCCGAGTACCGGAAGAGAGAGCTCGAGAAGTTCATGCGTATCTCGGACTGCCCCCGATGCAATGGAAAGCGACTCAAGGAGAAGGTCCTCTCCGTCCGGATCAAGGACCACTCGATTGTGGATATCACGAACATGCCGGTCAGCAGGTGCATAAGGTTCTTCGCGGAACTCGAACTGCCGGAAAAGCAGCAGGAGATCGCGCGTCAGATCTTGAAAGAGATCAACGCCCGGCTTGACTTCCTGGAGAAAGTTGGCCTCGGGTACCTCACCCTGTCCCGGAGCGCCGGCACCCTCTCCGGGGGAGAGGCCCAGCGCATCCGCCTCGCGACGCAGATCGGGTCGAACCTGATGGGGGTGCTCTACGTTCTTGACGAACCGTCCATCGGCCTGCACCAGCGCGACAACCAGAAGCTTATCGATACCCTCCGCAGACTACGCGACCTTGGCAACACCCTGATCGTAGTCGAGCACGACGAGGACACGATAAGGAGCGCAGACTACGTGGTGGACATGGGACCCGGCGCGGGATTGCACGGCGGCTACGTGGTCGCGCAGGGAACGCCAGGGCAGATTGCGGGGAATAAAAAGTCCCTCACAGGGCAATACCTGGCAGGGACGCTGAAGATAGAGACCCCCGCCATTCGTCGTAACAGCAACCAGTCTATATATATTACCGGCTGCAGCGAGAACAACCTCAAAGATATCGATGTCCGGATACCCCTTGGGGTCTTCACTGTCGTCACCGGTGTCTCGGGTTCGGGCAAGTCCACCCTCATCTATGACACGCTCTACCAGGCGCTCCAGAAGAAGCTTTACCATTCCCGGGTCAACCCCGGAAAGTACAGAGCCCTCGAGTTCGAGGGCGAGGTGGACAAGGTGATCGTCATCGACCAGAGCCCTATAGGGAAGACCCCGAGAAGCAACCCCGCCACATACACCAAAGTCTTTGACGAGATACGGAAGGTCTTTGCCTCAACGAAAGAGGCGAAGGTCAGGGGCTACCAGCCGGGGAGGTTCTCGTTCAACCTGAAGGGAGGCCGCTGCGAGGCCTGCGAGGGGGACGGATTGATCAAGATCGAGATGAACTTCCTTCCCGATGTGTACATCGAATGCGAAGAGTGCAAGGGGACACGGTACAACCGCGAGACCCTCGAGGTGAAGTACAAGGGAAAGAACATCGCGGAAGTCCTCGACATGACCGTCGAGGAGAACCTTGAACTCTTCCAGCACATCCCTGCAATCCGGAACAAGCTCGAGACACTTGCAGCCGTCGGCCTCGAATATATCAAGCTTGGGCAGAGCTCGACCACGCTTTCCGGCGGGGAGGCCCAGCGCATCAAGCTCACCCGCGAACTCTCAAAGAGGGGCACCGGGAGGACCATCTATCTGCTCGACGAGCCGACTACTGGCCTTCACTTCCACGACGTAAAGAAGCTGATCGCAGTCCTGAACGAGCTGGTCGACAAGGGGAACACCGTTGTCGTGATCGAGCACAACCTCGACGTGATCAAGTCAGCTGACTATGTGATCGATCTCGGCCCCGAAGGCGGAGATGGCGGTGGATACGTGGTTGCGACCGGGACTCCCGAGGAAGTGGCAGAGAACCCCGACAGCCATACAGGGAAATTCCTCCAGAGGATGATCGCGGGGGCATGAATCTCGCCGCTTTCCTCCCTGTCGCCCCCGGCTGCTACCTCTTCAAGGACCGCGAGGGGACGATACTCTACGTAGGAAAGGCAAAGGACCTGAAGAAGAGAGTCGCCAGTTACTTCCAGAAGCGCGGGCTCGATGCGAAGACACGCCGCCTCGTTTCCCTTGTTTCAGACATCGACTACATCGTCACGACAAACGAGGTCGAGGCACTCATCCTCGAGAACAGCCTGATCAAAGCCCATCAGCCGCGTTTTAACATTGATTTGAAGGACGCCAAGCAGTACGCCTATATCCACCTCACCGAAGATGACTACCCGCGCATATGCATAGCCCGGAGGATGGCCGGGAAAGGGTCATACTTTGGACCGTTCACTTCCGCGGCAGAGCGCGACCATGTGCTTGGAGTGGTGAAAAAGACCTTCCGACTCCGCAGCTGTAAAACCCTCACCCGCCGCGGGTGCCTCCGCGCGTCAATCGGTACCTGCAGCGCACCATGCAAGGGAGAGATCGGAAGGGAAGAGTATGCTGCGCTTGTACGGCAGGCCTCGCATGTCCTGAAGGGGAATACTCCGGAGATCATCAGGGCACTGAAAGAAGAGATGGAAGAGAGATCAAAGGCACATGAGTTCGAGAGGGCTCTCCTGCTCCGTGACCAGGTCCAGGCACTTGAGCACCTCTCCCGCCGGCAGGACATGGCACGGCAGACAGAGACCGACGAGGACATCGTCAATTTCCTGGTGCATGAGGGTCGCGTCTACCTCATGCTCTTCAATGTCCACAGGGGCACCCTTGTGAACAAGAAGGAGTTTGTCTTCGAAGAGGGTGAGGAGTTCCTTGAGGAGTTCCTCGTCCAGTATTACTCTGCCCACGCCCCCCCGGGAGAGCTCATCCTTCCGGTCGAGGTCGACACAGATGTGTGCGAGTTCCTCTCGCTCCAGAAGGGGCGGAAGGTAACCGTCACCGTGCCCAGGATTGGGGCCAAACACCGACTCCTCACACTTGTGAGAACAAACATCGAGATCGCGCATTTCGGCGACGATATCAAGCTCGAAGAACTTCGGGAAAAGCTCGCCATGGACGACCTGCCCCGGGTGATCGAGTGCTTCGATATCTCGCACTTCGCAGGGAGCGAGGTGGTGGGCTCCATGGTCCAGTTCAGGGACGGTCGCCCCGACAAGCGGAACTACCGGAGGTTCCGGATCAGGACTGTCGATGGCATCGACGATCCGCGCGCGATCAGCGAGGTGGTGACCCGCAGGTACATGCGTCTTTTGGAGGAGGGCAATCCACTCCCTGACCTGGTCATGGTGGACGGCGGAAAGGCCCAGCTCAACGCCGCACACTCTGCCCTGAAAGCCCTGGGGCTTACGATCCCCGTCGTCGCGCTTGCCAAGAGGGAGGAAGAGATCTACGTGCCAGGATCCGCCCACCCTCTTCCGGTCAGAAAGCAGGAGAAGGCCTCGCTCTTTCTCCAGGAGATACGAGACGAAGCCCACCGGTTTGCCGTTACCTACCACAGGCTTCTCCGGAAGAAGAAGGTGATCCGGTGACCGGGTTCTCGCTCTCGTCCCACTTCTCCCCCCGCGGGTCACAGCCGGAAGCAATCGACAGGCTTGTGGAAGGGATCGAGCGGGGGGACCGGTTCCAGACGCTCCTCGGGGTGACTGGGTCCGGAAAGACCTTCACGATGGCAAACGTCATCGCAAGGGTGCAGCGCCCCACCCTCGTGATTGCACACAACAAGACACTCGCGGCACAGCTCTGGAACGAGTTTCGCGAGTTCTTCCCCGGGAACCGGGTCGAATATTTTGTCTCATATTATGACTACTACCAGCCTGAGTCTTACCTCCCCCAGAAGGACCAGTACATTGAGAAGGATGCGCAGATCAACCCGAAGATCGAGATGATGCGCCTCTCTGCCACCGCGTCCCTCCTCTCCCGGCGGGACGTGATCGTCGTGGCATCAGTCTCGTGCATCTACGGACTGGGCAGGCCCGAGCACTTCAGGGAGATGGGCTTTGAGCTGAAGGTAGGGGACCGGATCTCCAGGAAGCAGATTGTAGAAAACCTCGTTACCGGGCAGTATGAGAGGAACGACCTCGAGCTTCAGCCCGGCAGGTTCCGCGTGAAAGGCGACACCATCGACCTTATCCCGGGGTACTTCCAGGACATCATCAGGATCGAGCTCTTCGGCGACGAGGTCGAGCGGATCACGGAGGTGGAGAAGACTTCCGGCAGGCTGAAGGAGCAGCTCCGGTACTTCCACGTCTACCCGGCCAGGCACTATGTAATCCCCCAGGAGGTCCAGCGGCAGGCGCTTGCCTCGATCCGGGAGGAACTGCAACAGCGCCTGCCCGAGCTCGGGATGCTCGAGGCCCACCGGCTCGAGCAGAGGACCAACTACGACCTTGAGATGATCGAGGAGACCGGGTCCTGCAAGGGGATCGAGAACTACTCACGTCACTTCGACTTCAGGAAACCGGGTGAGAAGCCATACTGCCTGCTCGACTACTTCCCTCATGACTTCCTGCTCTTCATCGACGAGAGCCATCAGACGATCCCGCAGCTCCACGGGATGTATCATGGCGATCGCTCGAGGAAGAAAGCCCTCGTCGATTACGGCTTCCGGCTGCCGAGCGCCTTCGACAACCGCCCGCTGATGTTTCGGGAGTTCGAACGGTACATGCGCCAGGCAATCTTCGTCTCGGCCACCCCTGCCGAGTACGAGATCTCCCACTCGGCCCGGGTCGTCGAGCAGATCATCCGGCCCACGGGACTTGTCGACCCCGTCGTGATGATACGGAAGACAGAAGGCCAGACAGAGGACGTCATCAGGGAGATCCGGGAGACGGTTGCCAGGGGCGACCGAGTGCTGCTCACCACTCTCACCAAGAAGCTTGCAGAGGAGCTTACGGACTATCTTGCAGGAAAGGGCATCCGCACCCGTTATCTCCACTCAGAGATCGATACGCTCGATCGGACCGAGATCATCCGCCAGCTCCGCCTGGGCAGGTTCGATGTCCTTGTCGGGATCAACCTGCTGCGGGAGGGGCTCGATATCCCCGAGGTTGGGTTTATAGGGATACTGGACGCGGACAAGGAGGGGTTTTTGCGTGATGCCCGGAGCCTTATCCAGATCATCGGGAGGGCCGCCCGTAACGCGAACTCCCGGGTAGTGCTGTACGCTGACACTCTCACTGGCTCGATCCGCGAGGCCGTCGCGGAGACCGAGCGAAGGAGGAAACTCCAGCTCGAGTACAACGCCATCCATCACATCACGCCGCAGACCATACGAAAACCCGTTCCCGAGAAGGAGGTCGATATCAAGGACACGCGGCATATCCCGAAGTCCGAGATCCCGAACCTCCTCGTCGAGCTTGAAGCGAGGATGCACCAGGCGGCAGATCGCCTGGACTTCGAGGAGGCCATACGGATGCGGGACATGATCGGCGAACTGAAGCAGAAGATGGGAGTGTGAGCAAGGACTGGGATAGTTACATGAAAAAGGCCACCGGAAGGGCAGGAATTGGCAAAAAGTCTTTGTGAACGCACGCAATATCTTGATTATGTCCCAAAGGCCAAGTATCCCCAACAATCCAGGAGAGGATTGCCCACCCCCTGTTTTCCCACATCCCTGATCGAATGAAAAGGGAGGACCAATGGAGGATGTGGATTTTCCTCTCCCAAATGAGGACCAAGGAATTCAAGGGTCAGTGATAAGTCCCATGCCCTGTTGTTGAAAGGGGTTATACCTTATCTAATCCCTGAATGAAAGTGGCAAGGAGGGAAAAAAGCAACTGAGGTGAGGTATTTCCCATCCCTCACGGGAATGGGAGTACCTGGATGCAATTGTTTATTCTCTTCACATCGATCTGCCCGACTGAATCCGTCACGTCAAGCATGACCGAGTAGTTCCCTGGCCTGTCGAGAGTATACACTTCCTCCTTCCCCCCACTGGGGATATATGCTAGGACAGTCTCATCATGGTTGATTATCCACCATTGCCATGCAACAGTCTTTCCAATGGATGTATCAATCAACCTGACTCTGAGCGGGGCTGATCCGGAAGCAGGATCAACTCTGAAGTCGGCAACGAGTCTCTGCATCACCTCGATTGTCTTTGATACGGAACTGCTGTTGCGCGAGTCCGAGACCGTAAGAGTCACTGTATAATTCCCGGGAGCAGTGTAGGTGTGAATCGGATTCCTCTCCATCCCAAGGTACCCATCACCAAAGTTCCAGATCCATTGCGAAGGAGCGCCTGTTGAGGTGTCAGTAAATGCAACCGTCAGCGGGGCGAGATTCTCGGGATTGCTTGTTGTATAGTCAAAGGCTGCCTGCATGCCTTCGCTCACGGTGATATAACGGTCCTTGGTCTTCGAATCGGTCCCGACACCGTTGTTGACCGTCAGGCGGACACTGTAAGTGCCAGGCGAGGTATACGTGTGGTTGGGGTTCTGTTCCGTCGAAGTGGTGCCGTCTCCGAATACCCAGGCCCAGCTGCTTGGGACACCAGTGGATTGATCAGTGAATTGGACAGTCAGGGGCGAAACGCCAGATGTCCTGTTCGCAGTGAACTCGGCAACCGGCAGTGCCCTCACGGTAATATAATCCGTCTTGGTGACGGTATCCGTGCCGGCCGTATTCCTGACCGACAGGCTCACCGAATAGACACCCGGTGCGGTATACAGGTGATAGGGGTTCCGGGTATTGGAGACGCTCCCGTCTCCAAACCTCCAGGTCCAGAAGTTCGGATTTCCGTCAGACAGGTCGGTAAACTGGACCAGGAGCGGAGAATTGCCGGACCTCGGGGTTGCGTTGAAATCGGCAACTGGTGTCCTGACTACAACGATGTAATTTGTCTTGGTGAGGGTTACCCCATCGGGGGCACCTTCATTGATCACCCTCAGTGTCACGTTGTAGGTTCCGACCTCGTTATAGGTATGTGACGGGTTCTGTGCCTCTGTTCCGGCGAGACCTACCAGGATTGTCCCGTCTCCGAAATTCCACGCATACTGGATGGGATTGTTCAAAGAATTGTCGGTGAACTTCACGGTGAGAGGAACCGTCCCATACACGGGTGTTGCGGTAAAGTCAGGGACAGGGGCAGGCGGCAGGACTTTAAAGCCCGCCAGGAGGACCATCGCCTTGCTGTCATCGTTCCTCACCACTACGTTCCAGTCTCCCGGAGCCCTGCCGCTCAGGTTCACGGTGAAATTGAGAGTATTTGGATTGATCACCTGTTCGCCGGTTGCAAGGATATCCGCATACCCGCTCCGTGTGAACTTCACCGTTGCATTGGGCCTGAAGTAATTCCCAGCGATCGAACAGGCGAGTGCGGTATTGGTATTCGAGCCCATCGGAGGCTCAATGGAGGTAATACTGGGGTATGGATACTCGACTGTAAACATTGCACCCGATGATGGCGAATTCGACTGTCCGTCGTCATTAGTGACGATGACGTAGTAATCACCAACCGCCTTCCCAGAAAGGTTGAACGAGCAGCTCATCTGGGAGACGCTGCCAACGCTCACGTTGGTGGCGACGATATCCGGCGCGGACGTGCTGTTCAGCCTTACCGTAGCAGCAGACCTGAATCCACTTCCCATAATGGTCAGGGCAGCCGATGCCTGGTTATTGTATCCCTTCGGAGGACTTACGCTGCTCACAGTCGGTGCGGGATACCTGATCTCGAAGAGATCTGCGCTGGTGCCAGCCTGGCCATCCTCGTTGATGACGATGACGTCCCAAAGGTCAGGGGTCGCTCCGGTAATATTGAAATTACAGGTTATCTTCTCTTCGCTGCTTACTGTCACATTCGCCGCTGTAATGTTTGTTCCACCCCTGTTCAGGAGAACCGTCGCACCAGGTTTGAAACCGGTCCCGGAGAGGTTGGTGATCGATACGGGGGCATTATTCGGTGCTGATGCCGGATCAATACCGGTCGGGTTCGGAGGTGAAGGATACCGTATGAAGAACCCGCCTGGCAGGGTGCCGTTCAGGTTGTCTCCAGTATTCGTGACCACCACGTCCCATGGGCCGACTGCGGCACCATCAAGGTTGAAGACACACATGATCGTCTGGGTGGTCACGTTGACATTCAGGATCGTGGCCTGGATGATGCCTGTGCCTTTCACCAGTTTCACTGCTGAATCGGGGAGGAAACCCGTCCCGTGAAGTGTCGCTCCTGCAATCGGGTTTGAATTTTCACCGGATGTGGGGAGAATACTTATTGGGTTCGGTGGCGGGTTGGTGATGATGAACGGGTTGGTGGCCTGTACCGAATTCCCATCAGGGTTTGTGACAACCAGGTTCCAGGCCCCTGCCTCGCTCCCGGTCAGGTTGAATACACTGGTGAGGGAAGTAGGACCTCCGAACGTGACTTCTCCGATGATGGTGGGTTTACCTGATTTCGTGAGGTTGACACCCGCACCGTTGAGGAAATTTGTGCCGGTCACGGTGACCACCTTGGCCGATTCGGTGGTCTCACCCTGTTCGGGGTCGAATGAGACGATCGTCGGGTCCGGGTTCACGATAGTGAACTTGCTGAAGGGTGCACTCGACAGCCCATCAGGGTTGGTTACTGTGACGTTATAATCGCCCGCGGCTTTTCCCGCGAGATTCACGTTCCCCTGGAGAAGGGAATCGCTCACCCTTGTGACGCTATCGGCGTTGAAGGAATGTGTGCTGTTGGAGAATGTGATTGTCGGGGTTCCGAAAAATCCGGTCCCTGATAGGTTCTGGATTGATACCCACCCGGCATTTGAACCCGTTGGAGGATCAATCGAGGTGACGGTCGGCGGGGGGTTCGTGATGGTGAATGCTCCGGTCTTGGTCCCTTCCTGGCCGTCGTTATTGATTACCGTGAGGTCCCAGGACCCGTTCGGTTTCCCGGTAAGGTTGAACCGGACGCCAATGTCGCTGCCGGAGACCACCTGAACATCAGTTCCCGTGATGGTCTGTATCCCTTGGGAGAGGATTACCGAAGCACCAGGGTAAAAGCCGCTCCCTGTCACGTTCGCGTCGATCCAGTCGTCGTTCACTCCCGAAGAAGGAATTATCCCGGTTACCCCTGGCGCATCAGGGTATTTTATCGTGAATCCCTCTTCGAGGACTCCCGACTGCTGGTAGAGGTCAGGGTTCGTGACGACCACGTCCCATTTACCCACTACGGCACCGCTCAGGTTGAAGAAACAGAGGATCTTGGCAGGCGACTGAACGATGGCGCCGTTTATGGTGGGAATATCCGGCTGACCGGTCCTGGTCAGGTTGACAGTCGCTCCCTGCATGAAACCGGTGCCGGAAAGGTCAGTGATCCCGATGGCGATCATATCGTTACTACCTTCGGAGGGGTTGATGCCGGTGACGGTAGGCCTCGGGTCCCTGACCCTGAAGCCGGCTTCGAGGACATCGGATTGCCCGTCATAATTGGTGACTGTCACGTTCCAGTCTCCGGGCGTCGCGCCAGTGATGTCCAAGTCGCAGGTTATCATGGTCGCGGACTGAACCGTCACATTCGTGGCGTCGATCTCCTCGCTTCCAAGCGAGAGGGTGACAGCAGCGGGACCGCGGAATTGGGATCCCGACAGGTTCTGGATATAGACCGGCGCAGTGTTCTCACGGTCGTCCGGGTCAATTGCTGTGACTACCGGAGGGAGGTTCCTGACAGTGAAGATCACAGGCGAGATGACCTTTTGACCGCTGGTAGTGTTGGTCACCGTCACGTTCCAGTCGCCTGCTTCTTTATCCAGCAGGTCAAATACGCAGGTTGCTCTGGTTTCCGAGACCACTGTTACAAACTGGCCGGCTATCTCCTCATAGCCAGTCCTGTTGAGAGCGACCTGGAGTGATCCCTGGTCAGGGAAGTCTGTACCTGAAAGGTTATCGATGTATACAGTCCCGGTGTTCCGCTCCGATGAGGGGGTGATCCCGTTCACGCCAAGTGCGGCGCTTGCGGGAAGCACGAGGAGGAGACACAGGACCATAGGTATCGCTATCTGCAGCCCTTTTTCGCATTTCATACGGGTACCTCAGTTGCATTGTTGTATACATTCCCCAATCGGGAATCGAAGGTGATATCAGACTTCGTTTCCCGAACAAATGTATTCAACATATCCTCTTCATATATATATTTAAAACTTTCCCTCATCAGAGCCAAAATCGGGCGTATTTTCCAACTCCTGAACTCAACTCATGGGGAATTTGCGATTGGGCCCACGATCAACCTTATTGAAACATCGCACCTCTGATGTGTGTCCGTATGGGTAGTCACACCCCATTTCGTTCCGAAAATATATCCCTCCAAATGGATTATTTTCTGAAATAAACGCTGATTATAAGAAAGAATGGATACAATTCTTCGAGAGATGGGGATGGTCTCCCCAAAGCAAGACCGGGAGGGATGCGAACTCAGATCCCTGGGTGTTGCTGCTTCCGCGCGTATGTGCACCGGATGGGGAAAAAAGGGAAATTCCGATAGATCCACAGGGAGTCAGGTTGCAGGAAGCCTAAAACTTCGGCTTTCTCTCTAGTGCATGGACGAGGAGCCGGACCCCCTCCTCGATATCCTTCACATCAACTACCTCGACCGGCGAGTGGATATACCGGCTTGCGATTGAAAGCGTGGTACTGGGAATGCCCCCTCTTTCCAGGTGTATGGCAGTGGCATCAGTCGTTCCCCCGCTCCCGACCTCGAGCTGCACAGGGATGTCATGGGCCTTTGCAGTGTCGCATAGCCACTTCACCATTGCCCGGCTTGCAATGAGTCCCCTGCCGCTCGCGTCGACAATGGTTATGATGGGTCCCTTGCCCATCTCCACCGGGACATCCTTCTGGTCGATCCCGGGGTGGTCGCCGGGGATGGTCACGTCAGTTGCAATCGCACAGTCGGGCTGGAGAGAGTAAGAACTGGTCTTTGCCCCTTTCAGCCCGACCTCCTCCTGTACGGTGAAAACTGCATAGATGGTGAGGGGAGACTTCACTTCCTGCATTGTCTTGACGAGCATGGCAACGCCGACGCGATTATCAAACGCCTTGCCCGTAAGCCGCCCGTTTGCAAGGGGCGCAACTTCCCTGTCCACCGAGACAGGAGTACCGACTCCCACTCCCATCTGCTCAACCTCTTCCCTGCTGCAGGCACCCACATCAATGAACATCTCATCCACTTTCACCCCTTTCTTGCGCTCCTCTTCGTCCATCTTGTGGGGGGGTTTGCCTCCCAGCACGCCAAAGACCCGGCCCCTGCTGCCATGCAGGATCACGCGCTGGTTGTAAAGCGTTGGTGCATACCATCCACCGAGCGCAACAAACCTGATGAATCCCTTCTCGTCTACCGACTTGACCATCAACCCTATCTCGTCTGCATGGGCCGCAAGCATCACCTTGAAGTTGTTCCCCTTTTTCACCGCGATCAGATTTCCCATCCGGTCCTCGCGGATCTCGTCCACGTAATTTTTCAGTTCTTTCCGGACAATTCCTGTGATACTGCCCTCGCTTCCGGAGATCCCGTGGGCATTGGACAATCTGGTAAGCAGATCCCTGACCATGATGATTCAGCCCTCCATGGCTTCCCTGATCCTCTCCACTGCAATCTTCAGGTTCTCGCGGGAGGTTGCATAGTTCATCCTGGCATATTCCGGTGCATTGCATCCAAACGCCTCCCCGGGAACGATGATTACTCCCTTCTTCAGGACGCGCTCCACGAGGCCCTTCCCGAGAGGTGCGAAGAGGTAGAATGCCCCCTCTGGGACAGGGAACGAAAAGCCCATCCTTGCAAGCTCCCTGCAGAGATAATCCCTCCGGGCCTGGTACTCCCTCCTCATCTCCTCCACGCAGTCCTGGGGTCCGGTGTATGCGGTCAATGCCGCATACTGGGAGATGGATGTCGCACATGCCTGGCAGTACTGATGCACCTTGAGGGACTGCTCGACGTACTCCTTCGGGCCGGCGAGGTACCCCAGCCTCCAGCCTGTCATGGCATAGGTCTTGCTGGCCGCGTTCACTGTGATTACGTCCTCCCCGAAACGGGCGGCACTCCAGTGCGTGGCACCGTATATGAAATGCTCGTACACCTCGTCGCTCACGATGGTCACCCCCCGGTCGTTCCCGTACTCCACGAGCGCACGGATGTTCTCCTTCGTCTCAACCGCACCGGTGGGGTTCCCGGGAGAATTCAGGATAAATAGGCGTGCACCGTCCATCATCTCCTTGGCAGCCTCCACATCTATGCGGAGGAAGCGGTCGAGAGGCACTCCCTGGGGACGCCCCCCTGCGAGCACCGCGAGCGCCCCATACGAGACGAACCCGGGATCTGCATACAGCACCCGATCGCCCTCCTCTACCAGCGCGTGCATGATGATGTGAAGGGCTTCGCTCGCACCCGCAGTGACAAGTATCTGGTCAGGAGAGTAAGCGAGCCCGTTCTCCTTTCGAAACTTTTCCGATAGTGCCTCGCGCAGTTCCGGGATCCCCATGTTCGACGTATAGGCTGTCTTTCCCTCACGGATCGCCCGGATCGCCCCTTCCTTGATATGGTCGGGGGTGTCGAAATCCGGCTGCCCGAGCCCCATGTTGATAGAGCCCGGCCCTGCTGCCTCGAAGAGCTTTCGTATGCCCGAGATCTCTATTCCCAGGCACCTCCCTGCACATCGTACCTTCTCCATAATAACCATCCTTACTCAATGTTCGCGTGCCGATCCTTCAAAGCATTCTCGTCGATCTGCGTGATCTCCATCAGCCGCGAGATGACCGCGTCGGCAAAGATCATTGCCGCAGTCTCAAAGAGGGTCCCGAGGGGAGCAAAGGACTTGTGCTCCCCCATCATCTGACGGATCTCAAACTCTGCGCCATCATCCTTGACCTCGTCCCGGTGATGCTCGATGATCACGATGATGTCTGCGATCCGTCCGATTCTTGAGTCGCCGTTCGAGGTGATGAGCGCAAGCCTCCCCCCGATCTCTTTGGCTGTTTCCGCGATATCGGCCACGGTCTTCGTCCTGCCCGACCCAGAGAATACGACGATGAGGTCGTCACGGCTCATGGCAGGGGTGATCGTCTCTCCGACCACGAACGATGAGAGGCCAAGGTGCATGAGCCGCATGGCGAATGCCTTGGCCACAAGCCCCGACCTGCCTGCTCCCAGAACATAGATCCGCCTTGCACGGAGTATCTCTTCAACGAATTTCTCCACCTCATCGTCAGAGAGGGATTCGGCGATTCGCCCGATCCTCCTGGCCATCAGGCGCATCATGTCCTGAACTCTGTGTGCCGCCATGCCATTTCAGGTGTAGATTTGTTCCATGAGACCATAGATGTTGTCGGTGGTGCCGGTTTTTCCCAGACCGGGTATGCTTATATCCGCGCGGTCACACACTTATTACCCACAGAAAATTCGCCGGGCCGGCTGCGTTGTTCTCTGGCAAAAATGCCGGACATATGCATTACCCCGAGCATGGGAACATGCGATGGACATGAGACCCAACTTTCGCAGGAAGAAAGCATCGGTGAGGATATGAAATGTCACCAGGGATAAGTTCCCGTTTTCCCTGTGAGTGCCCGCCGTCCCTGTCTGAATACCTGGAAGAACACCTCCCCTGCCTGGTAGCTTTGTATATGGACCTCCACGCCCACCCGGAGCTCTCGGGGCATGAGGTCCGGACATCCGGAATCATCGCCAGGGAGATGGAGTCCGCGGGTTTCAGGGTTGTCAAGGGGATCGGAGGGCACGGCGTTGTAGGGGTGCTTGAGAACGGGCAGGGCCCGGTGGTTATGATCCGTGCCGACATGGATGCACTCCCGCTTGAAGAGGCGACAGGGCTTCCGTACGCCAGCAGGAAGAGAGGCACTACTCCGGATGGAAAGGAGGTGGGCGTCATGCATGCCTGCGGCCATGATCTCCACTCCACGGTGCTCGTGGGAACCGCCCATCTCCTCTCCCGCATCCGGGGCATATGGAGCGGGACCGTAGTCCTGGTTGCCCAGCCTTCTGAAGAGACTGTTTCAGGGGCACAGAGGATGATCCAGGACGGTCTCTATACCCGGTTTCCAAGACCCGACTGCGCCCTTTCCCTCCATGTCTCCCCTGAACTCCCCCCCGGACATATCGGGTACCGGGAGGGAGTGTTTACTGCCGGTGCAGAATCGCTTGACATCACTGTTCGGGGGATTGGCGGCCATGCGGCACATCCCGACCGGTGCCGCGATCCCATTGTCCTTTCGGCCCAGCTGATCCTCCAGTTCCAGACCATCATCACAAGAGAGGTGCCGGCCGGGGAGTTCGGCCTCATCACGGTCGCATCCATACACGGCGGCACCAAGCACAACGCCATCCCCGACGAGGTGCACCTCCAGGTGAATATCAGGTTCTTTGACCCGGGAGTACGTGATTTGATCCTCTCATCCGTTGCCAGGGTATGCGAACATGGAGCAAGGAGTGCAGGGATCCCTGAAGACCGCCTTCCTGTCATCACCCTCATGGAGGAGTCAGTCCCACCCCTCAAGAACGACCCGGAAGTCACCGCGAAAGTGATTGCGGCGCTCATCCCATGCCTCGGCAAGGACCGCATCCACCGCATCGCTGCCCTGACGGGGAGCGAAGACTTTGGGCTGTTTGGAGACGTCTGCCCTCCTATCCCCCTCTGTTATCTCCGTCTCGGGACCGGTTCCACGGGGGATGCATACCTCCACAGCCCCCGGTTCTGCCTTGACCCGGATAGCAGCACCAGGAACGGGGTCACCGCTATGTCCCTTGCCGCGCTTGCCTGCCTTGGTTCCCAAAGGGATCAGCGCGGGCAGCCCCCTCCCACAGGAGGGATGTGAACAACCTTGCCAAAGGGAAGGAGGGATCTCCCCTCCAAAATAGAGACGGGACCATGACCGCCGCATACGAGGCATTTTTCTCTCTGCCCGTAAAATTGGCCGGAAGTCTCCCTCACTATCTCCAGAATCGCCTTTCTTTCTTCCTTCGCCCGTTCGCTATCCACGTTCACGGAAGTCACCAGGTTCACCGCCAGGGTATTATAGCGGGCCCTCTCCGGGGTCAGGTGATCGAAGTTAATCAGTGTATCGGCAGAGAAGAAGACCCCGATATCTCGCGAATAAAGGTAGATCTGTCCGTGGAGGTGGCCGCCCATTCCTTCCAGCACCTCCACCGGGTGATTCCCTACGTCGAACGTGGCAAGGATGGAAAACCTGCCTCTCCGGGACTCGCCGGGTGGCAAAAGAAGTGCCACGTCCCTTGGGGGACAGAACTGCGAGAAGAGGTTGATCAGGGAGGTATACACTTCTTCGAGTATGGATGACTGGCTCCTGGAACCGTATGCCCTGTTGGAGACCCGGATGATATCCCTCGTCCCAGTGTGCATCAAGGCAGGGACGGCATAGTGGCCCCCAGCTCCGCAGTGATCGGCATCTGCGTGGGTGATGACCACCCGGGACAGCCTTTCCATCGCCCCAGGCCGGAGTGTCCTGATCACCCTGGCTATGTCATGAGAGTAGATCCCGTATCCGGTATCGACCATCACGCTTTCGTTCGGTGTCTCGAGGAGAAACACGTTCCCCCCGCATGGTGGCTGGATACAAACGAGGAGCAGGTCTTTTTCAAGCGGTATCTGCTGCACATCGGCGTAGAACCCATGGCCCCTCGTATCCCGGAGATACTCGCCTGTCAGAAGGATACTCTGAAAGACAATCCTTGGGTCCTGCCCCCGGTTCATCAGCTCCTGCACGATATGGTTGATATCCCCGAGAAGCCTCAACAGGAAACTGTCCTCAGACCCACCGACGAGATTGCGGATCGCCTGCGCAAACCTGAGATAAAATACCGTGTCATCGAGATGCTTCCCGCTCGTGTCGTATTCAAGGACCTCCATCCTGTAACGGCTCTTGATCTGGTCGAGGAGGGATGAAACGGCCGCGCTCTCCTCCAGGTTCAGGCTCACTGTCAGCAGGTCAGGATTGCTTCCCCGGTCGTCAAAATCGATCATGGCAATATTTGCCCGAAATGCGGTGGTGCACTGGAGGAAGTCGAGGAGTGCTCCGGGTATATGGGGGATATGGACGGAGAGTTTCAGGAAGCTCAGGGGTTTCAGTGCAGTCTGGAGATATCCCAGTTCAAGGAGCCCCCTGCTGATCGCCTGCTTCGCCTCCGGGGTTGAGGTCACTTCAAAAAAGACAGTATAAGGGTCTATCCTGCGATCAAATTGTATCCTGTTGATATTCCCTTTATGGCAGGAGATTATCTCTGCGGCCTTGTGCAGGGAGCCCGGCTGGTCCGGGATCCGGGCCACGAATGCATACTTCTCCATTTTCTCACCGCGGAATACGGATCAGGTACGTGACCAGCCGGCTTATATTTTTATTCACCACGGGGAGGGATGGACTTGGGGGGAGGTGAGAAGACTTTAAAAGGAGAGAGGGTTCAATCGTGCTCAAGCTCTTCGTGCCCCATCATAAGGGACCCAAAGATTACCTTCTCGAGCACCACCGAGGCATACTTGATCGCCTGGGCGCGCTCCATGTCCTCGTTCCGGTGGATGTCGGCATGGATCTGGAGCCTTAAGAGGGCAAAACGGAGGCGATCGAGCGATTCATCGTCATAGGTCATCGCCTTCCTGTATATGCCTTCAATCCGCGCAGGAAAAATGTTGATGTCCTCGAGGACTGGCATAATATCCGCATAGATATCCAGTGGCTTCTCCTCGCCAGTGAGCACGTCGAGCAGCGTCATTTACTCTTCAACCACCCTGACAAGCGCTTCCATCACGTTGTCCACGCTCTTCCAGGTTGGGCTGTCCTTGCTCCTTATGATGAAGGGCTTTCCTTCGTCACCGGCCTTCCTCATGTCGGGGTCAAGGGGGATGCTGCCGAGGAAGGCTACGCCGAGTTCGCCTGCAATCTTCTCTCCCCCACCCTTGCCGAAGAGGTCGATCTCCGCCTTGCAATGCGGGCAGATCATTCCGCTCATGTTCTCCACGATCCCGAGCACTGGGATCTGGAGCTGTTCGACAAATTTTGCCGCCTTCAATGCATCCATGGTGGCAACCTCCTGAGGAGTGGTCACGATTACCGCGCCCCTTACGTTGGGGGCCAGCTGGACGATCGAAAGCGCTTCGTCACCTGTTCCAGGAGGGAGATCCACTACGAGGAAATCAAGGTGCCCCCAGTCCACCTCGCTCAGGAACTGGCCAATGGCGCTCATCTTCATGGGCCCGCGCCATATTACGGGAGTGCTCTTGTCAGGCAGAAGGAATGCCATGGAGATGACCGCGAGATTCCCGGTGATCCTCACAGGCTGGATCATCTTGCCGAGCGTGGTCAGGTGGTGACCCTCGAGCCCGAGCATCTTCGGGATATTCGGCCCGTGGATATCCAGGTCAAGAACACCCACGCTGTATCCATGAGCCGAGAGTGCAAACGAGAGGTTGACTGCAACCGTCGATTTCCCCACCCCACCCTTTCCCGACAGTACCAGGATGACATGGTCAACGTCTATTTCCGCCTTTGGGGGGAGTCCCCTGGGCTTGGTATCTTTCTTGTCGCTATCGCACTGCTGTGCACTGGGGCACCCTTCACATACCCCGTCGCATTCCTCAGGCGTGGTGTCGGCCTTTTTTGTCATGGAGATCCTCGGTATAACGCAATTGGATTGTCAATACTATTGCACGGAAAGAGCATTAAATAGTGATCATGGTGGCAATCCCTGCATGAATATCAGGTATTTGCCGAATCAAGCGCCTCATTGCAGAGCCTGTCCACTACCCTGATCCAGGGATCGCTTCTCCCTACTGATCGATACTCCACAGAGTGGAATTGCCGCTCCAGATCCTTCACCTTGGCATGCAATTCAAGAAGATGCCTCTTCCTGACGCGGTACTCACCGAGAAGCTGCCGGACCACAAGCTGGCTATCCGAACAGACTGTGACGTGGCTGGCAGAGAGAGTACCCGCCGTATTCAATGCATCGATTACTGCCTGGTACTCGGCTTCGTTGTTGGTGCGTATACCAATCACGCGGGCCACCCTCGCCACGACCTCCCCGTTTTCATCGACCAGGACAAAGGCGCAGGCGGCCTGCCCCGGATTTCCCCGGGACGCCCCGTCTGTGTATCCATGGAGCACCATACCCCTCATGTCGAGCCAATCCTCGTGTCCGTCAGCTTCAAGCACCAGGGACATGTACATTTGGATCGAGAGAGATGGAGAAACTTATTGTCCAACTCGATTTCCTGGAGTTTCCGCCTTCCCATACCTGTGACGGCGATGACTCCTCACCGCGGATACGCATCGGCAACCTTTCCTCACACTCCCTTGCGGTAATGGCAGTGAACCCCTTCATCCCGTCGTGCTGCTCGTTCACACCATGGCTTGCCTGGAACTTTCCCCCCGTAGATGTCATCCCCTCCGGCCTCCCCAAGGAGGGCATCATATCGAGCCCGGTAAAGGCAGTTCAGGGGAGAAATGATCTTGGCCGGATCGGCTATACAGGGCCGTGCCCTCCACGCGGGAACACTCACCGGTACACCTTCAAAGTCTGGGGGCTTGACCGGATGCTTGATCTCCCGCCCGGTGCCTCGAAGGGAGACCTGATAGGGGCGATGCGTGGGCATGTGCTGCAGTACGGCGAGACTGCCGCATTATGCACGAGGTGAACCGGAGGGTCCGAAAGGGGATTTCTTATAAGAACAGGCCACCTACACAATGGTATGGAGAAGAGGGACATGGCCATACTCCTTGCCCTGCTCGGTGTGGTGGTGGTCATGGCAGTCGTGGTCAAACCGATCCTCACAGGAAATCCCCCGGATCTCAGCCTGCCCTCTCTTCCGGGTTTCTCCCCCGAGCCCACTCCCACTCCCCAGGGGCATCAGGCGGCTCCGACACAGGCAACTCCAAGATTGACAGTGGCAAAAACGCCGACCCCAACCCCTACGTGGAGTGGTACTTCGAAGACCCTGGGGTACGTTGCGGTGGGAACACCAATGACCACCCCCACTTTCACCCGCTTCCCTGAACAGACACTCGTTCCCGAGAGATTGCTCACCTATGCGACCATACAGTCCGTGGGTGGCGGCACCACCCAGACAGTCTCCATGCCTTTTCCTTACTGGGAATTGCACTATACGGTGGACCCCTGGAAGACGACATTTGTGGGTAAAACAGAATCAAAGGCGGCAGGGATTGCAGGTTTTACTGCGTCTGAAGTTTTTCCGTCCTTTTCGATCGAAGTGAGAGATGCCGCCGATCATACGCTTGTCAGGAGAATTGAACCCCAAGGTGGTCTTGATGCAACTCTCTGGGAGAAGGAAAAAGAGAGCGACCCGAGGCCCTGGGTGGAGAAATTCTACGAGGGGACTACCGCAAGGTCATATTATTTCGTCGTGCACACCCACATGGTGTATTCCTACAAGATGGAAGTGAAGGTCCCGGAGCGGTACCTCGGGAAATACTGATGCCCCTCTGCGATTCATCCAGCCTCTCCCAGCAAGGTTCAGAATAGGTATTCGTTCGGATTGCGTAGTGCGTCACACCTGCACCCACCCGGTTATTGTGCGGGAAAACAGAAAAAAAAGGAATGACGAAAGGAGAGAGGGATATCAGTCCAGGTCGAGCTTCCTCTTCCCCAGGGCTTCCATGTACTGGATCTCTTTGCCCATCTCAATCTGGTCCAGCTTCTCTGCGGGCACTTCAATCTCGAAGTTATGGTATTCCTTCATGTCCATCAGGGTGACGATGTTCCCGCTGATGGTGATAACCTGCCCGCTCTTCCTCTCCACGACGGGAACGTACGTCTTTGCCGAGACAGGCTGTACAATGGACCGCTTGACCCCGTCAAATAAGCCCACTGCATCAATACGGGCTTTTGCAGCCCCATGCTTGCCTGGTTTTGAGACGGAGATCCCGAGGATCTTACAGGGCTCGTCATCGATGACCATGTACCGCCCTTCCTTCAGCTTTCCTACCTCTGTCTGTTCCTTCATCTGGTTCACGCCCGCGTGAAAACGCAGTAACATGTATCTTTATATCTACAGATAAATACTCCTACATAAACGGGCGGATCAGGCACAATGGAGTTTTTAGACGCATGTACACTCCTTGCCCGCGATGTGCGGGGCGCGATCCGCGACCTGGTGGGAACCGAGGGAGGCGGCCGGAATGTCCGCATGGGAGCGGATCGCACCCCCACCAAAGTGATCGACCAGGTCGCAGAGGATTGTGTGCTCCGGTTCCTTGAGGAACACCCACTCTGCAGAACACTGATCTCCGAAGAGGCCGGAAAGGTGGAGTTCCCCGGAGAATCCGGGACCATCTTTCTTGACCCCATAGACGGGACCTACAACGCAGTGGCAGGCATCCCCTTTTATGCGCTCTCGATCGCATATGCAGAGGAAGGTAATGTACTCCAGGGATTCGTGCACGACCTTTCGAGCGGCGAGACATTCTCTGCCATCCGGGGAAAGGGGGCGTGGCTGGATGGGCGGGCGGTGAGAGTCTCGGGGATATCCAATCTCGACGAGAGCGCCATGAGTATATACGGCCGGAAATTCGACCCCAGGAGGGTGATGCATATCGGGCAGAAGATCCGCCGCTGGCGCCTGCTTGGGGCTTCAGCACTCGAACTCGCCTATATCGGGTGCGGAAGGATAGATGGATTTATCGATATCCGTGGCACATTGAGGGTCACCGATGCGGCTGCAGGGATGCTGATCTGCACCGAGGCAGGAGGCATGGTGAGTGATCTCGAGGGGATGCCCATCCGGTTCCCAGACGAGGTGACTATCGGCAGGTGCATGGTCGCGACAAATGGGGTCCTGCACCACAAGGTAATCGAATATTTGAGGTAGGAGACAGAGTGTGAAGATCGTTCTGGTGTCACGGATTGACGACGCGAAGGCGCTCGCATTTACAAAAGACCTCGGGGAAGCACTCGGACAGGACGATCACCATGTCTCGTACGAGCCGGCAACAGCCATGGCACTCGGGATGCCTGCGCTCTGGACGTGGGACACCCCTTCCGATCTTGCGGTGGTAGTGGGTGGGGACGGGACGATCCTTCACACTGTCCAGAAGATGGAAAAGCAGGTCCCGGTCCTCGGGATCAACTGGGGAGAGGTGGGTTTCCTTGCCGACCTTGAACCGGGCGAGGCGAGGGAATTTATCAGGTCGCTGCGGCCGGGGTTTGCCATCGAACCCCGCATGCGCATCTCGCTCTCAAAGGACGGGGAAGTACTCGGGCAGGCGTTAAACGAAGCCCTGATCGTGACGGGCCGGCCGGCAAAGATGCTTCGTTTCGTCGTGGTGGTGGACGGTATCCCAGCGGAGCGGTTCCGGGCTGACGGGTTGCTGATCAGTACCCCTACCGGTTCGACTGCCTATGCCATGAGTGCAGGGGGGCCCATCGTCGATCCCCGCATCGAGGGATTCCTTCTCGTTCCCCTCGCACCCTACATGCTCTCGTCCCGCCCCCACCTGATCAGCAATGAGCGGAGCCTCGAAGTGCGCCTGGAGAGCGCCAAGCCCGCAACCCTCGTCATAGACGGGCAGAAATCAATAGAGCTTGGAACAGAAGGGTGCATCATGGTCACGAGGGCAGCAAGGCCCGCGCTTTTTGTAGATGCCCGGAAAAACTTCTTTAGAAAAGTCGATCACAAGTTGCGCCGCCTGTAATAAATTTTGTGCTCATAGGGGCAGTTTTATCTTTCATGAACCCGAGCATCTCATGAAATGATTTGACAGGAGTGATGCATGGATGGACGAGACTATCATGAAGAGAATGGATTATAAAGGTGCGTCCGATGCCCTGAAAAAAGCGCTGGGGCTCAATTTTTCGCCCGTAGCAATCAGGATGGCAACCGGACGGGAAGATATCCCTGAAGGGATGGAGCACCTGGAGGGAACCTACCGGCATTGCAGGATGGTGGACATGGCACGGCGGGAGGGCAAGGTCTTCTACGCGACCGTTGAGAACCACGAGTGCATGGGCGGTTCATGGGCGCTCGGGCTCCGGCCTATCACCGAGACGCTGAAGAATGGCCATTTCTACTATAAACTCGGGAAGTTCGAAAGTACCGCGGCCTGCAAGAGGACTATCGACAGAATCCCCCACGTTGAGTCGGGAGCGACAGTCGCAACCCTCTATGCTCCCCTGGAGAAGACCAACTTCTCCCCTCAGGTCATCCTCATTATTGCGCAGGCGAGGATAATGCTGAAGCTGGCCCAGGCTACGCTCTTTTCACTCGGCGGGAGGATAACTTCAGAGTTCTCTGGTATCCAGTCTGTATGTGCAGATGCCTGCGCCCAGACGTACCTCTCCGGAAAGGCCAACTACTCTCTCGGGTGCGACGGGTCGCGCAAGTTCTCGGGGATAGAGGACGGGGAGATGGTGATGGGGTTCCCCGCCGAGATGCTCCCTGCAATCGTGGAAGCCGTCCAGATAGTGACCGCGGCCCCCGGTTCAAAAAAATAACCCTTTTTGCCGTTCACTGAACAAAAAGTGATTAAAATCCAAGAGCTATCTTCTCGCTGCCGCCACGACAGTGATATTGTCACGGCTCCGTTCTTTTGCGTTCTCGACGAGGAGTCGGCAGATCCCAGGGAGCGGGTGATGCAGGGCTATAGAATGCATCTCCTGCTCGCTGACACCATCGAGAAGGCCATCTGAACAGAGGACGAGGAGATCACTCCCCAGATGGAATGGGGAGAAATCAGGAGTATCTCCCGGCCTTCCCACTATCCTTGTCACGATATGCCGCATGGGGTGGTTTTGGGCCTCCTCCGAAGATATCAGGCCCTGGTCCACCATCTCCTGCACTCTCGAGTGGTCACTTGTGATCCTTCTGATCCCATCTCCCACAAGGTAGGCGCGGCTGTCTCCCACGTTCCCCACGACCCCTGCACCCTGCTCGTTCATAATGGCTGCGACCATCGTGGTACCCATGCCCTCACAGCCGGGGCAGATTGATGCATGGCGAATCACCTCGCGGTTGGCATGGGAAAAGCCGGAAGCGAGGACCAGCCGAAGGGAGCCCGCATCCATAACGGAGAATGTCTGCACTGCCGAAGAGACGGCAGTCCGCAGGGCGCTGATTGCCAGGTCGCTTGCCACTTCGCCGGCCGGATGACCCCCCAGCCCATCAGCGACGGCGAGGAGAAAGAGTCTCCCCCCAGGGTGAGTGAGTGTGAATGCGCCGCAGGAGTCTTCGTTCAGGTCGCGGACCCCCCTATCTGTATAAGAACAAGTCCGTATCTCTCCCGGTGGAGTGTCCCGCTCTCCCTTTACCCCGCCATGCATGCCAAAAAGATCTCCATGATTTCTTCCGCCTTCATTGCACTTGAAGGATGTGAGGATCCCGGTTTCAACCTCCCTTCACCTCTTTTGAGAGGACAAGGATGTGCCTGGTGAGACTCTTGTGAACCCGCTGGGAGTAGCAGCCCTCCAATGTCAGGTACGTGGCTGCGAGGGGGCGTATGTCACGATGGGTGACAAGGACTGCCCGACGTCCCGGCCTGAGCACCCGCGTGATCTCCCCGAGTGCATCGCGATAGAGCAAGTCAAGGCTGCGTGCCCTGATGGCAACGGATTGCCCGTAAGGGAGATCGGTAACCACTGCATCGAAGGACTTGTCCCGGAACGGCAGCTCCCTCCCATCAGCAAGGAGGACTGCAGCATCCCTTGCATTCATCCTGCTCCCAAGGGCCATTTTTGGGTCGATATCGCTCCCGACACCGGATATTCCGAGGAGGAGCGCCTCCATGATCATCCCCCCGGTGCCACAGAAGGGGTCCAGAATCGTTTCGTTCCTTCTCACGCACGAGATATTCAGCAATGCCCGTACCATCCGGGGCATCATCACTCCGGGGTGAAAGAACGGCCTGTCTCCGGGACGCCGGCCTGCGAACCGGCGAGGGTCGCTCCTCCACAGGACGCGACCGAGGTAACACGTGGAACCAGATACGATTACCCGGAATTCCTCCTGCGGGTTCTGCAGGTCCACTTTCCCCTGCACGAGCGACCCGATGAGCCTCTCGAGTTCCGCCTGCGTGGCATCCATTGTATTGCCGTGGATCTTCTTCGCCCTCCCTGCAAATGGTCGTGAGCTCATAAGCGAAAGATCCTTCAGCATGCGCTCAAATGCTTCCTTTCGGCCTGGGCATGACCCCAGGAATTCCATTGCTGAATGGGCAAGTGCCAGCCGCGGCACCTCTTCCTGCCGCTCGCAGTCGATCAGGGCAACCTGGGTGCCTCTCTCAATAAGCGTCCCCAGGAGATCAAGCTCGGCAAATGGCAGGTGCGGGTGGTCCCCGGCAAGCTCGACGAGGAGGTGCACACATACCCGTTTGACGGCTGGAAACAAAAAGCCGGATGGTACAGCCTGTCAGGCCCAAAAACCCCGGGTATCATGGAAGAGAAGCGTGTCAGGGAAAATTCACTGGTTCTTTCGAAACCAGGAAAGGTTCTTCATTTCTTACCCATGAATCCCGAGAAGAATCCTTTCTTCGAATCTGGCATACGGTGCCCTTCGAGTTCAAGTATCTTCTCGTAGAGGCTGCGCACTTCGGACTTTGGCTGCCTTGGGATCACCACCCTGATCCTGACAAGGAGGTCGCCAGGCCTTCCCCTGCGCCTGACCCCTTCTCCCGGGATCTTCAGAGCGGTATTGTGTTGGATACCCGGGGGGATGGTCAGTTCCACTGTCCGCTTCTCGATTGTCTCCACGTCGACCACGGATCCCACCACTGCCTGTGCAGGGCTTATCTCCACATCAGTCTCCAGGTTATCGCCCGATCTCCTGAACCGGTCATGCGGCCGAACGTACACCTCGATGAAGAGATCCCCATTCGGTGCTCCGTAATCCCCGGCCTCACCGTACCCCTCCATCCGGAGACGCATTCCACTGTCGATGCCTGCCGGGATGTGGACAGTCACCTTGCGATGCACCTGGGTATGCCCAGTGCCACGGCATTTTGTACAGCGTTTCTCGGGGATACTTCCCCGGCCCCTGCACTCGGTACAGGTACTCATCCGCACGAACTGCCCGAAGATGGTCTGGCTCATCTGCCTCATCTGGCCGGAACCCCCGCACCTTGGGCACTTTGTGAGCTTCTTGCTCTCGCTCCCGGTCCCGTTGCAGTGGCTGCACGCCTCGGTATGGTTCACCTCGATCTCTCGGTCTGCCCCGAAGACCGCTTCTTCGAGCGGTATCTGCATCTTCATCAGGAGGTCAGAGCCTGACTGCGGTCCTGCCTGCCGTGAACCGGAGAAGCCTCCCCCGAAAAAATCGAATATGTCCCCGAACCCACTGAAATCTGCGCTGAAGCCTCCACCATGGAAGCCTCCCGTGCCGCTGTACGACCCCTTTGAGGCACTGGTATATGTTTCGTGGCCCAGGTGATCGTACTGCGCACGTTTCTGGGAGTCGGAGAGTACGCTGTATGCCTCGTTGATCTTCTTGAACTTCTCCTCTGCGCCAGGCTCCTTGCAGACATCGGGGTGATACTTTCGGGCAAGGTTGCGGTATGCCTTCTTTATTTCCTTCTCTTCCGCGTTCCTGGGAACTCCCAGGATCTCGTAGTAATCACCCGCGTCCATCGGGCTCACTCGTCTTTCACTTTGAAATCAGCATCGACGACGTTCTCATCGCCTGCGCCCGGAGAACCGCCTGCTCCCCCTCCCGTGGCGCCTGCCGCCTGCTGTGCCTGCTTCTCGGCCTGGACCTTCTGGTAGATCTTGGTGGTAATGGCGTACACTGCCTCGGTGAGCGTCTCCATCTTTGTGCGAATCTCCTCGCTGTTGTCGGCCTCGAGCGCTTTCCGGAGGTCCGCAACACCGGACTCCACTTTCTCCCGGTCTGCAGCCTCGACCGTATTTCCATGCTCCTTCAGCATCTTTTCAGCAGAGAAAATGGCTGTGTCAGCCTGGTTCCGGAGCTCGATCTCCTCCTTCTTCTTCGCGTCCTCGCTTTCGAATCTCTTCGCTTCATCCATCATCCGCTTGATCTCTTCTTCGGAGAGCTTCCTGTCGCCCTTGATTGTGATCGCCTGTTCGTTACCAGTCCCAAGGTCCTTTGCCGATACATGGATGATGCCGTTTGCATCGATGTCGAATGTCACCTCGATCTGAGGGATGCCCCGCGGAGCCGGGGGGATGCCAGTAAGCTGGAACTTGCCAAGGGTGAAGTTGTCCTTCGCAAGCGCCCGCTCTCCCTGCACCACGTGGATCTCAACGCTTGTCTGGCCGTCCGCAGCGGTGGAGAATATCTGGCTCTTGCGGGTGGGGATGGTGGTGTTCCTTTCGATCAGTTTCGTCGCAATCCCGCCGAGCGTCTCGATCCCGAGTGTGAGTGGCGTGACATCGAGGAGGACGATATCCTTGGTCTCTCCCGACAGGACCGCCCCCTGGATGGCTGCCCCCAGGCCGACGCACTCGTCCGGGTTGATGCCCTTGTCAGGTTCTTTTCCGAGTATTTTCCTTACAGTCTCCTGGACGAGTGGTACCCGGGTTGACCCTCCTACGAGAAGGACGTGGTCGATCTGGTCGGGAGTGAGTTTTGCGTCGCCCAATGCCTGCTTGACCGGCGCCACGGTCGACTCGACGAGGTCCCCGATCAGCTGCTCGAGCTTTGCCCTGGAGAGGTCGATATCCAGGAACTTCGGCCCGGTCGGCCCGGTGGTGATATATGGAAGGTTGATGTTTGTCTTCATCTTCTGGGAGAGCTCGATCTTTGCGTTCTCGGCAGCATCTCTCAGTCGCTGCATCGCGATGGGGTCCGTGCGGAGGTTGATCCCCTCCTTTTTCTTGAATTCTTCCACCAGGTAGTCCACGATCCGGTTGTCAAAGTCATCCCCGCCGAGATGGTTGTTTCCTGAAGTCGCCTTCACCTCGAATACCCCGTCTCCGAGCGTGAGGATCGAGACATCGAATGTCCCGCCGCCCAGGTCGTAGACGAGCACTGTGGCGTCCTGCTCCTTGTCGATCCCGTATGCGAGGGCACTCGCAGTGGGTTCGTTGATGATCCGCAGTACGTCAAGGCCCGCGATGCGCCCGGCATCCTTTGTGGCCTGACGCTGGGCGTCGTTGAAGTATGCGGGGACAGTGATGACTGCCTTTGTGATCTTCTCCCCGAGATACGCCTCTGCATCGGCCTTGAGCTTCTGCAGGATCATGGCTGATATCTCCTGGGGAGTGTAGCTTTTGTCGTCGATCTTCACCTTCTCCGAAGAGCCCATCTTCCTCTTGATGGACTGAATTGTCCGTGTGGGATTGGTGACCGCCTGCCGCTTGGCGAGGCTTCCCACCAGGCGTTCGCCGTCCTTTGTGAAGGCGACGACCGACGGAGTGGTACGCTGTCCCTCTGCATTGGGGATGACGATCGGTTTTCCGGCCTCCATGATGGCCATGCAGGAAAACGTGGTCCCCAGATCAATACCAAGTATTTTCTCTTTTGCCATGTTCACTCAGTCTCCTTTCCTTTCGAAACAACCACTTTTGCGTATCTTATCACCTTGTCGTGCATCCGGAAGCCACAGCAGATCTCCTTTACAACTGTTCCCTCCTCCTGATCGGAGGGTTCACAGTACACCGCTTCATGTTCCCCGGGATCGAATTTCTTACCGGTGGCCTCGAGGCGGCAGATCCCGTGACGTTCCATGATTGTCCGGAACTGCTTGTGGATCTGTTCGAGACCTTCACGTGCAGAACCCGGGTCAGCAGAGAGTGCCCTGTCAAAATTGTCTGCCACTTCCAGGAGTTCCACCGCAAATTCCTCTATGGCATTCTTCACCCGGTTCTCGACATCCCGTTCCGACCTTTTTCTGTAATTCTCAAAGTCCGCTGCAAGCCTGATGAACCGATCGTTCAGCTCGTCATACTTCTTCTGCAACTCTTCCAGACCGGAAGAAGGCTCATTTGAATTCAATTGAGATTTTTGCTCTTTTTGCGCATCAGAGTCAAAATTTTCCTCCTCTCTGGATTCATCCATACCGCAATCAATTATCTATTGCATTGTAGTTCTATATAAACGTAATTATCTTTTTACTCCCTGTAACCCTGTTACCGTAGTGATTCAATCAAAAACGGTCCGGAATCCGGTTTATTCTATATCAGTAATGGAGGCAGAGATTCATACTTTTTCATGCCCGCGCATCCTGGGCGGCAGATGCTTTTATTGCCATGCGCCAGAGAAAAAAGACTCTCCGTGAGGGGCCCTTTTCCAGCAATTTCCCGAGGATCTCCACACAGCCCCAGTTTCAGATCAGGGAAAAGACGTCGAACACAAGCACAGGACCTGTCTGACAGTGGCCTCACTCACCCCGCGAGAGGCATCCATCTCGACGGGATCACGATTCACCGGAAGGACAGTGAGAGGGTTGCCTGGATCTCTGAGGGCGCGAGAGGCGGCATCATGCTCATATCCCATTATCTCCCATTGGTGAATATGAAACGGGCACTCCTCTCTGTCTGGAATAAGGATGGTATCGTAGACCTTGCCGGAGAACTCCGCCGCCATAACGTGGCAATCTTGAGCTCGGGAGGGACCGGGGCAGCCCTGAAGGAGGCATCGATCCCTTTCACTGAAGTATCGGCATATACCGGTCTGAGCGAGATGATGGATGGGAGGGTCAAGACGCTCCACCCACGCATCCACGGCGGCCTCCTTGGGAGGAGGGGGATTGATGACGGCGTGATGCAGGCGGAGGGAATACTCCCTATCGACCTTCTGGTCGCAAACCTCTATCCTTTCGAGGAGATGTCAGAGAAAGGGCTTCCGCTGGAGGAACTCGTCGAGTATATCGATATCGGTGGGCCTGCGATGATCCGGGCTGCTGCAAAGAACCACAAGGACGTGGCGGTGGTCACGGATCCTTCAGACTACCCGCTCGTAAAGGATGCGCTCAAGACGGGTGGTTTTTCAGCGGATCAGCGCCTGCTCCTCGCAAAACGGGCATTTGCCCGGACAGCCGCATACGATGCGGCAATCAGCAATCACCTCTACAGTCTCGACGCTGAATTCCCCGAGGTCTACACTGTCCAGTTCAGGAACGGGAGAATGCTTCGATACGGAGAGAACCCGCACCAGCACGGTGCCGTATACGGCCAATCCGGAATTGCCGGCAGCGAGCCGCTGCAGGGAAAGCAGATGTCCTATAATAATTACCTTGACCTTTCGTCTGCCGCCGGCCTTGTGCGGGAGTTCTCCGAGCCCGCAGCAGTGATCGTCAAGCACAACAATCCCTGCGGTGTTGCCATCGGAGAGGACCTGGCCAACGCCTACATACAGGCCCGCGACGTGGACCCGGTATCTGCATATGGATCGGTCGTCACGTTGAACGGTGAGGTGGACCGTGAACTTGCAGAAGATATTGCACGCACGTTTGTCGAGGTTGTGGCGGCACCTGCTTACACCTCGAATGCCCTGCAGGTATTTGGAAAGAAAGAGAACCTACGTGTATTGCAACTCCCTGCTTCCAAAAGAGGCTGGGAACTGCGGAGCATCGATGGAGGTCTGCTCGTGCAGGATACCCCCATCTACCAGGAAAAATGGGAAGTAGTCACCGACCGGGACCCCACCCCATCTGAGATGAAAGCAATGAAGTTTGCCTGCAGGGTGTGTGCCCATACCCGGAGCAATGCTATCGTCTTTGCGGATACTAAGAGGACCCTTGGGATCGGCGCGGGGCAGATGAGCCGCGTCGATGCGGCAAAGATCGCAATAGAAAAATCCCGCTTTTCCCTTGCCGGGTCCGCGGTTGCATCCGATGCCTTCCTGCCATTCCCTGATACCCTCGAGGTTGCGGCGGCAGCCGGGGCCACCGCACTGGTGCAGCCAGGCGGATCAATCCGTGATAAAGAGGTCATCGAAGTTGCAAACCGGCTGAACGTTGCCATGGTCTTTACTGGGATCCGCCATTTCAGGCATTAGCAGGAATGCCGCACTTTTTTTAAAAAAAGATACCTTTAAATTGAAATTGATGAAACCTGAACCTGCAAAAAAAAAGGTGATTTTCATGGATTATGGAAAAATGATTCACGATTCCTTTGAATATGCCATGGATGGACTCACGAAAAATTTAAAGACCTGGATCATGCTGATAGTGTTGACACTCCTCCCGGCAATCCCGTTCATTCTTGTTGTTTTGATAATGCTGCCGTCATTGTTGGCTTACACTGGGGGAGAGATTCCGGCGTCGCTGATTGGAACATTTATCATCGGGTTCATCATTGCATTCGTGATAGCCATAATCCTGGGTGCCTTCTCCATGGGCTATTTGCTCAAGATTCTCAGGGGCGAATTCCCGCTTCCGGAAGTCGCCGGTTTTGGCAGGATGTTTGTTGATGGGATCAAACTTCTCGTCATAGAAGTGATTTACCTTATCCCTGTGATGGTTATTCTTGCAGTCACTGCAGGTGCAGCACTCCTCAGCGCACTGCCTATCCTCATGTCAATGCCGGCTGAACCTGACTTTGAAGCACTTATGCCAGTCCTGATGCCCATCCTTGGGGGTGTGATTGCCGGTGTCCTTATCGCAGTCATCGCAGCAATAATCCTCTGGCTCCTGGCAGTCGTAGGGGTTGTCAGGTTTGCACGGACGGGAAAGATAGGAGAAGCGTTCAATTTCAGCGCAATCCTGGCCACCATAGGGAAGATCGGATGGGGATCCTACATCCTGGCGTTGATTATTGTCGTCGTGATTGTTGCCGTCATCCAGGTCATTTTGAGCTTCATTCCTTTCATTGGCGCAATTATCCAGATACTCATTTCACCGGCTATCATGGTCTTTATGCACCGGTATATCTGTATCCTCTATGATTCTGCGGGAAATCCGGCTGACTCTTCCGTCTCTTCAACTGATTGATATTTTTTATCCCATTTTTCATGACATGATACAGAAAACCAGGTGGAAATGGAAAGAACGCATTATGAGCCCACAGCCATCTTTTTTCATCCCGCGATTTTTGGAGTGACGGAATCGATATTGTTCTGTCGGATACTAATTCAATCAATGAAACGCCGCCGTTTCCCATGACCCGAATCATGGCTACGAACTCATTTTTTATCTTTTCCAAAATACCCTTTCCTGGCGAAGTGATGTCTCAGGAATCGATTGTGGAAATTATGCAAAATTCCTGGTGCGACGCCTGCATCCTAAACAGGGGTATGAGAGCGAAAATTGCCCACACATGTAGAGATTTCGTCTCCACCGCCCATATGACATCGCGACGCGCCTTTTTTAATCATTCGCGTTTCATATAGACACGAAATTGAACCTCTGCCTGGTAAAAAATCAATTCACATATCGGCTGTCTATTGACCCTCAATTCAAGGATAGCTATAAATTACCGTTGATTGCAAATATTTCTGCAATTATTGGTGATTTACATGGATTATGGCAACATGCTTGGAGACTCCCTGGGTTATGCGAAAGACGGCCTCGTCGGCCACTGGAAGCGCTGGATATTGCTGATCATCTCCACAATCATCTTCCCCCTGATGATGGGATACACGATGGAGATCTGGAGGGGCAAGACGCCTGCCCCCGAGCCTGCACAGTGGGGCAAGCTGTTCATCGATGGCCTGAAGCTTCTTGTCGCTGCAATCATCTATGCGATACCCGTCATTCTCATCATCCTCATCTTTGGTGGGTTCGCGTTCATTTCGGCCATACAGGAAGCAGCGATGAGCGGCGATCCCGAATTCTTTACCAACAACATGGAAGTACTCATGCCTCTCGTGGCAGCGTTCATGGTGGGGGTGCTGATCGCCCTGATCGTGGCCTTCATCCTGATGCTCTTCTCGACCATCGGGTTTGTCCGGATGGCAAGGACAGAACGGTTCGGCGAGGCATTCAACTTTGGTGCAATCCTCGAGACTATCAGGAAGATCGGGTGGGGAAGCTACATTCTTGCATTGATCATCCTCTTCATCGTGGCGGGAATCATCTGGTTCGTGATCAACCTCTTCAACATGATCCCCTTCATTGGCTGGCTCATCACCCTGATCCTGCTCCCCTTACTGATCATCTTTGAAGCCAGGTACGTCACCAGGGTCTACGAGGCCTCGGGTGCGGCGCCGGGCTCCACCTGATACCGTATCAAACCCACTTTTTTTATACCCCCGGGCCCAAACGTATATCTCGTGGTGGAATTTTCCATGACAGATCGTTTTATTCCCCGGTAACATCCGGTTTTTCGACACCACTCTCCGGGATGGGGAGCAGACCCCGGGCGTTTCGCTGAATCCCGGTCAGAAGCTTGAGATCGCCACGATGCTCTCGGATATCGGGGTGCACGTGGTGGAAGCCGGCTCCGTTGCGGCATCTGAGGGAGAACGGGAAGCCCTCCGGCTCATCTCCGATGCGGGCCTGAAGGCGGAAGTCTGTACATATGTCAGGGCGGTAGTCCAGGACATCGATTCTGCCGCCGATTATGGCGCTGACTCGGTTCACCTCGTCATTCCTGTGAGCGACCTGCACATAGAGAAGAAGATGAGGAAGACCAGGGCGCAGATATGTGAGATGGCGTTCTCTGCGGTCACCTATGCCCGGGAGCGGGGGCTTATTGTTGAGCTCTCCGGCGAGGACGCGTCAAGGGCCGACCCGGCGTTTGTCCGAGAGATCTACGCTGGTGGCCTGGAGCGCGGAGCAGAACGCCTCTGCTTCTGCGACACGGTTGGACTTCTGACACCCGAGCGCGTAGCCGAGGTGATCCCGAACCTCTGCCTTGCACCCCTGAGCATCCACTGCCACGACGACCTGGGGATGGCAATGGCAAACACGATTGCTGCGTTGAAAGCCGGCGCAACGTGTGCACATGTCACAGTGAACGGTATAGGGGAGCGCGCGGGAAATACCCCTCTTGAAGAACTGGTGATGGCACTCGAACTCCTCTATCAGTATCCTACCGGGATCAAGACAGGGGAGATCTACCACCTCTCCTCCCTTGTCTCAAGGATGACGGGAGTCCCGCTCCCCACCAACAAGGCCATCGTGGGTGAGATGGCATTCACCCACGAGAGTGGCATCCATGCCCACGGCGTCCTCCGGGAGCCGAGCACCTACGAGCCTGTGCCACCCGAACGTGTCGGGAGGAAGCGGCGCATCATGCTCGGGAAGCACTCGGGCTCAGCCTCGGTCGAGGCGGCCCTCGCAGAGATGCACTATCATCCCGATGAGAACCAGTTGAAAGAGATCCTGAAAAGGATCAAGGCACTTGGGGACAAGGGGACAAGGATCACCGATACGGATCTCATCGCCGTGGCCGAAGCGGTAATGGCCATCGAATGCCGGCCGGTGCTGAAGATGAAGCAGTTCACCGTAGTAAGCGGGAGCAATGTCATTCCCACCGCATCGGTGACAATGGACGTGAAGGGAGAAGAGGTGACGGGAGCCTCTACAGGTGCGGGACCTGTCGATGCGGCCATGGAAGCCCTCCGGAGATCGGTTGCCGCCGTGGCCGACATTCGGCTCGAGGAGTACCACGTCGACGCAATCCACGGGGGAACCGACGCGCTCGTGGATGTGACGGTAAGATTAAGTAAGGACGGAAAGATAATTACGTCTCGCGGCGCCCGCACGGACATCATCATGGCAAGCGTCGAAGCGGTGATCGCCGGCATGAACAGACTACTGAGGGAAGAGAATGAAGACCGGAGCAAAAATACTCATTGAAGGGCTGCAACGCGAAGGGGTGGAGACAATATTCGGCTACCCCGGCGGTGTAGTGTTGCCGATCTATGATGAACTCTACAATTCGTCATTGCGGCACATCCTTGTACGGCATGAACAGGCAGCCGCCCATGCCGCTGACGGGTTCGCCCGCGCCAGCGGCAGGGTTGGCGTATGCCTGGCCACCTCCGGTCCGGGGGCATGCAACCTGGTGACCGGGATTGCAACTGCCTACATGGACTCAGTTTCCATCGTGGCGCTGACCGGACAGGTCCCGACGAGCCTCCTTGGAAACGATGCCTTCCAGGAGTCTGACATCACCGGCATCACGCTGCCGATCACCAAGCATAACTATCTCGTCAAGAGGACAGAGGAACTGGGGCATGTCATCAGGGAGGCGTTTTACATCTCGCGCACAGGAAGGCCGGGACCAGTCCTGATCGACCTCCCGAAGGATGTCAGCACAAAGGAGATCGAATACGAATATCCCGAGTCGGAGCAGGTGAACCTCCGGGGATACCAGCCGACCTACAGAGGGCACACCAGGCAGATCGACAAGGCAATCGAGATGATGATGGAGGCCGAGCGGCCCCTTCTCTACGTGGGAGGCGGTGTGATCAGCTCGAACGCATCGGCGGAACTCGTCAGTCTTGCCGAGATGATGGGGATCCCGGTGACCACCACTCTGATGGGCATCGGGGCTATCCCTTGCGACCACCCCCTCAACCTGGGGATGCTCGGCATGCATGGGACCAGGTACGCAAACTATGCGGTTACCGAGTCCGACCTCCTCATCGCCATCGGGGTGAGGTTCGATGACCGGGTGACAGGCAAGCTTGACACTTTCGCGTCCCAGGCCCGAATCATCCATGTCGATATCGATCCCGCCGAGATTGGAAAGAACAAGCGGGTAGACGTGCCTATCGTCGGGGATTCAAAAGCAGTTCTCCAGGAGATGCGGGAGCGCATCCAGAAGAGGAAGGAATACGAACGGTGGCTCTCCCGCATCCGCACATGGAAGGAGAAATTTCCGATGAAATATCCAAGGGACGGGGTGCTGCGGCCGCAGTTCGTGATCGAGCAGCTCTCGGAACTCCTGGCGGGCGAGGGCATCATCGTCAGCGAGGTCGGGCAGAACCAGATGTGGACTGCCCAGTATTACTGTTTCCGGCACCCGCGGACCTGGATCACCTCAGGGGGCCTCGGTACAATGGGATACGGCTTCCCCGCGGCGATGGGTGCACACTTTGCCCGTCCCGATCAGGTGGTCTTCGATATTGCCGGCGACGGGAGCTTCCAGATGAACATCCAGGAGCTGGGGACGGTCTCCCACTATCAGATCCCTGTCAAGGTTGCCATCCTGAACAACCGGTTCCTCGGGATGGTCCGGCAGTGGCAGGAGCTCTTCTACGATCGCCGTTACTCCTACACTGAGCTTCCGGCTGTCGACTTCGTGAAGATCGCGAATGCGTATGGCATCGACGGCATGAGGGTCGAGGACACAAACGATGTGAGACCTGCCCTCCAGGCGGCGATCGAGACCGATGGCCCGTTCATCCTGGACTTCCGGGTCGAGCGTGAGGAGAACGTCTTCCCCATGGTGCCGGCAGGAGCCGCCATAAACGAGATGATCGGGGGTTTAAACGAATGAAGCCGCATACCCTGAGCGTGCTGGTGGAGAATAAGCCGGGTGTCCTCTCCAGGGTTACCGGGCTCTTCTCGCGGCGCGGCTTCAATATCGAGAGCCTCGCGGTCGGCACATGCGAGGAGCCGGAAATGAGCAGGATCACCATCGTCTGCATCGGAGACGATGCCCAGATCGAGCAGGTGATGAAGCAGTTGAACAAACTCATCGACGTGATCAAGGTCTCCGACATCACCGAAAACGACCGCGTGGAACGCGAACTCGCGCTCATCAAGGTCACCGCCGAGCCAGGGAGCAGCCGGGCGGAGATAATGCAGATCGCAAGCATCTTCCGGGCACAGATCATTGATGTGGGCAGCAGGACCGTTGTCCTCTCTGTGACGGGGGATACTGAAAAGATAGATGCCCTTGAGAAGCTGTTGCGCCAGTATGGAGTCAAAGAGCTGGTCCGGACAGGAAAGATCGCCATACTCCGCGGCACAAAAACAGTGAAGAGCGCGAAATAAAAAGAGATTCTTTTTTGCCTTTTTTCAAATTCATGCAGTGAATCAGCCGTTTACTCCTCTGCCCTGAATAACAGCCAGTCGTTCTCTCCCGCCCGTTTGAACCTGATGAGGATGTACCTCCCTTTGAGCCGGTTTCCCTGCAGGACCACCTCAATCCGGTCCTCTTCCCAGGTCATGGGATTGAAGGTGCCTTTGTCCCATATCTCGACTTCTCCCGCACCATACTCCCCCTCTGGAATGCTTCCCTTGAAATCCGCATACGCGAGCGGATGATCTTCGGTCCGGACCGCCAGGTGCTTTTTTCCCGGCAACTCGGGGATGCCTTTTGGCACTGCCCACGAGACAAGCACCCCCTCGTGTTCCAGGCGAAAGTCAAAATGGCGGTGGCGTGAATGGTGTTCCTGGACAACGAAGATTGCGACGCCCGTCCCTCTTTCGATGGTTCCCGGTGGTTCGGGTGTTTTTGTGAAATCCCTCTTGTCTGAGTATTCATGCAGGGTCATGCGTTCAACTCTTTGATCCGGCAATCCTATCCATTTTAAAAACCATGTAATTCACTTTTTGATACAAGTATGAATAATGAAAACGGTGAGGCCATTTTCACAGTGAAAACGTGAGACAGGAGGATACACCCGTGAATGGTCAATCATATAATCCCTCCGGTAAAATACTATGCTCGTGCGCACACTCATCCTGGGAGGGGGTCTTTCCGGCATCACCCTCGCACACCTGCTCCACAGCCGCGGACAGCAGGTGACTGTCCTCGAGGCTGATGAGCGGATCGGTGGCCTCTGCCGTTCCAGGACAGACAACGGGTTCACGTTCGATACTGGCGGGTCGCATATCATCTTCTCAAGGGACACCGAGGTCCTCGAATTCATGCAGAACGTCCTTTCCTCAAACCGGGAGAAGCGGACGAGGAACACCAGGATTATGTACAGGAATATCCTGGTGAAATATCCGTTCGAGAACGGGCTGGCCGCCCTTCCAAAGGACGATCTCTTCTTCTGCATCAATGAATTCATCAAGACCTACGTAAAGTCAGAGAAAGGGGAGATCCCGCCGCCTGCCAATTTCGCGGAATGGATATACGCCACCTTCGGGAAGGGAATCGCCGATCTCTACATGATTCCATACAACGAGAAGATCTGGAACTATCCCCCGGCTTCAATGTCTGCTCACTGGGTCGAGGGGAGAGTGCCGAGGCCCCCGGTCGAAGACGTCATAAAATCTGCCATAGGAATAGAAACAGAGGGATACACACACCAGTCGGTCTTTACATACCCGGCTGAAGGCGGGATCGAGGCCCTGGTCACATCCATTGCAAGGGGAATCGAGGACTGCATCGTGACCGGTTTTCCCGTTCGATCGCTTACATTCAGGGACGGCGCCTGGGAGGCCAGTGACGGGAAACGGACGCACCGGGGAGACAGGGTGATCAGTACAATCCCCCTCCAGCACCTCATGCCATGCCTCGATAATGTCCCGGTGAGCGTGCAGGACGCGATACGTGCCCTGCGCTACAACTCTGTCTGCTGCGTCCAGGTGGGGATCAGGGGGACGGTCCCCGATATTTCATGGCTCTATATCCCTGACAGGGAACAGAGTCTCGCGAACCGGATCTCGTTTCCTTCCAATTTCAGCAGCCATGTGGCCCCTGCGGGTCATGCGGGCATCCTGGCTGAGATCACCTACAACGAAGGCGACGAAGTCTCCCGCATGACCGATAGCGAACTCGTCACTCACGTGATAAAGTCCCTCGAGCAGATGGGATTCCTCACCCAGGAACAGGTGGTCCACACCGCAGTGGACCGTCAGAAGTTTGCCTACGTAGTATACGACCTCGCATACCTTGAGAATATCAGGATCATCAGGGAATTTTTCGAGGCGCAGGGAATCACCCTGGTCGGGAGGTTCTCAAAGTTTGAGTACCTGAACATGGACGGCTGCATACGCCAGGCCATGGAGTGCGTGAGGAACTGGTCGTGAAAGTCAATTTCTTTGTGGAAGACATGCTCTTCTTCCGATTCATTGGATGCGCGACGGTTGCAAAGACACTCTACCTCCAGCTCCAGAACGAGCCGGGGATAGAAGTCTCATGGAAGAGTTTTTCAAACCACGCAGACATCGTCCATTACCACACTTTCGGCCCCATTGCAGGGCTCAATCGCCGGATGTCCAGGGGAAAGAAGATCCTGACCGCGCATTCCACTCCCCGAATCAACATGGGAAATATCGCCCTCGCGCGGGCCATCAACAAGAGGTATCCAAAGATCTACCGGAGGTTCGATCACATCATCACCATCTCCCGGCCCTGCCATGAGGAGGTCACTGCCATGATCCCAGAGATGCCGGTGACGATGATCCCAAACGGCATTAACCGGGAGTTCTTCAGGAGGGACAAAGAGAAGAGGGCAGCGTTCAGGGAGTATTACGGCATACCTGACGATCAGCAGGTCGTGCTCACAGTGGCCCAGCTGACCCCAAGGAAAGGGCTCTACGACTTCCTGGCGCTCTCCCGAAAATTTCCGGACAGGAAATTCGTCTGGATCGGAGGGTTTCCGTACGGAGCCCTCTCGAAGGACTATGGGAAGATCAAGCACCTGAAGTTGCGATGCGGGGAGAATGTGCTCTTCCCGGGCAACGTAAACGATATTATCAAGCCCTACAGCGCGGCCGACGTCTTCTTCATGCCATCATTTGCCGAGACATTCGGCCTGGTCATCCTGGAAGCGCTCTCCTGCGGTCTTCCTGTGATTGCGAGGGATATCCCCGAATTCCATGACATTTATGGCAAGAACATCCTTTATTTCTCGGACCGCGAAGACGCCAGGGCCCTGCTTGAGGACCGAGTTGCGCTGAACCAATGTGCGGCGGCCGCAAGGGATTTCACATCGCAGTTCGATTTAAAGGATATCGCCGCACGGCATGTCAGGCTGTACAGGGAGCTCTTGGAATGAAGATCTCAGTAGTAATCCCCTCGTTTAACGAGTCTGCGAATATTGTTGCGTGTCTCGAATCATTGAACCGCCAGACCATTCCGAGGGAAGACTACGAGATCATCGTCGTGGATGGCGGCTCCAAGGATTCCACGAGGGATCTTGCCGAGCCCCTCGCTGATCTTGTCTTCATCCAGACCAGCAGGAAAGTTGGTGGGGCGCGAAACGATGGCGCGATGAAGGCAAGAGGCCCGATTCTGGCGACTACCGATGCCGATTGCATCATCCCGGGCAACTGGCTCGAGGTCATCCTCGATGACTTTGCGCGGTATCCCGATATAGTGCAGCTCTATGGGCCTGTCGACCCCATCGAAAAGACCCTCAAGAACCACCTCTCCCTTGCCTTTGCGAACAATTTTGCAAGGTTTGGCTATTACACCCATACACTGTATTACACGCTCGGATGCAACACGGCATTCCGGAAAGACGCATTTTTCCAGGCAGGAATGTACCACGTCGTCGATGCCGGCGACGACCTGGAGATTGCCAGGCGGATGAGGAAGCTAGGGGAAGTGAAGTTTGACAACAGGATGAGGGTAGGGTTCTCCATGCGCAGGTACGAGCAGTTCGGGACTCTCAAGTCCCTTTATGAATGGCTCTATATCGTGGCACACGGGGGTTCCTCCGACAAGCACCAGTATACCCGCAGGGAATACAAATAGAGGCATATTGAGACCCTTGCTATCCCAAAGAGGACCCGATTTGAAATGTCCCCTCATCATCCTGTAGATCCGAATCACTTCACCCCTTCAGATGTGCTTGAGAAGGTCCGGCATTTCAACCAGTCAGAGTTCGCCCGCCTGCTGGGGATGGAGATACTCGAGGCGCGTCCCGGGTACGCACGGGTGAGGATGGATACCGAAGGGAAGCGGAACCTGCGGGGGTTTGCCCATGGGGGAGCCATATTCGCACTCGCCGACCAGGCCTTCGGCATCGCAGCAAACCTGGGGGATGTCGATGAAGTAGCGCTCTCCGCGCAAATATTCTACCTTGCCCCTGCAATGGGAACTCTCACTGCAATTGCCGAATGCAATGGTGAGACCGCACAGTATTCAAGCTACACTGTACAGGTCTTTCGGGACAATATGCTCGTGGCGACCTTCGAAGGGCAGGGAAAAAAGCAGCACAGAGGATGAAAGGCAGTCCACTTTCTCCTGGATCTGTTGACCCGAATCATCGTTCCCTGGTATCATACTGAATTTTCTTCTGAAAACCCGGCATATTCTCCGATTGCGAAATGAACGCCAGATTCAGCACGGGTGACATTGCAATCTCCGGTAATACGGGTCAGTGGAGGCGGGTTTGTGTGCGAAAAAATGAGAATAATCAGTTATATGTCCTGAACGGGAGGGACTGGTCGTAGATCCTGTACCGTTCGCCGTTGACCAGGTTGATGAACACCTCTACCCTGTCGGTCCCCCGCGTCCCTTCGATCTCGATCTTTGAGTTCACCTGGGGCCGCTCGATGCTCTGGGTGATTACCTGGCCATCGGATCGTGTCACCGTGACATCCATAGAGTGGACGAAATTGGTGCCTCTGCCACCCCTGTAGGTCGCAATAATGCTAGGGGTGATTGCGACGGTATTCCGGTCGACCTGGACATCAACCATGTATTGCGCAGGCATCGGGCCCTCAAGGTATCCGAGGGTAGGTGTCGCGGCTGGGGTCGCAACTGTCGGAGTGGCGGTAGGTTGTGCCGTGGTGGGAACAGGTGTCTGGACCTGCGTGGCCGGCACAGTGGACGGCTGGGTGCAGCCGGCGCCAAGGACAAGGAGTCCTGCAAACGCACAGAGCACCACAAAGACGATTGCCTTCATGAGTAGAGCTTCATCTCACAATTATAAGAGTTTTCTGAGAGGCTCCCGTTGTCTGAAAAGGCATTTTCTTCATAATCCCGGAATAATACCCATCTTCACGAGCAGCATGTGAAAACCTCTAAAAAAATCCTGCTCGCCGCTTTGCAGGATATCCTGCCATGTGCCTGGGATAGTGGAGAGTATTACCGGGTGTCCAGAAAAGTCCTGTATATGGATGAGATTGACAGCGTGATATCCCAATCATACCGGTGAATTCGCTTTGACCGGGAGAACACCCATGATTCGATACTTTGAGGCAGATCTTCATTCCGGAAGGAATGCAGATCAAAAACAGAGGGGATAATGCCATTCTCTTTTCAATTTGCGAATTCATCTTTGCTGTCCACGAACGGGTCCGCCAGGGAACCCTCGAGGAATTCGAAGAGAGAGAGAGAGAGAGAGAGAGAGAGAGAGAGAGAGAGAGAGAGAGAGAGAGATGTGTTCCCGCCCGGAACACTTCGGCAGGATTGCCCTGAGGTTCAGCACCTGGGAAGCACGTTTCAACCCAAAAAAAACCAGAACCCTCTTCCATGGGGTTTAACAGTATCCCACTGATTAAGGTAGGATCCGCCTGGCTGATAGTGTCAATCATCTGGGACGACGAGACTGATGAAAATTCCGGGGATTTATCTGCCTGAAGAGAATTTCAGTGACTGAAGGGTCTTTATAATGCCAGTGTTGAATACTGTTCATAGACTGGGTGGGGATGACGAAGAGACAGAACGATGGGAAACTGCCTTACTCCTATCTTCTAATGGGAATTCTTTTTCTCATCATCGTCACTGCACTAATCGCCGGGATATGGATGAATTATGAGAGTGCGAAGAGCCATACTGTCGAGAATGCAGAACGGCTCCGGGCAATGACGGAATCGCACATGGATAATTCCTTCAGGATGATTGATACCGGGTTGAAACTGTACGACAACACCTACAACCAGAAGATGCAGGATGCGTTCGAAATCGTCATGGCAGAATATGTCCTTTCTGGCGAAGATCCCTCCCTTATGGACCTTCCTGCGCTTAAAGACAGGATCGGCGGGATGGATATCCATCTGATCAATGATCAGTGTGTCGTCGAGCATTCATCGTCACCCCGGGAGGTTGGCCTCGATTTTTCAGTCATTTATCCTGATTTCTGTCAATATCTCCACAAGATATGGAATTCGTCGGGATATTATCCTGACAGGGTCGTGATGGAATGGTATACCGGGGCACTCACAAAATACGGGTATATGCCTTCACCTGATCACCGCTACATCATTGAGCTCGCGCTTCGTTCGGAATCATTTGCAGGGGAGAGGATGGATCTCCAGTACAGCGACGTAGTAAGGGAGGTGCAGGCATTCAATCCCTATCTTAAAGAGGTGCTCCTGTTTCAGAAGCAGAAGAGGCTAATCTACAACACCAGCTATATTCCCTCACCTGAAGAATCGGAGATGCTCGACTACATCCTGTGGGAGAACCGGTCCTCACAGATAGTGACAGACGAAAATACAGGAAAGACAGTTGTCTGGCGGGTCATCGACCTTCGTGACCCGGATTATGCTGCTGACATGAGTATCTTTGCAAAACTTACCTACGACGACGCGATGCTCAAAAGAGAGCTTGACCACATTGGAATCCTGAATGGCTTTGCCGCATTCCTCGTCATTCTTTCAGGGGGGCTTATCGCCATGATGGTATCCCGAAAACTCTCAAGGCCTATCGAGAGACTTGTGGAGGATGTCAATATTATTGCCGAAGGAGACCTGGATCATGCGGTCAGGCCTTTCCCAAGTCTCGAGCTCTCAAACCTTTCCGGCAGCATCCAGGTCATGGTCGACAGGCTGAAAGCACAAATCCGGCAGTGCGAGGCGAGCGAGGAGCGCTTCATGGATCTCGTCCGGCTCCTTCCCCAGGGAGTCTTTGAGACCGATCTCAACGGCAATATCACATTTGCCAACCCCATCGCCTTCGAGGTATTCGGGTACGACCCAGAAGATCTCGATAAAAGGATCAATATATTTGACTTTCTGACAACCAAAGAACGGACGCTGGCGAGCGCACGATTCGGGGAGATCCTGGCAGGGAAAAAGTCCCATGGTTCTGAATATACAGGGATACGGAAAGACGGCAGCACATTTCCGATCATGGTATATATCGCGGCACGGAAAGAGGAGGGGACCGTCACCGGGACACGGGGAACAATTGTTGATATCACCCACTTGAAAAAGGTCGAGGAAGAGATAAGAGAACTGAATGCCGAACTGGAAGCCCGGGTTGCCCAGCGGACTTCCGAACTCGAATTTGCGACCCGAGAGATGGAGGCGTTCACCTATTCGGTTTCGCATGATCTACGCAGCCCGCTTCGGGCTATTGACGGGTTCTCCCACCTCCTCTCCGAGTCAGCTGGTCCCTGCCTTGATGAGAAACAACAGCACTTCATCGATGTGATCAGGCATAACGTCGAACTTATGGACAACCTCATTGACGGTCTGCTTGCACTCTCGCGGATGGGCCGGCAGGAACTGAAGCGCGAATGGATATCTCCCGAACCAATGGTGCGTGAAGTAATATCCGAATTCCTGAACCAGGCACCGGGCAGAAAGATCGATGTCAGGATTGGTTCATTGCCGGAGTGCTACGCCGACCCTTCGATGCTGAGGCAGGTATTCACGAACCTCATAGGCAACGCGGTGAAATTCACAAGTAAGACTGAAAATGCACGGATCGAGATAGGATCTCTCTTCAGGGATGAAAAGGCAGTCTACTATGTCAGGGACAACGGTGCCGGTTTTGATATGAAGTATGCGAATAAACTCTTCATGGAATTCCAACGACTGCACAGTCAGGAGGAATATGAAGGGTCGGGTATCGGCCTTGCAATCGTTGAGCGCATCATAAGGCGGCATGGCGGAGAGATCTGGGCGGAGAGTGAGCCGGGGCAGGGAGCGACATTCTATTTCTCGTTTGGTGTGGAGGGCTGACCACCCCTGATAGTGCATCTGCAGGATCTCGCTCGCCCTGAAAATGGTTGAAAAATCCCGCCTAGACAAGAGGACGCGGAGGGATTTCTGGATTCTCTATTCCGCAGGAAATCCCGCGCAGAAGGATGAATGCACGAATTTGAACCCTGGATCCATGAGACCCGGTTGAATGCCAGGAGTAATTCTTGTCAAGAACCGATGTCCTCCCGAAAAACAGAGAGGACAGACAAATCCCCATCCGAACAGAATATGGACTACTTGATGGCCCCGGGATTCTGCCATTAAAACTTCCAAAAATTGAAAGTGACCTGTTTAATAGGAATAGGGGATTACCCGTTGTTTATGAGGCATGGTCTTTCTTCCATACTGGTGATCCTTGCTGCCCTCGCTCTTGCAGCAGGGTGCATACAGACCTCCCCTCCCGCCGGCACTTCGACCCCCTTACCAACCCATACAACGGCAGAACACATTGTTTCCTCCAATACTACAGCGTCAACCGGTCATCATTATCCCGCAACATCGCTCGAGATTAAGGAATACGTGGACAACGCTGCGTCATGGGCAAAGGAGGTCGGAAAAGAAGCCGCCATTGCCGCCTTTCACAATGCTTCCGGCCCCTTCGTCAATGGCGATGTCTATGTGTATGCCCTCGATTATTCGGGTATCGCGCTTGCCCTCCCCTTCCAGCCCGGCATGGTCGGCACCGATTTCCGCCCGCTGAAGGACGCAGCCGGAAAACCGTACACCGAAACTGAGATACAGCTGGCAAAGGGAGGTGGGGGGTATATACTTTACCATTACCCGTATCCTTCAGGCGAACAGCAGAGCACTCTCAAGATTAGTTATGTACGTGCCGTCGAAGATACCTACTGGGTAGGGGCGGGAGTTTACACCCGTGAGGATCTCCTCATCGACAACGAACTTCGCCAGTTCGTCGCAGAGGCAAGGGCCTATGCACTGGAGCAGGGCCGCGACAGGGCCACTGCGGCGTTCAACAACCAGAGTGGCCCATTCATACGCGGAGACCTCTACATCTTCGCCTACGATTACAACGGGACGGTGCTCTGCTGGCCCTACCAGCCCGAGCAGGTCGGCGTAAACCGTCTCAACGCGACCGACCCGGTCGGCAATCATCACGTAAAGGAGTTCATTGACGTGGCAAAGAGCGGCGGGGGATTGGTCGATTACTATTCTGTGAACCCCTTTACCAACAGGACGGACCTTAAAATCAGTTACGTGACTGACGTCGACGGAACCTGGATGCTCGGTGCGGGAAGGTATGTAGAGCTGGGGCAGTTCATCCTGCGGGCCTGAAGGAGAGCAGAATGGAGAAAACGACCCTCCACGCCAACCTTTTTGCCCATTGTAATGCATATCACTGCTCGTACTGCCATGAATGACAAACCGGATGCCACCACGGTTTCACCTCTCTGCATGATGTGCACTCACCTCCACCGCAATCTGAGCTCCCCCACATGCGATGCATTCCCGGAAGAAATTCCGGAGGAGATTCTTGCAGGATGGCGCCATGTCTGTCCTTTTCCTGATGACCGAGGGATAGCGTTTCGGAAAATATCAGGCGAACCAACATTCTTCATTGCAGGATCTCATCCAGGGATTCTCTTCCGTGTGACCGCCTCCGGGTCATATGAACGCTACGTCCCGATCCTCGACATGTGGGAGTTGGACAACCTGTTCATTGGTTATGTCCTCTCCGTTTCAATGCCGATCCGGGCAATCGATCCGGTTGAGGCAGATGCATTTGTCGAATCCGCAAGGATTTATCTCGATTCCATGAACCCCTGCATGCGGGAGGTCAGGAAGATGATGTACCTGAGCGGACATGGGGAAAAGGCAGAATAACGGCATACAGGGCAAAGCCCCCCTCCCTGCAACCACCATCACTCCTCATGAATAATAAAAAACTGGTCCTGGCAGAAGTCCGGGTCCCTGTCTCTTTCTCATTCCGGTGCGGGAACTGACAGCGAGTGAGTGAACACCACACTTTTTTCTATGAAAATCGTTTCCGCGATTTTCATTCTGTATGCGTATGTCTCGAAGTGAATCATGTGATTTTTATGGGGCCTGGAGGCTCCCTTGGACCTTTTTCATACGAAAAACGCGATTATCTTTGACGCCGAGGGGGAGATTTGAACTCCCGAGGCGGCGAGCGCCAGTAGCTTTCGAGGCTACCGCCTTCCCGGGCTAGACTACCTCGGCACGGGGTAGCTATTTTGCTTTCGCATTCGTATAATGCTATCGAATGGGAATGAAGTGCCGTCTTCTCCTGGTCCCGGGGGGGGAATGTATTGAATATGAGGGAATGGATGGTGCGACTTACGAGGAGGCCCTCCTTTCCATAGGGATCATACCTGATACGGTGCTCATTCTCTTCAAGGGACAGAGCCTCCCGCAGGACATGCAGATCGAAGCAGAGGAAGTGGAGATTGTCTCCACCGGATCGAGGGGATGACCCTTAACGAAGGCAGTGACAAAAATTTTCTCCTCGCGATTTTTTTGTGCGGAGACTGGACCGATGTTGGTATCTGGATACCAAATCAATCACTGAACTGTCTCCGTTTCCCCGATCCGGATCATTTGTTCCGCATTTAATCCTGCCTCGTTGAAGGAAGCTTTAGCGGTCGAATTGCATCCTTCGGAACCGATTGGTAAGCCTTTGCGGTAATTCCGGGGCCGGGAGCGTGGATCGTTGCCGTTGGTATATGGGCAGATGGCGCCTGACGAAATGTATGCGGTCCGTTTATCCTGTACATACCATATGACCATGTAAAAAAAAATGCCTGCCCGGAAATGCCCCTCGAAAAATGTAAAAAAAAGGTATGGAATATCAGCCCATCTGGGGCATGCCACCGCCAGGGGCACTTTCCGGGCCCTTGGACTCACGGGTTACCATCATATCATCCACTCTGAGGAGGAGGATCGCGGCCTCAGTCGCGCTCTGGATGGCCTGCCGCTTGGAGCGCTGGGGCTCGATCACGCCCTCTTTCAGCATGTCGATGATTTTGCCGTTGTACACGTTCAGGCCCGCATACTTCTGTCCCTTGGCATGGGCATTCTTCAAGTCCACCAGCTTGTCCACCGGGTTATAACCCGAGTTCTCGGCAAGGGTGACGGGGATGACCTCGAACGCGTTTGCAAACGCCTCAATCGCAAGCTGCACGCGGCCACCGACGTTGGCTGCATAGTCCCTGACCTTCATCAGGATCTCTGTCTCGACCGATCCACCGCCAACGACCAGTTTCCCGTCCTCCATTGCGTCCATCACGACGCGGGTCCCGTCCACAACAGCCCTCTCGAGCTCGTCGAGGAGATACTGGGACGACCCACGGAGGAGAATGGTGACGGTCTTCGGGTTCTTACAGCCCGAGATCTTGATAAACTCGCCGTCTTCCAGCTGCTCCACAAGATCGGCGCGGCCAAGCATGTCGGGGGACAATTCATCAACCTTGTTGGCGATCTGGGCATTGAGCGCCCTTGCCGCGAACTTGATGTCCTTCTCGGGAACATCCTCGACAGCCAGCACTCCCCCCTTGGCGAGATAAAATGCGACCGCGTCCGCGAGGCCTTTCTGGCAGAGCAACACATTTGCCCCGCTCTCGATGACCTTGTCGGCAAATCTCTTCAATGCCTCCCTCTCCTGAGCAGAGAATGCACTGACCATCTCGCTTGAGCTGATATGGATCTTTGCCTTGACCTGGGTTTTCTTTATCTCCATGGGGCTTGCGACGAGCGCTATTTTTGCATCCTTAACCTTGCGGGGCATGTCCTCGCTTATCCTCTTCTTGTCAATGACCACGCCTCGGACAAGCTCGGCATCATCCATCGTGTCCCCTGCCTGTTTCTTGATCAGGACGTTGTCTTCATCTGCGGTGATCTTATTCCCCTCTTTCTCAGCAATTGCCATCACCGCATCGACTGCGATCCCGTTCAGCTTGTCCTTGACCGACTCGATCGATTTGCCGGTCATGGCAGTGTCCGCGATCCTGATCAACTTCTCCCTGTCGTAGGGATCGATGGTCAGGGAGAGTTCATCAAGGATCTCGAGCGATTTCTTCATGCCCAGGCGGTATCCTTCGGCGATCACAGTGGGGTGGATCTTTCTCTCGATCAGCTGCTCTGCTTTCTCCATCAGGGATCCAACTAGGACCACGGCAGTCGTGGTGCCATCCCCTACTTCTTCGTCCTGTGCCCTGGCCACTTCGATGACCATCTTGGCTCCAGGGTGCACGACCGAGATGTCCTGGAGGATGGTTGCACCATCGTTGGTGATGGTCACATCGCCTGTCCCCTCCACGAGCATCTTGTCCATGCCGCGGGGTCCGAGCGTGGTCCGGACCGCGCTGGCAATGGCCTTCGCAGCCGCGATGTTCGAGCGCTGGGCTTCGAGGCCGCGGTTGCGCTCCACGTTCTCCTTGAGAATGATGATAGGTTGTCCTCCAAGCATAGCAATTCCTCCGATGCTGTAAAAGATGGAATTAAACTTCTATATAAAACAACCTATTCTTGAGTGGAAAAATGGGAGGTGATTAATCGATCCGGGATATTTTAAAGAGAGAGTATACGGGAACGCCGTCCACGTCCCTGAGTCCGCGCTTGTCAAATATCACCCATATGGCAACGGGCGTTGCTCCGTGGCGCCGCAGGTACTTCACGACGTCCTGCATCGTATTGCCTGAAGTGATGACGTCATCGATGATGATGCACCGCTCCCCGGTAACCGATGAGAAATTTCCACTGATCGAGCCTACAGGGGGATCCTGCGTGCTGTGCTTTGCGGGGTGGTAGATGGCGAGCTTGATATCCTCCTCAACCGCAATAAGGGTCGCAAGGGGTATTCCTGAGATGGCGATTCCTACTGCGAGGGTGGGGAAGCGCTCGGAATATCCCTCTTCCTTCTCACCCTCGTCGAGGGCAGAATAATAACGCTTCAGGAGCATCATCGCCACCCCGTCAATGAGTGCGCCCTGGCCGCTGACCGCGGTCCAGTCGATATGCACGTCCTTCGGGATGGCCGCCCCCTTCTGCTGTGTGAGCAGCCAGGTCACGGTCTCCATTGAGAGCGAGAGTTCATCAGCGATCTGCCCGGGGCTGTGACCCTCGGAGAGGAGCATCCTTGCTTTCTGGATCAGCTCGTCGAGCGACGACATGGTGAAACAGTATTCTGTCTCCTACTTAATGGTTCTTTTTGGGATGGCCCCGCAGACAGGACACTCACCCGGGCCATCCAGGATTCTGCCGCACCCCGGACATCGGAACCTCCATTTCCTCTTTCTCGCCCTTCTCTGCTGGAGCGGACACGCAGGGATTTTAAGGTGATGGGCGACGTTCTGGACGGCAAAGTCATCGGAGACCACTTCCGCGGACAACTCAAGTGCAAGCGCCAGGATCTCGCGGTCGGCAGGTGAGAGCACCCCCGCGTCACCACTCGTCCCGGAGACCTGCTCAACTCTCCGGATAAAGTCCCGGCCTGGAGAGACAACCTGCAGGCCGACTGCGGAGAGCGCCTCCAACCGACACCGTGACCTTGCATCGGCGAGTTCATCTACCACCAGTGGTGAGGTGTAGAGTTCACCTTCAAGTGGCATCTCTACGAAGAATGCCGTAGCGTCAAGCACCCGCCGCACGTTCAAACCTCACGATCCTTTCTCCGCTGACTCTGATGTGGATGCCAAACTCCGCCAGCAGCCAGCACATGGTCCGGGCATGCATCGTGCAGGTATGGCTTGTGTACGAGCCTCCGGCTATACCTAGGTATATCAGGAGCTGGTCTGCGAAAAATGAATCGACGTGTCCATCGCATTCCCACTCCCTGACGAGTGCGAGCGCTGCATCCTTTCCCACTCTCTCTGCAGGATACCCCCTTTTTCCAAGGCCTGTTCCCCCCATCCATCCCCTCCAGACAGTGCAGGAACTTCCTGTACTGGGACCCGGCCTTACATCCATGGTCACGGGGAATTCAAGCCCCATGCGCTGGAAGAGGTGGAATGCTGCCGCATCCGCCTGCCGCTTCGCCACATGCGCAGGGAGTCCTGCGCTGCAGGAGCATATACCGCGGTCTCCCCCAGGCCGGTTGCAGTCGGGGGAGAGCCGGTTCAGGACTGAAGGCTTTACCTCCACCTTCACCAATCCTCCACCCTTGGGGTAATATCCCCGCCTGGCAATCTTGACAGAGATCCGGGCGCCATGCATCTCGAGGAAGGGGACGAGGACATTGGTGAAATAGTCGATGCTGGGACTTCTTTCAACCTCTGTCCCGCCCGTCAGGGTCAGCATACCGCCCGCTTGGACCGCGACAGGGAGCCAGGCCTGTATCACCAGGGGTATGCTCCCCGCGGTTCCCACGTCGAGGGAAATCTCGCGTGAAGAGATGCGGCCCGGAAAAAATTCTATCTCCTGACTCCCCACCGCGCACCCGGTAAGCTCTGCGTTGCAGGCCGTCGCGACTGCGAGGATTGCAGCTAGGTGCTGCGGCCGGAGGCCGGGCTGTTGCCTCCCTGCCCTGATATGTTCAATCCTTACGGGTGTGCAGGTCAGAGCCGAGAGGGCAACAGCCGAGCGGACGATCTGCCCGCCGCCTTCAAGGTGGGAGCCATCAATTACCAGCATCCCTCGATTCCATCTACGACAGCACCCGCAGCGGAATAGCGGCTGCATGCCCTCTCAAGTGTGTCGCTGCAGGCCACCTCGCGGACACCGCCTGAAAGCAGCCTTGCATACGCCCCTTCTGCGAGCACGCCGTGGACGCAGACCGATGAGACGCTTCTTGCTCCCTGCTCCTTCAGCATGGCCACTGCGGTCGCAAGGGTACCTCCTGTCGAGATGATGTCGTCGACGATCACTACATCACGTCCTTTCGCCTCCAGGTTCCTCGGCGCCATTCTCACCTCGTTCCCGGAGATCCGGGTCTTCTCGAGGTGGTCTGTCTCCCATCCGCATACCGCCGCGACCTGGCCGGCAAACGCAGCCGCGCCTTCATCGGGTGCAAGGACGAGCGGGCTGCTGAATTCGCTCTTTTCGAGGTAGCGTCCGATCTCCCCCGCCAGGCTGGCGTCACGCACAGGAACATGAAAATGGGAGAGTACTGCCCGGTCATGGATATTGACAGTAAGGACACGCGACACACCTGTCGAGAGCACCCTTGCGATTACTCGCGCACTGAGCGGCTCACCTTCATGGAAACGCTTGTCCTGCCTCGCATATCCCATGTACGGGACCACGAGGGTTATCTCGGCGCCTTCGCAGGCATCAACGAGAAGGAGGATCTGTATAAGTGCATCTGCTTCAGGGATACTCCCCACGATGACCATATGCCGGTCCGTAGCCGAGAGACGGAGATACTGCTCTCCGTCTGGAAACCGGCTGAACTTTACCCCGCCCAGGGGGCAATCCAGGCCTTTCGCCACGTTTGCAGCCAGGATCTGGGAATATTCTGTGCTTACAACCAACATTTCCGCTACCTCAGGCTGAAAGTACTTAAACGAGCAGGAATAAATTATATCACTATCTCATTGACAGAAGAGGTCAATTTTCCTATGGAACAGGAGCAGGTTGCCGAAGAGACCCATGAAGAGGAGGTGCCTGTGGAGGTTTCCATGGTGAATTCTGCACAGGTCGAAGTCCCTCCGTCTCTGATCGACCAGGTGATCGGCCAGGAGCACGCGGTAGAGGTCATCAGGAAGGCTGCAACCCAGAGACGCCACGTCATGATGATCGGCAGTCCCGGCACCGGGAAGTCGATGCTCGCAAAGGCCATGGCGGAGCTTCTGCCAAAGGAGGAGATGCAGGATATCCTCGTATACCCAAACTCTGATGACTCGAACAACCCCATTGTGCGGACGGTTCCTGCAGGCCGCGGAAAGCAGATCGTTGCTGCCCACAAGGCAGAGGCGCGAAAGAAGATCCAGCTTCGGAACACTCTCTTTCTCCTTCTCCTCATCGGGATCATCGGATATGCGTTTATCACCTACCAGTGGCTGATGGGGATCATTGCTGCAGCGTTCATCTTCATGGCACTGAGGTACGCCACTCCCCGCGAGGAGTCAATGGTCCCGAAACTCCTCGTATCCAACGATTCCACCACCACCGCCCCCTTCATCGACGCAACGGGTTCGCATGCGGGTGCGCTGCTCGGGGATGTCAGGCACGACCCGTTCCAGAGCGGTGGCCTCGAGACCCCAAGCCACGATCGGGTTGAAGCGGGGGCAATCCACCGCTCCCACAAAGGTGTGCTCTTCATCGACGAGATTAACACCCTCACACCTCACTCCCAGCAGAACCTCCTCACCGCCCTCCAGGAGGGAGAGTTTCCCATCACAGGGCAGAGTGAGCGGTCGAGCGGCGCAATGGTCAGGACCGAGCCTGTCCCGTGCAAATTCATCATGATCGCTGCAGGCAACCTCGACGCCATCCAGGGAATGCACCCGGCACTCCGCTCGCGTATCCGTGGCTACGGCTACGAGGTCTATATGAGTGAGAGTATGCTCGACACGCCCGAGAACCGCGAGAAGTTCATCCGTTTCATTGCCCAGGAAGTCAAGAACGATGGAAAGATCCCCCACTTCGACAAGGGCGCAATGGAGGAGATCATCCGGGAAGCCCGCAGGCGATCCAACAGGAAGGGTCACCTTACGCTCAAGCTCAGGGATATGGGGGGGCTTATCCGGGTAGCCGGAGACCTGGCACGACAACAGGGGGCTGATGTGACGACCGCCGAGCACGTCATCGCCGCCAAGAAGACCGCGAGGTCGATCGAGGACCAGGTCTCGGACGAATACATCCACCGGAGCAGGGAATACGAACTGACCGTGGTGGAAGGGACCAGAGTCGGCCGCGTGAACGGACTCGCAGTGATGGGAAGCGACTCTGGATCGGTCCTCCCCATTATGGCCGAGGTGACCCCCGCACAGGGTGCGAGCGGGACGGTAATCGCTACAGGGATGCTCAAGGAGATCGCCCAGGAGTCCATCAAGAACGTGAGCGCGATCCTGAAGAAATTCACCGGAAAAGACATCAAGAACATGGACGTCCATATCCAGTTCATTGGAACATATGGTGGCGTGGAAGGCGATTCGGCCTCGATCAGCGTTGCCACCGCGGTTATCAGTGCTATCGAGAGTATTCCCGTGCGCCAGGATATCGGCATGACCGGTTCCCTCTCGGTCAGGGGCGACGTCCTCCCTGTCGGTGGAGTGACCTACAAGATCGAGGCCGCGGCAAAGGCCGGTATCAAGACCGTCCTAATCCCAAGGGCAAATATTGAGGATGTCCTTATCGAGGAGCGCTACCAGTCAATGGTCACTATCATCCCCGTCGACCATATCGAGGATGTCCTTAAAATCGCACTTGTGCCCGAGAACCGCGAGGGGTTCCTGAACAAGCTCCGCAAGATGGCGTCAACCCCAACAGGGCCGTTCCTGGACACCACGGGGATCTCCACAACCCCCGCGTGAAGCCATGGCAGATGCCCGATATTTTGATATCCGCCACGTGACGGGCACCGTCACCCACGTGGACATGGACAATGCACGCGTGGAATCAGCGGGGACTGTGTTTTTGGATCGTGCCATTCTCCGGGTGCTTGGCCCAAGGGGCTGGGGAATTCTCGAGATCGACCACTACACGCGACCGCGAGGAAAGCTGTTCGAGGAACTTGTCGAAAAGGCAGCAGTTCTTGCTTCACTCACCGGCCAAGAGGTACACCTCGCAGATGTCCCAGCAGGAAGCATCGCGGTACCTCGCATGAAGGAGGACCCTGCAGAAGTGGACCTTCAGGAGAAGCAGCAACTCCTGGCAGAGATTGAGAGAAGTGCACGAATTGAGGGGATAAAGAGCACCCGGGCAAATTATATCGAGCGTTTTGAGGAAGTTCATTTCGAGGACAGCAGCGGAAACGAGTTCTCCTTTTCCATCTCCAGGTCGGGGTTTTCCATCCTTGCCGTCGCAGAGCGAGGGGGGGACATGCAGATGGGATACGTGCGCAGGCACGTTCTGCAGGATTTCAACCTGCGCCACCGCCAGGAGGATGGAAAGGAGGCGGCAGCAAGGGCAATCGCCCTTCTTGATGCAAGGACTCCCAGGGGAGGAACGATGAACGCTGTCCTTGACCCCGAGCTTGCAGGGGTCTTCGCGCATGAGGCGGTAGGCCACGCAAGCGAGGGGGACCTCGTTCAGGAAGGGAGTTCGGTGCTAGGCGGGAAGATAGGCGAACGGATCGGGAGTCCCGTTATCACCATCGTTGACGACCCCTCCCTTCCCGAGTTCGGGTTCGAGCCGTTCGATGCGGAAGGAAGCAGGGTTGGCAGGACCGAGATCATCAGGCACGGCGTGATGAATGCATTCCTCCACAGCAGAGAGACCCTTGCCACGGTAGGCCACGGGCACGCCGGGAACGCCCGGGCCATGCCAGGGGAGCCTCCCCAGGTCCGGATGAGCAACACCTACATAGAAGACGGGGACAGCTCTCTCGAAGAACTGATCCGGGAGTGCGGGTCTGGGATCCTCCTCAAGGGAACCCGGGGGGGACAGGTGGACCCGGGGAGGGGGGTATTCCAGTTCAATGCCGAGTACGGTTACCTGGTTGAAGACGGGGAGGTGGGAGAGATGGTAAGGGATGTTTCACTCTCTGGTGAGATTCTCCGGACACTGCACTCCATCTCGCTCTGCGCAAAAGACCGGACGATGCACCAGGGATACTGCGGCAAGGGCGGGCAGAGCGTCCCGGTGAGCGATGGTGCACCGCACGTGCTCCTTCTGAACGCGGTGGTGGGCGGCAGTGGATCTCATTGAACGAATTATAAAAGAGGGGGAGAGGAGAGTCTCGGAGCTCGAGGTCTACCTATTCTCGGGTGATACGGTGACGGGCCGGCTTCGGAAAAGGGAGATCCATTATGCGTCTGGTTCTAAACACCAGGGACTCTCCCTTCGGGTAATCCATGAAGGAAGGATCGGAACGTCTGCGACCACCAACCCGGAGCGCTGGGAAGACTGCCTGGACGCTGCGATTTCCAGCGCTCTCCTTGCAACACCACAGAACTGGAAGGGACTGCCGGCGCCCTGCCCCCTCGATCCTGCCCCGCTGAACTTCGATCCGGCAGTCGTTCCCAACCACGAGACCACCCGTGAGCTCCTGCAGGGGCTGATCGAGGGGGCTGATGCCTACCCCGTGGAGATCACTTCGGGGACCGCCGAGGTCTCGCAGTCGAATTCTGTGCTCGCAAACAGTAACGGGGTCAGATACCTCGAGCAGGAGAGCATGGTGAGCATAGGTATCGAGGCGATCATCGGCCAGTCCACAGGATACGAGTTCGATGCATCCTGCAGAATGGATATTGATCCGCAGAAGGTGGGGGAGAAGGCAGCCTATCTGGCATACGCGTCGCAGGGAGGAAAGGATATCAAGACTGGCACGTATGACGTGGTTCTCTCCCCCGTAGCACTCTCACAGATCCTTGGCAGCGTCTTTGTCCCGGCACTGAGCGGGAAGAACGTGCACGCTGGCCGATCGAGGCTCGCAGGACTACTTACGCAGGAGGTCATGGACCCATCCCTCTCTCTCATTGATGACCCGTTCCACCCCAAGGGCCTCTCGCGTTGCCGGTGGGACGGGGAGGGCAGTCCTGCAAGGAAGATCAATTTTGTAGAACGAGGTATCCTCAGTGAATTCGCCTATGACCTGAAGACTGCGTACCGGTACGAGAGAGAGAGCACGGGAAGCGCGGTGCGTGGGGGTCACGGGGGTTCGCCATCGATTGGAGTCCACGTCCTCTCATTTGACGGGCCGAGGGGCAACGTCGTGGAGGATGAGGTCGTGCACGTCCACGACGTGGTCGGGGCGCACACCGCAAACCCGCTGTCAGGGGATTTCTCGGTGGAACTCTCAAACGCCTTCTTCATGTGCGACGGAAATATCGAATTTCCCATCAGGAAAGCGATGCTCTCCGGGAATGTATTTGAGATGCTCAAAGAGACCGGGGGAATCAGCCCTGAAGAGAGAGTTGTCGGATCGATGGTCCTGCCTGAGATAAGATTAAAAAACCTGGCGCTCATTGGTAATTAGGCATGAATATAGATTTCGCAGTCCTGATTGCCGGAATCATCATCGCAGTGGCGCTCTTCTTCCTGATCAAGGACATCACAAAACTGATCATCAACTCCATCCTCGGTCTCCTTATCCTCTTCTTCGTGAACCTGTTCAACATCATGGGAAGCCTCGGCAGGCCTGATGTCCCTTACTCCCTTGTGAACGTCCTCCTCTGCATCCTGGGTGGCATTCCCGGAGCCCTCATCGTGATCGTGCTCCACCTGCTCGGAATTGAGGGGTTCTAGCGAGGAGAAAACTCCCTATGACCCTGCCATTTTTTTATTTTTTAGCGCTGCAGGACATCCCTCGCATAAACCGATCGGTTGACGATTTTGCGGCTGTTTTTG
>ENA-UOWE01000157-UOWE01000157.1-activated-sludge-metagenome-genome-assembly--contig:-NODE-157-length-100287-cov-8.475327_pt1 | contig 100287 bp, 98 predicted proteins | sample MGYA00249841_ERZ761562 | MGnify/ENA primary metagenome ERZ761562 (study PRJEB28883, sample SAMN05720200) | activated sludge metagenome | isolation source: Anaerobic digester | place: Japan... | reverse complement strand
ATCCCGCCATCCGCGATGACCGGGATTCCTGTCCCTCTTGTCACGTCAGCAACGCTTGCGATGGCAGTGACTTGGGGGACGCCGACCCCGGCCACGATCCTGGTCGTGCAGATGGAACCTGGCCCGATGCCGACTTTCAATCCGTCGACAGTATCGATGAGGTCCTCGGCCGCCTCGCGGGTGGCGATATTTCCGGCCACGACATCAGCCTTCACGCTCCCCTTGATGTCCCTTATTGCCTTCACGACATTGAGGTTATGGCCGTGGGCACAATCGACCACCAGGGCATCGACTCCACACTCGTCAAGGAGGTGAGCCCGCGAAATGTCGAACGGTCCGACCGCGGCCGCCACCCTGAGCCTCTTCTTTGCGTCCCTTGTGGCATTCGGGTACTGGCGCTTCTCAAGGATGTCCTGCATGGTGATGATCCCGAGGAGGCGGCCACCTTTGTCGACAACGGGGAGCCGTTCAACCTTGTTGGTGTACATCGTCTCAAGCGCCTGCTCCATGGAGATGTCCTCGCCGGCAGTGATCGGTTGCCTCGTCATGATGGCCTGCACGCTCTCGGAACCCCGGCGGGAGGCGATAGCACGGACATCCCGCCGGCTCACAATCCCCACGATCTTCTCGTTCTCAAGGACCGGAACGCCGCCGATGCCGTGCTCAACCATCAGGCGCTCGACATCCGCCACGCTGGTCGTGGGGCTGACCGAGAGAACATTCCTCTCAATCAACTCCTCTGCCCGCTTGACCCGGTGCACCTCCTCGATCTCCTGCTCAGGGGACATGTTCCGGTGGATGACCCCGATGCCCCCCTCGCGTGCGAGTGCCATCGCCATCGCAGATTCTGTTACCGTGTCCATCGCAGCACCGACAAGCGGGATGTTGAGGGGGATATTCCGGGAGAAGCGGGTATGGATGTCGGCTTCGTTTGGCTCCACGAGTGAGGGTGCAGGGATGAGGAGTACGTCGTCAAAGGTCAGGGCGAGCGGTGCCTCGAGTTTTTCGCTGAACATGATCAGTGCACCATCCTGACCAGGCGGTCAACCAGTTCTTCGCGTATACCATCGTTCCGGTCACCCCCACAGACCATTCCTCTGACCCCGATGATGTCAGGCCCTATGCGCTTCAGGGCAGGGATATCCTCGAATTTGAGTGATCCTGCAAGTGCTGTGGCCATGCCGCCTTCCCTGTTCAGCGTGCAGAAACGTATCAGAGACTCCTCGTCCATGAATTCAAACGTGCTGCGCCCGTCCTTGATGCCGGTATCGACCATCGCGACGTCTGCACCTGCGTCCGCGGCGAGGGGAGAGATCTCGAAAGGTGAGATGCTCTTCAGTCGCCGGTAATCAGAGTATCCTGCAATCACTACTTTCTTCTCGGGGAACTCTTCCTTGACAGCCCTTACTACGGCCTGGATCAGCTCCCTGGCACGATCGATACCGTCAAACATCAGCCCTACTTTGATATAGTCTGCCCCGGCGCATGCTGCGCCATATGCAGCCATGGCTGCCCCCCCTGGCCGGAAATCGAAATCGCCGATTGCGGCACTGACTGGCTTTGGGGAGAGGGCCTTGATGCTCCGCACCACCCACGGAAAATTTGCACCCAGAGATCCCTCGGACGGTTTCTTCACGTCCACAATATCAGCAGCAAGAGAACGTCTGGCATCCTCAATGTCCCTCGGGCTGACCAGTAATTGCATAGGATTTAATGATCCTGCTGGCTAATAGTGATTGCGCTGACAGCATGGAATTGATTTTAGCCATGGATTTGAAGGCCGGAGAGGTGGTCCACGGGGCATCCGGAAACCGGGATTCCTACCTGCCGCTCACATGGGGTCTCTCATCCACAGCAGATCCAGTCGGCTACCTGGTGCAGCTCTCTCCAAGGCATCTCTATGTCGCCGATCTTGACCGCATTATGGGGAAGGGTGACCACAGGAACCAGGTCATGGCCTGCAGTTCGTTCGTCGAGACCCTCTACCTGGACAGGGGCTGCAGGGGACCGGAGGATTACCTCCGCCAGCCACGAATCACCGACGTTGCGGCGACCGAGACATCGGATGCGGATCTCTCGACATACCCGGATGGTTTCCTGAGCGTGGATGTGCAGAGCGGCAGGGTCATGCCATCCGGTGAAGATCCCCGCCTCCTCCTCAGGAAGGCGGGTGAGTGGCATTTCGAGGGGGCCATCATCCTGAACGTGGGAGCGGTGGGGACCGGAGGAGGAATCGTTCCCCGTTCCCTGGGAGAGTTGAGGGGCGCATATGACAAAACGCTCCTCTACGGCGGAGGTGTGGCGTCTCCCGCTGACCTGGATACGCTGGAGGCACTCGGGTTCGACGGCGCCATCATCGCCACTGCGATACACAGGGGGACAATCCCGCTCGAGGACCTGAGGAGGGGCAGATGGTCCTGATCACCCTGGAGGGGATCGATGGCAGCGGCAAGAGCACCCTCTTTGCCTCACTTCAATGTGCTCTTTCGGACCTCTCCCCAGTCTTTACCCGGGAGCCCGGCGCCACCTGGATTGGTGATCAGGTGCGACGGGCCATTGCAGAGGAGGTCGACCCCGTTGCCGAAGCCCTTCTCTTTGCTGCCGACCATGCCGCCCACCTTGATACAGTCATCAGGCCGGCGCTCGCCCAGGGGAGAATGGTGATATCAGACAGGTACACCGACAGCAGGTATGCATACCAGTGGGCCACCCTTGAAGGGGTGCTGCCTGACCCCCTCACCTGGCTCCGGCAGGTGCATGACGGGTGGACGATCTCTCCCGATCACACACTCCTCCTCGTCCTGCCGGTGGAGGTGGCGCTCTCGCGAAAGAAGGAGGGGGGGAAGAGGGAACACTTTGAGGAAGCGGCACTCCTTGCACGGGTCCAGGAAAATTACCTCCGCCTGGCAGGGGAAGAACCCTCCCGGTTCGTGGTGGTGGACGCAGAAATGAAGGAGGGAGAACTCGCCTCCTTTGCAGAAGGGGTGATCAGGGGATGGTATGGATCGTCACGATCACGCCGCCGACGCTGATCACGTCTACCTGCTCTCCGGCCTCGAGGTAACGGTATTCGAGTGAGAATGCCCCTTCCGGGACGGCAATCGTCCGGCCATCGATATCGAGTGTTTCAGGAGGGTTCTCCTGGAGATCGCGGGGCAGTGCCCGTGCTGCCTTCATGAATGCACCCGCGTCCTTGCGGAGTTTCGGCCCGATGACTGCCATGTTGAACTTCAGGTCTCCAGGGACCTTCTCGAGTTTCGGCGGCTCCTCGTGCCATTCAAAGGCAGCATTCAGCGCCCTGCCCGCGTCTCCACCGTCGTCGGTGATGGGAGAAGAGAATACTGCCACCCTCCCCATCGGGGCATTCAGAGCGAGCCCTTTCTCATGCTTGTACCGCCGGAGTTCGGCAACGATTCGCACGAGGAGATCGCCATATGCCAGCCCATCGGGGTCTTGCTGGCCGGGTTCGGGCCATGTGCAGGCATGCACGCTCCCCTTGCCAAGGTGCGAGTAACACTCCTCTGCAAAATACGGGGTAAAAGGCGCCATCAGGCGGCAGAGAGTATCAAGGGTCGCGTGCAGCGCACGGCAGGCGCCGTCCCGTTCTTTTTCGTCGGAGTAGAGCCGGCCCTTGACAAGCTCAATGTAATTGTCGGCGAGCACATCCCATGCAAACTCCCGCAGAGACTTGAGTGCCCGGTCGAACTGGCATGCTTCCATCGCGTCAGTCACCTCTCGCACCGTACCTGAGAGGCGGGCCATAAGCCAGCGGTCGGCAGGGGCCTCGATCGGCGCATCGCGGGAATATGGCCTGCGTCCGAGCTGAAGGAGGACAAAACGGGCAATGTTCCAGATCTTGGTCTGGAAACGGGAAGCGGCAATGACATCATTCCAGTTGAACATGATATCGGATCCGGTGGCTGCCCCTGCGGCCGCCCACTGCCGGAGGGCATCGGCCCCATACTTCTCGATGATGTCCTCAGGGGAGATGATATTGCCGCGGCTCTTACTCATCTTGAAACCGTCCTCTCCGAGCACCATCCCGTTGATGAGGATCTGGTCCCAGGGCCTCGACCCGGTGAGGGCCACAGAACGAAGGATGGAGTAGAATGCCCACGTCCTGATGATATCGTGCCCCTGCGGTCTGAGTTCTGCGGGGAAGAGGTGTGGCATCGACGTCCCGTCCCACCCGGTTACATTCAGGACGGAGATTGAGGAGTCCATCCAGGTGTCGAGGACATCCTCTTCACCAACAAATTCAGTCGAACCGCACTTGGGACAGGGATGGGAGGGGCCCGACGTGGTGGGATCGATGGGGAGATCCTCTTCGGCCGGTACTATCATCTCGTTGCAGCGGCTGCAGAACCAGACCGGGATGGGAGTTGCAAAGATGCGCTGGCGGGATATGCACCAGTCCCATTCCATCTGTGAGACCCAGTTCTCCATCCGCAGGAACATGTGCTCCGGGTTCCAGGTGATCTCGCGTGCAGCCTTCATGATCGCATCGGGATCGATCTTCACGAACCACTGGCGCTCGCTCATGATCTCGATCGGGGTCTTGCACCTCCAGCAGGTACCGACCCTCTGCTCAAGGACTTCCTGGCGGGTGAGTATCTGTGCCCTTTTCATGTCATCGAGGATGGCCTTCCGGCACTCGGAGGACTTCATGCCTGCATAGTCCCCTGCGATTCCGGTCATCCGCCCCTGACGGTCGATAGCCTTTCTCAAATCGAGGTTGTGCTGCTTCCACCAGTGAACATCCTGCTTGTCGCCGAAAGTGCAGATCATCACGGCTCCAGACCCGAATGCGGGGTCAACGGCGGGATCTGTGATCAGGGGGACCTTGTGGCCAAAGAGAGGCACCGAGAGCATTCTCCCTGCCATGCCGAAATATCGTTCATCTTCCGGGTGGACTGCTACCGCCACGCATGCCGCGAGCAGTTCGGGCCGTGTGGTGGCAATCTCGAGTCCATCGAAATCAAAGTAATTGAGGGTGGTCTCGCGCGGCTCGTATGCCACCTCGGCAAAGGCAATGGCGGTCTCGCACCGCGTGCAGAAATTGACAGGGTGCTCGCTCTGGTAGATGTACCCGCCAGCAAGCATCCGCAGAAATGAGAGTTGCGTCTTCCCGTAGTAGGCAGGGAGCATCGTGATATATTCATGGCTCCAGTCGACGGAGAAGGCCATCCTTCTCAGGGTACCGCGCATCTTCTCGATGTTGGAGAGGGTCAGTTCCCGGCACATCTTCCGGAACTCCTCCCTGGGAACATCGTTCTTGGTGATGCCGTGGATCTCCTCCACCTTCACCTCAGTGGGCAGGCCATGGCAATCCCATCCCTGGGGAAACATCACGTTAAACTGCCTCATCCTCCGGTACCTGGCGATGAAATCGATGTAGCACCAGTTGAAGGCATTTCCAATGTGGAAGGTGCCGGTGGGGTAAGGGGGAGGGGTATCGATGATATACTTTGGCTTCGTGGATGCCGGGTCAAAATAATTGTCTTCCTCGCGCCAGGTGTCCTGCCAGCGCCGTTCCACCTCCGAAAATTCGTAATTCTTGGGGAGATCCATAGACGGCGACATTTTCTTAATATGGGTCTTTACAGGAGATATACCTAATCGAATCCAAATACTGCAGGACTGGGCGGCATCTGCGGAAACGGGCAGATTGGCTCGGATTGGTACGTCTCCAGTACCTGCGGACCCAGACAAAAGCTCATAACTTGTCCGGGCCAACAGGAGAAGAATGATGAATCGAATGGGGGAGCGCCTCGCCGCTGTCCTCGTACTCTCTTTCATCCTCATCGCACCTATGGTACAGCCGCCGTGGATCCTGGCAGTCATGGTGGTGCTCTTCTCGATGGTGCTCTTTCTAATCAGGAAGACCCGGTTCCTTGCGATGGCCCTCATCCCCATTTCCATTCTCTATGGCATCTCGATCCTTCCCCTGGTAGTCTTCTGCTGCACCCTCACCATTATGGTGATGGGCGAGCTTGCCTTCCGGGGGACGGATGAGCGCCTCCATTCCTATATAGGGTATATTGCCGCGGCACTGGTGGGGTGTGTCCTTGTAATGGCCTACCTCAACACCTGGGTGCTCCTTGTCGTGCTCTTCGGGGTCATCGTCGCAGTGCTCCTCAGGGCGATTCTCAGGGAACGGGAGGACGCATTGATGATCGAGGCACTCGGCATTGCCATGACGATGTTCCTCATTTACGAACTGAATTACCATGCAGACATGGCGCTCATCGGGATTGCCGTCTCAATCGCCTTCTCTTTTGCGTACTTCTCCTACCGGGCGGGGACCGCGGATGTGAGCGGGCTCTTCTCGGCTGCGCTGATAGGGATCATCCTGATAATCTTTGCCGATATCCGCTGGTTCCTTGTCGTGCTCGCATTTTTCATCATGGGTTCGGCAAGTACAAAATACCGGTACGACTATAAACTCCGGATAGGGGTCGAGCAGGTCCACGGGGGTGCAAGGGGATACCTGAATGTCTTTGCGAACGGGAGCGTCTCTGCGGCTGCGGCTGTTCTCTGGGGTGTGACGGGCTCGCCGGTGTTCCTTGCCCTCTTCGTGGGAAGCATAGCCACAGCCGCAGCCGATACCATGGCAAGCGAGATTGGGGTGACGGGTGGCAGCCCGTTTCTGATCACCACGTTCGAGCGGGTCCCGCCGGGGACGAATGGCGGCGTGACGCTCACGGGTGAAGGCGTGGCTATTGCAGGAGCCATCATCATCTCCGCGCTCGCCTTTCTCCTCGGTATCATTGACCTTCCGACTGCGGCAGCCTGCATGGTTGCCGGATTCATCGGCACCAATATCGACAGCGTGGTGGGAGCGCTGATGGAGAACCCCGGGTTTGTCGGGAACGCAGGCACGAACTTCCTTGCGACACTCGGCGGGGGAGTTTGCGCAATCGCCCTCTCCTCACTCTGGTGGTAGAGAGAAATCCCAGATTCGCAAATTTATACAGGTCGGGGAGCGGGGTCAGGCATAGGACACGTGACGGACAAGGATGTCGCGGTTGTGGCGGGAAGTCACAGACAGGAAGAAGGAGGAGCTTTTTTTGGCAGGTACGAGAGTCTATATTGGAGAGAGGATGGAATGGTATACCAGGAATGGTGAAGGGTGATGGAGAGAAACGAGGAGTGCTTCTGCCCTGCCTGCGGTGAAGTGACGGAACATGAAGCGATTGCCAGGGGAAGAAACCCCCTTGCACGGTGCCTTGAATGCGGGACTGTGCATCCCTTTGAGGCGGCGAAAGAAAAAAAAGCCCTCCGGGTGAAAGCCATCGTGAGCGTTGAGGGCATATCCCGTGTCTGCAGTGTTGAGATGGAGGAAGGGGAAACTTGCCGCATCGGCGACCGTTTCGTGGCCGAGTGCGGCGACGAATACATCGGGGTGGAAGTGACCGCTATAGAGCGGGGGGAATCGCGGCCGCGCAAGGCTCTCAGCGATGATATCACCGCAATCTGGACGAGGAAGGTCGAGGAGGTGGCAGTGAGGATCTCACTCCATTTGGGCCGGACCACGACATCCCTCCAGATTGTCGTCCCCGGTGATGAACCCTTTGTGGTCGGGGAGACATATAAGGCCGGCCAGAGGAGGATACGGGTTTCCAGGATCAAGATACGACAGGGAATAATGCTCCGAAGAGAGGGTGCAAAAGCGCAGGCCCGCGAGATCCGGAGGATCTTTGCCTATCCCTTATAGATGACGGCGGATGGCCTCGTCCATCTGTTCCCGGTATACCAGGCCCTCGAAGCGTTCCACCTCAACCCCATCACGGATCAGGATGATGGTGGGGGTCACGCTCAGGCGATGCTCACGGATAAGTTCCCGGCTCTCCCTCGGTTTGATACTGATCCTCTCAACCTTCACGTTGCAGTCCTTTTCCACCTCGGGGATAATCGGCTCCTGTTCGTCGCAGGCCATGCACCCGTCCTGTGAGAAATAGAGTATCCGTAGTGCCATGGAGAAAAATGGGGGATTATGGTAAAAAAACTCTGGTATTTCAGGCCTTGGTGAGCTGGAGCAGGGATATCTGTGCCGAGGGGAGGGAGTAGTTCACCCGTATGCCTGCGTCAGTCTTTTCAGTCACATACCCTGTGCGGATCACGTAGCTTGGCGTCACATTCTCTTCAAGCGATACCTCTGGATTCTCGGCAAACCCGAGCACTATCTGGTCACCGGTGGTCACAGTGGTAAAGTTACCCCCTATCCCGTTGAACTCTTCGGGACTCATCTCCCTCTCGAAACCTTCGGGTGTCGGGAAAGTGATCCTTCGCGAGTCACCCTGCCGCATTCCTTCCAGTTCGGCAGCAATCGCATCCCATTCAGGGGCGAAGAGGGCATACTTTGCCTCGCCGTAATAATAGTTGTATACCGGTATGGGGATTATCTCTTTCTGGCTCGTTGCCTTGACCCTTGTAGAAAACTGCCCGCAGAACCAGACCATATTCCCGGCTTCGGTCGTAGTGTTGAAAGTACGGATATTGGAGGTGAGCGCCGGGCGGCCCATACCGTCAAACAGGGTGACGTCCACGACTGCCCCGTCACCGGCGGCTGCCGGATGCATGGTGATGAGCCAACCCATCCCGAGAGAGCTGACCACCATGATCACTGCAAACCCGACGCCGATGACGATGACCCCTATCTTTTTTGCGGTCCATTTGGAGGCAGGTTTCTTCTTTTTCTTTCCCTTCTCTTGATCCTTCATCCTTATACGATTGGCCCATGGGAAAATAAACATACCAGATGGTGTGCGGTGAGGAAAGCGGGACTGTAAATGTTTGGTTTTTTACCTGCCCCACAGATAATCGAAAGGTGGGGCCGAAGTGAATATCCCGCTATTCTCCCTTTTTCCTCGCGTATGAGAGAAGTGCGGAGGATTTAAGTGAACATTTACGATAATATTATATAATATTAATACTAACAAAAAGTTAGGCCAGCAACCATACTGCTGGAGGACCACAAGGAGGTTATCACAATGGTATACAGAAGGAGATACCCTTTCGGGTGGATGTTACGCGACTTTGAGGACATGATGGCGGAGCTTGAAAACCGGTTCTGGGGAGGAGGGGGGCGGCTTCTCCCGCCCGGTGGGGTCGCGGACAGGATGCTTCCGGCGATCCGCGGAGAGTTCCGGGTGGATGTGAGAGAGCATGAAGATGAGGTCATGATCGTCGCTGATCTCCCTGGCGTCGACAAGGAGGATGTCTCCATCTCCCTTCTCAGCCCAAACACCCTCGAGATCTCCTGCGAGAGGAAGATGGATAAGGAGGAGAAGGACGAGGGATACTACGTCAGGGAGAGGATGTACGGGTCCATGGCACGGATTGTCGCACTCCCCCACGATGTCACGGAAAAAGGGGCTTCCGCCAGCTTCAAGAACGGTGTCCTTGAGATACGCATGAAGAAATCAAAGGAAGAGCGGGGAAGCCGGATAAAAATCGATTAATCTTTTTTTCCGATGGTTTTTAGTCTCTTGACCCAAAAATGAGATACGATGGATAAGAAGAAGGTCAGGGACTACATGACCTACGACGTCGTCACTGTGGACTCACAGGGGACCGTACGGGAGGTCATGGAGAAGATCCAGAAGACCGGGCATGACGGCTTTCCTGTCGTCACAGGAAACGAAGTGGTGGGATACGTCGCAGCCCGGGACCTCCTCTTCCAGCCCGTGTCCACCCCTGTCCGGAAGGTGATGTCCGAGCACCTGATCGTCGCCGACCCTGACATGAGCATCAACGATGCGGCAAGGGTCATCTTCCGATCAGGGATCCAGAAACTCCCTGTGGTAGACGAACAGAACAGGCTGCTTGGCATCATATCCAATACCGATGTTATCCGCTCACAGATCGAGCATGTCTCCCCGGAGAAAGTATTCAACTTTATTACAACGCTAAAGACGCTCCATGGGATTGCCCCTGAACTGAAGAGGGAGGCGGTCCCGATAGACCAGCTCCTTCCCACCCAGTCGCGAATATACGAAGACGAGCTCGAGGGCCGGATCTACGAGATAAAAAAAGGGCTTGCCGAACCCCTCATCGTTGTGAGAAGGCCAGGAAAGCTCATCCTTGTCGATGGTCACCACCGGGCAATTGCTGCAAAAAAGATGGGGATAAAGACTCTTGATGCCTATGTCATTGAGGTGAACGAAGACATTGAACTCGGGATGGAACGGACCGCGCGTGCGATGAACCTGCGCTCCCTGGACGATATCCAGGTCCTCGATTATGCCCGCCACCCGCTGGTCGCCATCACGCACAGGCTGGTACGCAGGGGTTAAGAACCCTCATATTTGACGGCATACTCCTCGTTGAGGAGGTGCTCCTTTACGACTGTCCTGTCAGGCACGACCACTTCCGGCCAGATCCTTGTCCTGGAGTGGACAACCACCCCGTTCCTGAAGACCACCCGCGGCCCGATGACCGTGTCGTTCTCGAGGCTGCAGTCGTCTCCGACCACTGTGTCGTTGTCGATGATGCTGCCCGACACGGTACTGTTCCTCCCGACCACGACCCGGTTGTAGAGCGAGGAGGAGAATATCTTGGCATTGCTCTTCACCAGGCAGTTCTCGCCGATGCTCGTGTATGGCCCAATGAGCACGTGGTCGCCGATGGCAGTCCCTGCCCCGATCGCAACCGGCCCGATGATCCGCGAGTTCTCCCCCATTGAGAAGGAAGTCCCGAGCTGTACCGGCCCCTGGATCTGTCCGGCCCGGATCGTCAGGTCACCGCGTATGCTCGTGTAAGGGATCTCCTGCAGCTTCCAGCGTTCCGCCTGGCGAAGGGAAGCGGGGTTCCCCACATCGGTCCAGTTCCCCCGGGCGAGCCAGGCACGGAGGACATGGCCGCTCTCCATGAGGCTCGGGAAGAGATCCCTTGCAAAGTCATACTTCCTTTTTTCAGGTATGTCATCGAAGATCTCCGGTGCGCAGACGTATATCCCCGTGCTGGCAAGGTTCGAGAAGATCTCACCGGGAGCCGGCTTCTCTTTGAACCTCTTGATCTGGAAGTCCGCGTCTATCTCCGCAATCCCGTATTCGCATGGCTCATCGATGCTGATCAGCCCAATGGATACGGGTGCCGGGTGTTTGATATGCTCCCGGTAGAAATCGAGAAGGTTGAGATCGGTGACATGATCCCCTCCGACCACCAGGAAGTCGCCCTCTTCGAGGTATTTCTGGGCGTTTTTCACGCTTCCGGCGGTTCCAAGCTTGACTTTTTCATGCACGTAGGTAATGTCGGCCCCAAAGAGCGAGCCGTCGCCCAGCGCCTCTTCGATTGATTCTCCCATATACCCGAGGGTGATCACGACGTCACGGAACCCGAGGTTCGAGAGATGAGAGACCAGGTGCTGGATGGAGGGGCGGTTCACGATGGGGATGCAGGGCTTGGGGCGCTCGAAGGTGAGCGGGCGAAGCCGTGTCCCCTCCCCCCCGCACATGATGCACACCTTCATACCCAATGGTTCCACTCAAAGATGTTTAAAACATCCGGGAGACGTTTCTGCCCATGCTATCCGGTCTGCATGGGGGAACGACGGCGATGCGTATTGAAATCTTTTTCTGGTGGTGTCCCCACATTCTCAATGGTATCTTGCCAACCACTACGCACAGGAACCCTGACTTTCAAAGAAAGAAGAGAGAGATGCAGCTCACCCTGGCCGTCCCGATATGTGCATTCGGGGGGCTCGGCCTCGCCATCCTGCTCCAGGATACAGGCATTATCGCAGATGCGGCGGACTTCTACTGGGGGAGCGTGGCGGCGTCCGTGATCCTTGCTTACCTCGCTTACCTGAAGCCAAGGAGGGACATCGTCTCCCTCTTCGCTCCATTCTACGCGCTCCTCATCTTCATCATCCCCCTCGAGACGAAGGCATCCCTTCTCCTTCAGGCTCTCTATGCCTTGAGCATCACTCTCCTCCTTGTCAGGCTTCATTACCGGTTCAGCACCCCAAAAACCATTCCCAAAGAGGAAGATCACATGGAAAAGTACCTGTATGACTATATTCACCGCATGACCCCTTTTCTGCGGGTTATTGATCCCGCGACTGCCCACGAGATTGCATCTGCAGTCCTCTCCTTCAAATTCGGCCTGTATGCAAAGACCGTGAATGATGCGGGAAAGGCTGCCTCCCGCCTCCCGAAAGACAGGACAGGAGAAGTGATTGGAAAAGCCCTCAAAATCGTCGGGGATCGTGCAAGGGCCCTCGAAGAAGCCAAAGTCGGGGAGTTCTCGCAAGTGAAGTTTGATAACGAAGATCTCCCTTACCTGGCAGTTGTCCTCAGGGATGACCAGGTCCATGATAAGGACACCCTGGCACTCGACAATGCCCTTCTGCTCCTCTATACTGCAGCATACCTCCAATCACCTGACGACGGTCAATCCCTCGATGAGCACCAGAATTTCGTCATCCAGATACTGGAGAGCTACCGCGAGCCGCTGAACCTCAAATAACGACAATATCGAGATCCTTTTTTTTCAATAATGCCCTGCGTGTTGGCGGACCATGCAGGGTGCGGGAGATCAACCCGTTTTTTCGTCCAGCACACAGGTCTTGGGTTTTTCTCGTTGACGTCTTCAGCGGATTTCTTCCCGGGAAAACCAGGATCCAGGATGAGGGGGAGTGTCCTTCGCTCCAGGTTCAAGTCCAGCTCATTCCCCGGCCATCATGTGCCGTGATTCAACGACGATTGGGAAAAGGGAAATATTTAGATGATAAATTACGCCCAAAAAAGAGTGGAGGGTGTGCGCCTACAGGGAGTCCATGCTGATGCCTTCGAACTCCTGCCTGATCTCCCCGATCTCCTTTACCCCAAATGCAGTCCTCACTGCGGCAATCTCGAGCTGGGCTGCAACATCACACATGTAGTCCAGGATATCCACTGAGAGTTCCTTGTGCTGCTTGCTCTTTCGCAACTGCTCGATAAGGAAGGAGAACTTCTCCGGGGGCTCCATCCGGATCTTTGCCATGCTCACGACGCACATGTAAATACGGGTGAGGTTCCGGTCGGTACCCGTGATGGTATCAAAGAAATTCCGCAATATCTGGGCCTGGTAGACTTCGCCACCCATGCTAATACTCCGGTTGGCAATTGCCAATATATAAACCTATTGCACGAATACGCGTTATCTCCCTTCATTTCAGTAAAAAAAGGGTCATTTCGCGGCACTTACTATCCGGATGATGTCGCCGTTTTTGAGTTCATGGGTGTCCTTGACCCGCATCTTGGTCCGTGCATCGACAGCGTAAAGGAAGCCCTTCCCGATATCGGTATGCACCTGGAATGCAAGGTCTCGGGGAGTTGAGCCTCTCTTCATGAGGAACGCATCGGGGAGCACCCGCCCCTGGGAATCCGAGAACTTGTGCTCGTCTTCGACGGGATAGACAACGATCATATCGAGAAGCGTGTATACTGCCCTGTCGACTGCCTGTTGCACCCCGGTCCCCCCGTTGGCATTCATGACCGACGCAATTTTCTGCAATCCAGACCTCTGGGCAGGGGAGAGGGCCTCTTCCTTGATGATGGAGAATGCAGGATCGCCAGGGTGGTAGGAGATAAGACCTGCAGAGACTGCATTCCGTAGTGCAAGTTCTCCCGCTGCAGTTGCAAAGGTGAGCCCCGTCGAGCGGAGGTTCTCGACGAGAGCAGGTGGCGCCATGTCGACGCGGTTGCCGACCGGAAGCATGGGCTTGCTGATAGCCACGATCTCTGCGCAGAACCTGACCATGCCGTCTTGATCCACCCGGGAAAGGTCGATGGAAGCCTTCCGCTCTGCGTCCTGGACATCCTCAGGGGTTATTCCAAGGCCAGTGAAGACCTCGGAGATGCCCCGGTGAAGTGAGTAGGTACGGGACTGGGCCTGGCGTTGGAGTTTGGCCCAGTGCTTATCAAGGATTCCATACACCCACATCGTCATCTCAAAGGTGAGGAAAGCGATATCCTCGCGCGGGTCGTGGCTGCCGGCTTCCACGGGGTTGCCCTCGCTGTCAGTCGAGCCGCTCGCGTCGACAATATGGATGATGGCATCTGCCTGACGCAGGTGGTCAAGGAACTGGTTCCCGAGCCCCTTGCCCTTGTGTGCATCGGGGACGAGCCCTGCCACATCGATGAGGTTCACCGGCACGTACCGGATTCCGTCAGCGCAGTTTCCGCACCTGAGCCCAAGGCCCCTGCATGGGCATTCGGTGCGGACATAGGCCACCCCGAAGTTTGCATCGATTGTCGTGAAAGGATAATTGGCAATCTCGGCGTGCGCCATCGTCGCCGCCCGGAAAAAGGTTGACTTGCCGCAGTTCGGTTTCCCGGCGAGTGCGAGCGTGATCATAGCAATTCCCTTTACCTGGTACCACCTTAACCTTAGGGTGCCTATGTCGTTTGTCGAGAGAAGCTGCTATTATTTCGATGCACCTGGTCCTGCCAATACCGTTGACTGCGCCAGGTTTGCACTCGAGAGGGCGCGTGAACTGTCAATAGAGAGGGTGGTGGTGGCCAGCACGTCGGGTGATACCGCACTTGCCTTTTACCGCATGCTTCGGGGTTCCGGCATCAAGCTTGTGGTCGTCACCCACGTCGTGGGGTTCTCCCGGCCGGGTGAATGGGAGTTCTCGGCCGAGGCAGCTAAAACCCTGAAGCAGGAGAAGATCCCGGTCGTGACGGGGACGCATGTCCTCTCGGGGATGGAGCGTGCCTTCTCCCGTTCTTCCAAGGTAGGAGGAGGATCCCGTACCGAGGCTGTTGCAGAGGCCCTTCGCCGGGTTGTGGCGGTCGGCCTGAAAGTGGCGGTCGAGTGCACCCTGATCGCCGCCGACCAGGGCGCCATCCCGGTCGACCAGGAGGTCATCGCGGTCGGCGGGACCGCAAGTGGGGCGGATACGGTGTGCGTGATACGCCCGGCACATACTTCCTCCTTCTTCGACCTGCAGGTGCGTGAGATCGTGGCAATGCCCAGGAACCGGTGAAGGGATGGTCCTGGACTCGCTGAAGCGTGCGGTTGCCCTCCTGCTGCAGAACCCCCTCCTCTGGCTCCCCGGGCTCGCCGCAGGGGCGCTCGGCGCGGCAGACATCCTGCTCCAGTATTATCTGGGCACATTCCTCGCAACGAGGCTCTGGTTCATCGAGGCACTCCTCGTACCGTTCCTCCTTGCAGGAGCGTACGTCCAGATACGATCAGGCGAGAGGGGCGCAGTTGCCTTCTTCGCGGGGGGGACGGCCTATTATTTCAGGATACTCCTCCCCTCGCTCGTGATCGTCTTTGCAGTCCTTGCAACTATCTTCCTCGTGGCACTACCCCTTGCGCTCATAAGTGCCGTCGGGGCGGTCCTCCCATTTATCGTCATGGGGTGCACAATCCCAATCCTATTCTTCACGTTCTTCTTTGACACGGCGGCAGTATTCGAGGACCGGAGGGTGTTTGACAGTATCCGCCGGAGCGTGGAAGTGGTCATGAACCGGCCTGGAAAGGTGATATACTTCTACCTGGTATCGATAGTGATTGTGCTTGTCGTGGCGATTCCCCTTGCGGTCGTATGGACCGCTCTTCTCTACGACCAGCTCCTTCCGCTTGCCAGCATGGACCCTGCCCATATCCAGGCGTTCTCGATCTCCATGTTCAACGAGATGCTCGGGCCGGGGGGAGTCCTCGTCACCGCGGCATTCTACCTTGCAGGAGTAACAATTGCGGGAAATATTATCTATGCATTCAAGGCGGTCTTCTACCGCGATACCTGCGGGGAGACACCCGCTGGCGCACCCGTGGTGCTGCAGGGAGAGTACGACGAAAAGGGGCGATGGTACAAGTATTGAACAATTTTTCGCTTTTTTCCTGTATGGTCCGGGCAGGCCTGACAAAGCATGCACATTTTGCGAGGGTATTCCGCCCCCCTTCCTCCTGTATGTAATGCACGCCCCCGTCCCCAAGGGGATACCCCGGCAGCGGTTCGATGAGAAAATAGGTATGCAGAGAATTCCCTTAATTCAGTCCTCCATACAAGACAGCGAGGGAGGCTTTTTTTTCAGGGGATCGACTTTGAGAGGAACCAGTCCAGCCAGTCTCCCGCGCCAGGCATGAGTAGACGAATAATCCGGTCGCCTTGATGCGTCATCTCTTTACTCTCCTGAATACCACCATATCCAGGAATGACAAGGGAGGTATCCGTGACGGTCCGTTGCAGGGGACATCCGCTGGTGAGAGCAGCACACCCCTCCACATTCGAGATCACGCGGGAGCCTGGCCTGACACTCAAGGGGGACTGCATTCTCGGGGTGGCCGCAGATCACGGTGCATGCGATCTGCCGGAGGAGTTCGGGGAACTCCTCTGCAGGGACGACGCATCTCTTCTCACTGTCCTCTCCTGTGAAGGGATGAGCGTGGAGATCCGGGGGAGGGGGTCCTCTTCAATGACACTGGACCACCCGTCCGACCTGGTATGGAGAAAAAGCCGCTATGTCTGCGGGCGGACTGTCGCAATCGAAGCGGACACCGTTGCCCGGACCATCCCCCGGGAGTTCATTGGAGCGCTGAGAAGAGGAAGTGATATGTTCGCGGTCCTCACTGTGACCGTCCCCGAGTAATCGGGATTTAGTCCCTGCCGAGCATCGTGATCTTCATCTCTGCGGAAGCAAGGAGTTCCTCTGCCTGCCGCACAAGTACAGCACCCCTCTCGTAGAGGGCGATAGCCTCGTCAAGTCCTGTCTGGTTGTCCTCGATCTTTGAGAGGATCTCTTTTAATTCCTTCATGATATCTTCAAATTTCTGTGTCAAGATGCACCTCCTCGACCCGTGTCCCGAGCCGCCCGTCCACCATGCGGATGGTGAGGCTGTCCCCTTTCTCGATCTCGCCTGCGGACCTGATCACCCGCCGATCCTTCTGCAGGATACAGTACCCCTTTCCGAGGAGATGAGCAGGGTTCCGCGCGGCGAGCACCGCAGCAGCCGCCGAGAGCCGCTCCCGCTCCCGCCCAACCCGCGAGAGGATGCCCCTCTCTATCCTCCCGGAGATGACTGAGAGATCCTCCCGCCGGGAAGTCACCCGCTGCGATACTCTGCGGGGCGCAAGCCTCTCCCTCACATCCGAGAGATCTGAACCAGCCCGGTCAAGCCGATCCAGAAGCCGGTTCCCAATCGCTTTCCTGTAGCCTGCCAGGGACTCCATGACAGATATCCTGTCGGGAACAACCAGCTCGGCTGCCGCTGATGGGGTTGGCGCCCGGATATCCGCCGCGAAGTCTGCGAGGGTGACATCAATTTCGTGCCCGATTGCACTCACCACAGGGACAAGGGAGGAGGAGATCGCCCTGACGACATCAGGGTGGTTGAAGGGGAAGAGGTCCTCAAAACTTCCTCCCCCTCTTGCAAGGATGATCACATCGACCTGCTGCTCCACGCGCCGGAGTGCGCGGGTGATCTCCTCGTGTGCCCCCTCACCCTGCACCGCAGTGGGGGAGATGACCAGCTCAAGGGGGTAGCGCCGTGAAATCACGTTACGGATGTCCTGGAGGACGGCTCCGGTTTCAGATGTTACGACACCTACCCGTTCCGGGTATGGGGGGAGAGACCGTTTCTTCCCCGGGTCAAAGCACCCTTCGGCTTCAAGCTGCTGCTTCCATCTCTCCACCATCAGGTGCTTCTCACCGAGGCCTGCAGGCCTCACCTCCTTGACGTAGAGCTGGTAGCGCCCCTGGGGTGCGTAGTGCCCGATGGACCCAAAGACCAGGACGTCCATACCGTCATGGAGATCGTAGTCTATTCTCCTGGCATCGTTGCGCCACATCACACAGGAGAGCACAGCGGAGTGCTCGTTGCGCTTTTCCCCGAGGGAAAAGTACCGATGGCCTGAGCCGTGGACCTTGAGGTTCGTGATCTCTCCCCGGATCCAGATCTCCTGCAGCCTCGGGTCATCCAGAAGAGCCTCCACGAGAGAGGAGACCTCCGAGACGCTGAGCACTTCCATGGCATGCCCGCCCCGTTCGTGGGAGAGTCCCTGTTGGTACCAGGTCATCAACAATTATTATGGCCCTCGGTTTATGAATTACGATCATGGTGCACCTCGCCGTATCCAGCATGTTTTTCCACGAATATCCCCTGGAGGAGATATTTTCCTTCGTCGTGGAGGCTGGCTGCGACTCGGTTGAATTCTGGGTGGAGACTCCCTCGTACTGGATGGCAGGACAACCGGAGAATGAACTCGTGCAGACCATGCAAAAGTTCCCGGAACTGGCCTCCCCCACCCTGCATGCGCCGATTCTCGACCTGAACCCGACGTCGATCAACCCGGCGGTCGCGGAGGTATCGGTGCAGTGCACAATCGACGCAATCAGGCTTGCTGCACGGACCGGTATAGAGGTGGTAACGGTTCATCCGGGCAGGAGAACTGCAAAGAGGCCTCCCGGTGCCCCTGATTATATGCGATTCGCACGGTATATCCGGGCCCTCGAAGAGGCAGCATCGGAATCTGGCGTCAGGGTAGCAATGGAGAACATGGAGAGGAAGGTCAACTCGCTCCTCTGCACCCCGGATGATATGCGCGAGCTCCTTGACAGGGAGCACTGGCTTTGGTTCACCCTGGATATCTCGCATGCCCTTCGAGCCGGCCCCGATGAAGTCCGCCGCTTCATCGACCTGTGCGGAGAACGGCTGGCAAACGTCCATGTGGGGGGATCTGCAAATGGGAGAATGCACCTCCCTATCGATGGAGACGACGGAATGGCCGGGATACTCCGTTACCTCCTGCAATCCGGTTACGATGGAAACCTGACTCTTGAGCTCGAGGACCGCAACTTCACCCACGACCTTACTGCAGAGGAGAAGATCCTCGTACTCTCCAGGGAATTGGCATTCATGCGAGATTGCTTCGTATAATCGACGGCTTTATAAAATGTCAGCACGATACATGTAGTGTCCCAGGACATATGAACAACGTTGAAATAGCCGTCCAGGCGGCGTGTATTGAATGATCGAGGACTTTTTACTCCTTTTGCTGTTCATCCTCTGCCTGGTACTCTCCGGATTTTTTTCGGCATCCGAGGTTGCCCTCGTCTCCATCACCAGGGCAAAAGTCCGCACCCTTGCAAACGAGCAGAAACCAGGGTCACAGGCCCTGACCCTCCTCAAGGAACATCCAAACCGTTTTCTTATCACCATACTGATAGGCAACAACATCGTGAACGTTGCTGCAGCGGCGATTGCAACTTCAGTAACCATCAATATCTTCGGCGATATCGGGGTGGGAATCGCGACTGGGGTCGTCGTGATCCTCCTGCTTTTCTTCGGCGAGATCGGGCCTAAGATGTACGCCACCAGGAACACGGAACGCTTCGCCCTCTCCGTTGCAAGGCCGATCTTTTATCTTGCAGTCGTCTTCTCCCCCCTCATCTGGGCAATCGAGAAAGTGACGGAAAGGAGGGCGAAAGAGAGCGGGCTTGCCGAGCCTTCGGTGACCGAGGAGGAGATACGTGAGTGGATCGAGGTAGGGAAGGAAGAGGGGGCAATCGAGCAGGAAGAGCGGGAGATGCTCTATTCCGTGCTTGAATTCGGCGATACCACTGCCCGCGAGATCATGACACCCAGGGTGGACGTGGTGCTGATCGACGACGAAAGCACGCTCGAGGCCGCGCTTCATATCTTCAATGAGACCGGGTTCTCGCGTATCCCCGTCTACCACGAGCACATGGACAATATCATCGGTGTACTGAACGTCAAGGACGTCTTTTCAAGCCAGATTGCGGGGAAGAAGAACATCCACATCAGGGACCTGATGTATGACCCCTTCTTTGTCCCTGAAAGCAAGAAGATCGATGACCTCTTGAAAGAGCTCCAGCTCCGCAAAGTGCAGATCGCGATCGTCCTCGATGAGTACAGCAGTTTTGTCGGCATCGTCACCGTCGAAGACATTCTCGAGGAGCTCGTGGGGGACATCCTTGATGAGTTTGACCGCGAGGAGCCGGAGATACAGAAGATTGGGGAGGGGGTATACCTCGTGGATGCAAAGGTGTGGGTGGAGGAGATAAATGACGAGCTTGACATCACCCTCCCTGTATCAGAATCCTACGAGAGCATCGGGGGGCTCATCATTGATCGCCTCGGCCATATCCCCCATCCGGGCGAGAGTGTCTATATCCAGGAGAGCCACATATCGCTCGTCGTCACCCAGATGCTCTCGCGACGCATCGTGAAGGTGAAGCTCATCCAGCACCACGTGGGAGAGGATGGAACGGAGGACCAGCGGCGATGAAGCGCATCGCAGTGCTTGCATCAGGCCGGGGCTCGAACTTCCAGGCGCTGATCGATGCAATACGGGAAGGGCAGATACCCGCAGTGTGCGTGGGACTCGTCACCGATAACCCCGGTGCATATGCCATAACCCGCGCAAGGGACGCGGGGATACCTGTCCAGGTCGTCGATTACACCCGCTTCCCCGATAAGGGAGCCTACGAGTCGGCACTCCTCGCAGCGATGAAATCCCTCAATGCCGATCTCTTTGTGCTGGCCGGCTATATGCGCATCCTTGGGCCGGGAATCGTCCGGGAGTTTTCGGGGAGGATGATCAACATACACCCCGCGCTCCTCCCGAGTTTCGCCGGGCTCCACGCACAGCGGCACGCACTCGAGTACGGGGTGAAGGTCTCGGGATGCACGGTCCACTTCGTGGACGAGGGGATGGATACCGGGCCCATCATCGTCCAGGCGTGTGTGCCAGTCCTTGACAGCGACGACGAGGAGCGGCTCGCGGATCGTATCCTTGCCGAGGAGCACCGTTGCCTGCCTCTGGCAGTAAGGCTGTATTGCGAGGGCCGCCTGGCCGTTGTCGGCCGCCGGGTCCTCCTGGATCAGGCAGGCCCTGTCACCTGATTGGCAACAGCATGGTTCATAGCTCCGCATCAGCTGGGACTCCCTTCCGGTGAGATCCATGTCAAGAAAGATACCACGCGCCGATACGAAGAGGATTGCCCGCGAACGGATCACTATCCTCTTTCAGCGGGCACGCGAGTGCTTTCTCCTTGAACCTGCACGAAGCGACAGGTACGTCGACCTTGCACGAAAGATCTCCATGAAACACCGGGTACGCCTTGACAGGAGGTTGAGGAGGCAGTTCTGCCACCATTGCGGCCGTCTCCTTGTTCCCGGGGTAAACATGAGAGTCAGGATACGGCGTGGGATGGTGGTAATCACCTGCCTCTCCTGCAACCAGCAGACGAGGTTTTTAGCACGGAGAGGGAGATGAGAGAGGACCGCCGGGGTTCCGGCATGCAGGAGATGAAGGCTACAGTATGGATAGGAAAACAGGGGCTCACACCTACAGTTGTCGACGAGCTGGTCCGGCAGCTGAAGAAGCGTCACCATGTAAAGGTGAAGTGGCTGCGAAACACCCAAGTTGACCCACGGGAGCTCGCCAGGAGCGCAGGAGCGGTCCTCCTGGAGGTCAGGGGCAGGACAGCGGTTTTCACGGAACGAAAATCCCTGTAATCTGCAGGATATCTCCTGCGCCGCCACGAATACGCCTCCACGCTCGAAATATATAAAAGTGCAGGCAACATATAAGTAAAGACTGTTATATCCAATCGGTGACAGTGAGGTTCCAGTACATATGACAACCGTCTATGATGTTCCGGCCGACAGGTTCATCCGCACCCTGGCCGAGGAACTGAAGAAGAAGCCGGAGATCACACCTCCGGCATGGGCTGCATTCGCCAAGACGGGAGTGCACAAGGAGATGCCCCCCCAGGACCCCGAGTGGTGGTTCGTCCGGGTGGCATCGATCCTCCGGAGGGTCTACATCGAGGGCCCTATCGGCGTCCAGCGGATGCGTTCCATTTATGGAGGAAAGAAGGACAGGGGCTCCCGCCCGTCACAGTTCAGGAAGGGAAGCGGGTCCATTCTGAGAAAATCGCTCCAGCAGCTCGAGACTGCAGGGCTCGTCCTCCACGACAAGACCGGGCGAAGAGTCAGTCCTGCGGGGATCTCTTACATGGACGGCCTGGCTGACAGGATCGCAAAGGAAAGCGCGGCAAAGGCACCACAGTAAGGTGAGATTGATGGGAGACGACGAACTCGCGGAACTCAGGCGCAGGAGAATGGCGCAGTTGCAGCAGCAGTCCATCGACCAGCAGTTGATGCAGGAGGAGATGGAGCGCCAGAAACAGATGGATGCGCAGATCCATGCCGTGCTCATGCAGATTCTCGAGCCTGAAGCGAGGGAGCGGCTTAATACCATCAAGTTGACCAAGCCCGAATTCGCAAAAGCTGTCGAGCAGCAGCTGGTGATGCTGGCCCAGAGCGGGCGTCTCAAGCAGAAGATCACGGATGCACAGCTGAAATCCCTGCTGCAGCAGTTACAGCCGGCAAAAAAGGATTTCAGGATCACCAGGAAAGGATGAAGGCCGGAGTCCTCTTCAGCGGGGGCAAGGACAGCTCGCTTGCAGCAGTCCTTCTCTCAAGAGATTACGCGGTGGAACTGAACACCTTCGCGTTCAGCCACGAAAGGAGCCTGCGTGCCGTCGAGAGAGCGGCCCGCGCAATAGGCCTCCCCTGGTTCCGGCGAACATTCGGGGAGGGACTTTTGGACCGTGCCGTGGAAATGGTCCTCACGAGCGGGTATCCCAATGACGCCATCCAGATGGTGCACAGGGAAGCCCTCCGCGCTCTCGCCGCTGAGTACAGGGTTATCGCAGACGGCACCCGGTTCGACGATCGGATTCCCATGCTCTCGCGGGACGAGGTGCAGTCCCTCCAGGACACTACCGGGTGCAGTTACCTGCGCCCGCTGCTCGGGTTTCCCCGCAGGGAAGTGGACCGCCTGGCGGCACGTCATCTGCAGATCGCACACGGTGAGACGGGCAGCATCGAGAACGGGGATTATGAAACGGAGATCCGTGAAGGGGTGCGGGCCAGGGGCAAGGATGCGGCAGGATTTTTCCCCCGAGGACATCCACAGTCCCTGGTCACTGGTATAATTGACGACATGAGGGTGAGATACACATGAGCAGATCAACCAAAGGATACAAGGTGCGCCTGGCAAAGGCGTGTGAGCAGAACCGCAGGGTTCCTGCGTGGGTGATGATGCGGACCAAACGGAAGGTCTCGACTCATCCCCGCAGGCGTAACTGGAGAAGGAGTACGCTGAAGGTGTGAGGGTTATGGCAGACAAGATGCAGGAGCAGATTTACATCATCCCGTTGCGGGATGCGAAGAGGGCTCCCAGCTGGAAGAGGAGCAATACCGCAATAAAGGATATCAGGAAGTTCCTGGCCAAGCACATGAAGAGCCAGGACGTCAAACTGGACAGAACTATCAACGAGCGGGTCTGGGACCGCGGCGCAAAGAAGCCTCCGTCGCGCATTCGTGTCCGGGCCATGAAGTTCGATGACGGGCAGGTCCAGGCGGAACTTGCTGAGGAGTGAGATGGACAGGACGATCTCCATAGCCGGGGACTCCAATATCGGCGTGTTCTCCAGGGTGTTCAACGATCTTGCGGTAGTCCCCCCAAGTGCACCTGAGGAGTTCTGCCAGGCCCTGGTGGAGCTGCTTCACGTGGAGATCATTCCTACCACCATACAGGGAAGCGAGATCATTGGGTCGCTCCTTGTCGGAAACAGGCGCGGTTTCGTTACGAGCGGCCTTGCGTATGACCGCGAGATTGCCCTACTCGAGGAGTATGGCCAGGTATTTCTCCTCGAGCACACCATGAATGCCGCAGGCAATGTGATCATGGCGAACGACTCCTTTGCCGCTGTCCACCCTGACATGCCAAAGCAGATGGCACGGGAGGTGGGCGATTTCCTGGGAGTTACGACTATCCCTCTCACCCTCGGCGGCATCAGGACAGTCGGGATGGCGGGAGTTGCCACAAACAGGGGGATATTGGTTCACCCGCGCAGCACCAGGGCCGAGATCCAGGTGCTGGAGGAGGCTGCGGGTGTGCCCATAGGGACCGGGTCAATCAACAGGGGCACCGGTCTTGTGGGGACGGGCCTCCTCGTAAACGAGCATGGATATGTTGCCGGGCTCGAGACCACCGGCTTTGAACTTGGAAGAGTAGAGGATGTATTTGGATTTCTGGAGTGATTGAGAGAATGGCGGAACAAAAGTTTGAGGTAAAAGGCGATTTCAGGATGGGGGACGAGTGGCGCCCCTACACAAAAGTGGTGGAGGCCCCGAATGAAGCCCAGGCAAAAGAGCGGATATATACCCTTATCGGGAGCAAACACAGGCTGAAAAGAAGCTATATCACCGTGAAGTCCGTAACTCTGTTCAGTGGTGAGTAAGGTGGAAGGGATTGACCCGAGGGAGCTGCAGTCGCTTCAGCTCTACCTGAACGAGTACCGGCAGCAGTCCGAGATATTCTCGCAGCAGCTGGCCCTTCTCGAAGAGGGGAGGGTGGAAGCGCTCGCCGCAATCGATGCAATACATGGCATCAAGGAATCATCGGGGGACACCGTGCTGCTCCAGATCGGAGGGGGGGTCAGTCTCCGGGCACGCATCGAGGAGCCTGAGCGGGTCCTCCTGAACATCGGGGCCGAGGTCGTGGTCGAACGGTCAAGCGAAGAAGCGGTGGAATACTTAAAGGACCGTCTTACCGAGATGGAAGCCTCTTCAAAGAAGGTCATCGAGACCCTCGAACAGCTCAAGTACCAGATGAACGAGATCGCCCGCCGCCTGGAAGCAGGGTACCAGCAGTACCAGATGCAGCAGGCCCGGCCGATCCCGGACGAACAATCGGGATAATGCTTCGGGCGGGGGGTGCGTGATGTTCGAGGGGCTCAGGGCCAGGCTCCAGAAGATCCAGGGAAAACTGGAGGAGAATATCGCAAAGACTGTACCTCCTGCAGATAGTACGCCGGAAAACCGGGCAGTCTCCGGGACAGGACCAGAAGAGAAAGACCCATCCCTCCTCTCACGGGTAAAAGTCCTCATCACCGACCGCGAATTTTTTATTGCCGAAAAAGATATCGAGGAACCCCTTTTTGAACTGGAGATGATCCTCCTTGAGAATGATGTCGCCCTCCCTGTCACCGAAGAGATCATACAGAGGGTCAGGGCAGATCTCACCGGAAGGCGGAGAAAAATTGGGGAGTCCGTGGATGGGATTGTGGTCTCTGCGCTGAGGGGTGCCATCCTTGGCGTGCTCGGGCAGGGGTTTGACCTGCTCTCTTATGTCCGGGACCATGAAAAGCCGGTGAAGATCCTCTTCACCGGGGTGAACGGCACAGGGAAGACCACGACGGTCGCCAAGGTGGCCTCGTACCTGAAAAAGAATGGCTGTACGGTTGTCATAGGAGCAGGGGACACCTTCCGTGCGGGTGCACTTGAGCAGATCGAGGTGCATGCAGGGCGGCTTGGGATCAAGGTCATCCAGCACCAGGCGGGCGCCGATCCGTCGGCAGTCCTCTTTGACACGGTCCAGCATGCAGAAGCGAACCGCATCGACGCCGTCCTCGCCGATACTGCAGGAAGGTTCCATAACAGGGCGAACCTGATGAACCAGCTCGACAAGATAAGGAGAGTGATGAAGCCTGATCTCATCGTGTACGTTGACGAGGCCGTTGCAGGCAACGATGCCGTAGTGAGAGCGCACGAGTTCGAGAAGACGGTCGGGGCGGATGCGGTCGTCCTCACCAAGGCTGACATGGACCCGAAAGGCGGAGCGGCGATCTCGATTGCGCATACTATAGGAAAACCGGTGATGTTCCTCGGAGTGGGGCAGGGATATGACGATATCATCCCCTTCTCTCCGGATCGGGTGGTCGACGAACTGCTGGGGGTCTCGGCCTGATGCTCGACAGGCTCGGGACATCTCTCAAGGATGCTCTCAAGAAGCTCGCGGGAAAGACGGTTGTCGACCGTGCTGCAGTCGAAGAACTCGTAAAAGACCTCCAGCGGGCACTCATCCAGGCTGACGTGAACGTGAAACTGGTGATGCAGCTCTCCCAGGCAATAAAGACACGTTCCCTCGAGGAGCAGCCTCCGAAGGGCATGACGGTCAGGGAGCACGTCCTCCGCATCGTGTACCAGGAGCTCGTGAAACTTGTGGGCAGTGCGGGTGAGGTGAAGCTTGAACCGCAGGTCATCCTCATGGCCGGACTCCAGGGAAGTGGCAAGACCACCACCACCGCAAAGCTTGCCAGGTTCTTCCAGAGAAAAGGCCTGAGGGTGGGGGTGATCTGTGCCGATACGTTCCGTCCTGGCGCGTTCGAGCAGTTACACACCCTCTGTTCCCGGATACACATCTCCTGCTTCGGTGACCCGAAGGAGAAAGATGCGCTCAGGATTGTCCGCGATGGGCTTCCTGCAATGTCCGGAAACGAGGTGGTGATCATCGACACCCAGGGAAGACATGCCCTCGAGGCAGATCTGATCCAGGAGATCATCGACATCCAGAAGATCGCCTCGGCAAAGCACCGCTGGCTCGTGATCGACGCGGCCCTTGGCCAGCAGGCGGCAGAACAGGCCCGCCGTTTTCACGAGGCGATCACCATAGACGGGGTCATCATCACCAAGATGGACGGGACTGCAAAGGGCGGCGGGGCACTCTCTGCAGTGGCAGAGACGAAAGCCGGGATCGTGTTCATCGGCAGCGGAGAGACGAGCGAAGACCTTGAACGCTTCGAGCCCGACGGATTCATCTCGAGGCTCCTCGGCATGGGGGATCTGAAAGCGCTCGTCGAGAGGGCTGAAGAGACCATGGCAGGCCGCGACGTCGATGTGAACGCCATGCTCAGGGGCAAGTTCTCGCTGCGTGACATGTACCAGCAGCTGGAGGCGGTGAACCGGATGGGGCCGCTCAAGCAGATCATGAGCATGCTCCCGCTCGGGAATCTGGAGATTCCCCAGGACGCATACGACATCACCAGCACCAAGATGCAGCGCTACCGCATCATCATGGACTCCATGACAAGCACGGAACTCGACGATCCCTCCGTTATGGGAAGTTCCCGCATTCACCGCATTGCGATCGGGGCGGGTGCAAGCCCCGAAGAGGTGCGGGAACTCCTGCGCTACTACAAAATGATGAAGAAAGCGCTGAAAGGGGTCCGTGGCGGCCAGGGGAAGTTCAACATGCAGCGCATGATGAAGAAGTTCGGCGGGATGTGAAAGAGCGCGATGCGACGGGTTGCCGTGGTTGGGCACCTGGCCCGCACATCCGGAGACTTCAATCTCTCGGATATGCCGGGAAGTGCCGGCCGGATGGACGTCCTGTGCCGCTGTGTCAATGCAGCATTCTTCCTCTCTCACGAGTTCCGGAGGGATGTCGAATGCTTCCTCGTTCTTCTCGGTGAACCTGACCCTCCAAAGATTATCCGCTTCTCTGGCGGAAGCCTCCGCTATTTGAGCCCTGATGAGAGGAGTGCCGGGTCACTGATCAAAAAGGCGCTGGCAGTCCCTGCCGGAACCGGGTTTCGCGAGTCAACCCCCGGCGTCGAGGTAAAGAAAGGCGGGCTCTCTGATCTCATGTGCGAATATACTTTTGCCGTTCTCGATGAGAACGGGACTGATGCCCGGGGTATGGAAACACTCCCTGACGCATTCCTGCTGAGCGATCACCTGGATTTCACGGAAGAGGAGAACCATTCCCTGGAAGGGCTGGAACGAATATCTCTTGGTCCCCGCTCGCTGCATGCCGACCATGCCATCACCGTCCTCTGGAACGAGATTGACCGGAGGGAAGCGGGATGGTGATCCTTGAAGACGCTGAAAAGATCCTCTCGTACGGTGAGACCTGCGACCATTGCCTTGGCCGTTTCTTTGGGAAACTGTCGTTTGGCCTCACCAACGAGGAGCGGGGGAGGGCTCTTCGTATCTCCCTGTACCTGCGTGACCACCTTCCGTACAGGGCTCCCGGCCAGTGCTGGATATGCGGGGACCTCTTCTCGCGGGTCGACGAGTGGGCAGACCGTGTAGTTGACGCAACCCGGGGTATTGAGTTCGAGCGGTTTGTCATCGGCACCCGGGTCCCTCCCCTCATGGCGGAGAGCGAGGAGATAGTCTGGAGCGACCTATCCCTTGCCCACGCCGAGCCCCTAAAGTCCGAGATGAACCGCGAGGTGGGAAAGGCGGTCGCAAAAAAGACCCGGAAAACTGCCGACCCGAAGCAGCCTGAGGTGGTTGCCATCCTCAACCTCGCGGAGGAGGTCGTTGAAGTGCAGGTCAACCCCCTCTTCTTCTACGGGAGGTACCAGAAGCTTGAGCGAGGCATCCCCCAGACCCACTGGCATTGCCGAGCCTGCCAGGGGAGGGGGTGCGAGGCCTGCAATTTCACCGGCAAACAGTACCAGGACTCTGTCGAGGAACTGATAGGAAGACCGGTCACGAGGCTCTTTTCGGCAGAGAACGCCATCCTTCACGGATCAGGCCGTGAGGATATCGACGCGCTGATGGTCGGGACGGGTCGGCCATTTGTGATGGAGGTGGTGGCCCCCCGCGTGCGTATGCACAACCTCGCGCATGTCGAGGAGGCGGTCAACCGGGAAGCCGAAGGCCGGGTATCAGTCACCCTCGAGCGGTGGAGCAGCCGCGAAGAGGTGGAAATTATTAAAACGACGAAGGGGTATAAAAAATACAGGATCCTGGTCGAGATTGACGGACCATACTCGCAAGAAGAGCTCCAATCCGCAATCCGAGCCCTGAAAGGGGTAAAAGTAAACCAGCGCACCCCAATCCGGGTTGCACACCGCCGGGCAGACCGTGTCCGTGAACGCCAGGTCCTGGATATCAGTATCGCGGGAGAGGAGAACTCAATGGTGATCCTGGAGGTCACCGGCGAAGCGGGCCTCTACATCAAGGAGCTGATATCCGGTGACCAGGGCAGGACCGAACCGAGCCTCTCCGGCCTCCTGGGGAGATCCGCCCGGGTGTGCAGCCTTGATGTGGTGCAGGTACAAGGACACAATGAGGGAGAGTAATCAACATGGCGCATCATAATGGTCCACGCAAGAAGACACGGTACAAGTTCAAGAAGGATCTCCGCAAGCGCGGGGTGGTCCCGGTGACCTCGCTCATCCAGAAGTTTGACCTCGGGCAGAAGGTGCACGTGGTCTGTGAGCCCAGCATCCAGAAGGGAATGCCGCACAGGCGTTTCCACGGGATGACCGGGACGGTCGTGGGGCAGCGGGGAAGGGCCTGGCTCCTATCCATCAGAGACGGGGGAAGCGAGAAGATCGTGATCGCGAGACCGCAACATCTAAAAGCACAAAAGTAAACACTCAACAAACGCGAACATTTTGGTGATTGGCATGAAAGTGAAGGGAATTATTCGTGAGGAAAGGATTACCCTTCCCGAGCTCCGCGAGGTACTCCACCAGGTGGAGACTGAACGGATCGATGCAGGGAAGGAGATGTCATACGAGCTCCGCAAGAGCATCGAGCATGCCAATCAGCTCTCCAAGGCATCGTCCGAGAAGTCGCGCCTTCTTGTGGGCGAACTGCTGAAGATGGAGAAGATGAAGCCTGACATTGCATTCCGCATCGCCAATGTCATGCCCCGGACACGGGATGAACTCCGCGCCATTTACGCCAAGGAGAAGTTCACCCTCCAGACCGATGAACTCGATACCATCATCGAGGTCGTCAGAACGCACTCCTGAGTGGTCACATGAAGACGGAGAAGAAGGAGATCAATGCAATAGTCCTGGATGTCCTCCAGAAAGGGCATCCTGATGATCCCCGCCCGGTGTTCAAGCGTGAACCACTGGTCCAGGGTATCGGGCTGGACCAGTTCAAGCTCCTTGAGATGGTCCCAAAAACTCTCGAGATCCAGATTCACGAGAGGGTGTACATCGGTGACGGCGAACGCGAGAAGATCGAGCGGGTGAAGCGCCGGATCAGCTACGAGGACCTGACTCAGACGGCACGCCTTGAGCTTCCCTTTGCGGTTGAGCATATCGTGAAGGAGAAGGAGCCAGAGTTCGTACAGTTCTTCAATAAGTCCATATCCATCAGCCCAAAGCTCCACATGCTTCACCTCCTGCCCGGGATCGGGAAGAAGCTGATGTGGGAGATCCTCCAGGAGCGCGAGAAGAAGCCCTTCGAGACCTATGCCGAGATCAGCCAGCGCATAAAGTCTATTCCGCACCCAGAGAAGATGATCATCGCACGGGTGCTCGAGGAGTTGCAGGACCCTACGGTAAAATATCACCTCTTCACGTCCCGATGAGTGCTCGGAACGATCAACACTTCCTTGTGGACCGGCATGCGGTCGGGCGCATCGCAGGCGCAATCGAAGTTGCGGGGCGGCTAGTGCTTGAGATCGGACCGGGAAGGGGCATTCTGACACGTGCACTTCTAGACCGCGGCGCCAAGGTCAACGCGGTGGAGATCGATCCTTTTCTTGCGGAATGCCTGGCCCTCGACTTCGACGATGAGATCCGTGCCGGACAGCTGACCATCACAAGGGGGGATGCAATCCGCTGCCCGTTGCCGCCGTTTGAGGTCGTGGTCTCGAACCTCCCCTATTCGGCATCTTCGAAGATCACCTTCCGCCTCCTTGATGCAGGATTTTCCGAGGCCGTGCTCATGTACCAGAGCGAGTTTGCGGACAGGATGCTTGCGTTCCCGGGAACCCCGGGTTGCGGGCGGCTTTCGATCATGGTCCAGACATACTGTGCAGCCGGGAGGCTCTTTGACCTCCCGCCCCAGGCATTCTCCCCCCAGCCCCGCGTAAGGTCGACAGTAGTCCACCTTATCCCCCGTGACCCCCTCTTTCCCATTCATGACCGACGCCTCTATGCAGACGTCGTGAGAGCGCTCTTCTCCCACCGCCGGAAGACGGTGCGGAACTGCCTGAAGAGTGCCGGCGGGATGCTCTCTCCGACGCATGTGGAACGGATGCTCTCCGGCCTTCCCGAAGAGATCCTTGCATCCCGCCCGGAAGCTCTCTTTCTTGAGGACTTTGCCACCATCGCGAACATGGGAACCGCATGACGCACCCCCAGGTCTACCCGCCCCGCGAGGACACGTATGCCCTCCTCCACGCTGCACGAAAGGGAGTAAGGGCAGGGGACCGGGTGCTCGAAGTGGGGTGCGGGAGCGGCTACATCGCCAGCGCACTCGCCGCAAAAGGACCGGTAATTGCGACCGACATTAACCCATACGCCGTCCGCGAGGCCCGGCTGCATGGCCTTGATGTGATACGTGCTGACCTCCTGGGGGGCATACGCGGACCCTTTGACCTGGTCATCTTCAACCCGCCGTACCTTCCCACGCAACCTGGAGAGCGGATCGATGACTGGCTTGAACTCGCCCTTGACGGAGGGCGGGACGGAACGGACGTGATCGACCGATTCGCCGGCCAGGTGGGAAGGGTTCTTGCACCAGGGGGACGTGTCCTCCTCCTGGTGTCTTCACTCACCGGCCCTGACAGGGTGAGAGGTATTTTTTCCGCATTCGGATTCGACTCTGAGATTCTGGAATGTGAAGAAGTCGAGGGGGAAACCCTCTATATAATCCAGTGCACTCCCGCAAGGAATGGGAATCGGGAGAACACGAACTGGGATCAGGCAGGTGTTGCAGCACCAGTGAAAAAAAATAATCAGGTGAATGGATTGCAGGGAGAATACCCGCCGTACGGGAAGTCACCAAATGGGTTGGAAGGACTGTACCCGCCGAATGGGAGGTCTCCGAAGGGATTAAAAGGCGAATATCCTCCATAAGAGAAACCCTCAAATGGGTTGGAAGGACTATACCCGCCGTATGGGAAGTCACCAAAGGGATTAACCGGTGGATTTCCCCCATATGAAACACTGCCAAAAGGACTGGGAGGCGCATATATCCCGATAGTCACTTCCCCAAAGGGACTTACCGTGGGATATGCCATACAGGGCAATGTAAAAAGTGCAAAAACGAGCGTGATAATGGCGATCAAGAGGAATATCTTTCTCATATTATGTTGATCTCCTTGTGATCCTATATAAAGATGCAAGAGGATCTTCCAGACGCACTCTCCTGGGGGAGGCGATGCGAATTGGGGACTACTGACATTGATAGTGATAAGGGCGGTCCTCGCTTCACGTTTCATTCGATAAACTTGAAGGGTTTTGATGCGAGTGGGAAAAATTCCTGCCCGCTCTTTTCTGTGGGTGGGCTGGAATTGACGTTGATATCTGCATACCTCTTCACTCATCGAACTACTGTCGGAACACCACATCGGGAGTGGCGGTAACGTATTGCATAGAGTAGGGTGAAAAGGTAAAAAGCCCTCGCTAAATCCAGGCAGTCATTCAATCCTCTTTGAGCCATAGAGAAAAAAGCCAAAAAACAAGGAATCCGAGGATTTTTCACATGGTGATATGAGCCTCGGAAAAAAGCCTCCTCGCTGTTTTGTCTGGGGAGACTGAATCTAGGTTTTTATCTGCATATTAATTCAGTCACTGAACCGCCGCCGGGGCGTCTTTCGGGGGTGGAGGCGTGCATCGCAAGTGGGGGTGTGGGGGCTGGTAGCCCCCACAATATGTGTCCGGTTCACCAATCCTCCCCACACCAGATAGCGAAGAGTCAAAAAAATTCATCTTTCCTGATCTCTCACTGTTCAGGAATCCTTCAGGTCGTCACCCAGTCCCGGACAGGAAATGCATTTCCTTTGCAAACAGCGCAATTGACCCCCTTGCAGTTGTAGATTCGGAGTAGGTGTCGTCTGCAGATTGGACCGGGACAAACCCTCTCGGGGTATCCGGCAGTGCATCCGGGTTAAACGGGGTGATTTCCGCCATCCGGCCTTCCTGGAGATGCGCACGTATATACGAACTCATCGAGCCGGTCATGGAATTGCCCCTCTCGGATGAAAAAATTCCTCCTCCCGCAATTGAATAATCCATCGTCACTGGGGACGCACTCGATTCTGAGACGAATCGTGCACCTGCAGATGTTGTGACATATCCCTGCGAAAGATCGATGCTGCTGCCCATCTGAACCACGTTGCAGAACGGGGGGATGAAGAGGCCCTCAACAATCGTGAACGGGCAGAGCGCAGAACTCTCTGCTGTTGTATGTGTCCCAGCGGCGTCGATAAGGAGATCTTCATCTGATATCACTTGTCCGAACGGATTTTCTGCAACGAATGCAAGGTGGGTGTTGATATCGATATTGTCATCATTTCCAGCCTTATTTGCCATATCAACATCAACCATCCTTGTAAGATGGGTGCTTCCCTGTGCTGAAAGTGTAATCGCTGAGTACCCCGCGGTATACCTGACCTCTCCCGTAGGTATCGTCTCCTCCAGCAACTCTGCGAGCATCGGATCGGCAGTCCAGCCATACACCGGGTTACCGAACTGGTCAAACCAGACTGTAAAGAAACCACCTGGGATGAGTGGCGGTTCATGGAGAGATGTGCCCGACTGCTGCCAGGCAATGGTGTTTGATTGTGTAATTGTTCCCTCGCAATCGAAACTGGTCATGCTGGAAATACTCATTGTTTCCAGCGATGCGTTGACCGGGACATCCGCATCCGCCATACTGATGAGCAGTACACATACCATCAGTCCTGTCAGCCATGAAACACCCCCCTCGAATCTCATTCTCCACCACATCCCGCAGGGTATGCAGTTGCTTCTTTCATCGGATGACTCCTTTCAGGAAATCGTAATCGCATTTGCGCGTGTGCATGTTCCGCCATCGGGATTATTTATCACTATACTCCACTTGCCCCTTGCCGATGCCGGGATTGCGGCCGAGCCTGCGATCTTCGATGGTGGTATCAGCGATTTTATCTTTACAGGGATGGTCACAGCCCCCTGGACCAGTGCTGCGGTCGCACCTTTCTGGAAATAGTTGCCGATTATTGCCACGTTCACGGTCTTCCCGTGGACCATTCTCGCAGGGGAGAATGAGGTGATTGCGGGGGGACGGGCCGCAATGACCGTGATATACCCTGTTCTTGTAAGCGAATCGGTCCCACCCTCATTCTGGACAGTCAGTGCCACGGTGTAGGTTCCCGCCGTGGAATACGTATGGGTCGGGTCTCTCGTGTCGCTGGTTCCCCCGTCCCCGAATGTCCATCGCCAGCTGGTGGGAAAACCAGTCGAGGTGTCAGTGAAGGAGACCTTATGGGGTGTCTTCCCGGACACAGGTGAACCGACAAACGAGGCAGTAGGGGGTCCCTCTGTGATGCGGAACCCCTTCTCAAGAACTCCTGTTTTTTGATCGGGATTTTCAACCACCACGTCACAGGTGCCGGCGGGCTGTCCCGCCAGGTCAAACGTGCAGGTGATCTGTGAGGACGAATGAGCAGTGATGTCATCATCTGGAATATCTGGATGACCTGTCCGGTTCAGCCTTATCGAAGGGGGATTAAGGGTATCGAAATTCGCCCCGGAGAGGTTCGTGATGGTGACTTTCCCGGTATTCTGACCTTCTCCCGGCATGATTCCTACCAATTCCGGTGCGGGGAGTTCAGGGCTTACTATGATACATGATTCCCATTTTGTGGAGTCGGAGCCCGCATCATTGTATACCTGGAGCGTCACGTTATAGGTGCCTGCTGTCTCGTAGACATGTTGGGGATTCTTCTCTCCATTCGCAGTCGGAAACCGCCATACGTCGTTCCTGATGCCACCTGGAGTCTGACCGCCCATCAACACAATGCTGCCGTCAGGGAGTAAAACAGTGCGGTGATGATACCTGCCCTCTTCTCCGGGCAGGCGATAGTTCCGGGCAGACCAGGAAAATCCCTGCTCCCGGAAATGCAGAAATTCATTCAAATACCCCGAACACTCGCCACCGATGATCAGAAAACTTCCATCCGGAAGCGCAATACCACTGTGATAGCGCCGTGTCGTTGGCACACTTCCGAATGTATAGTTCTGCATTTTCCATGTCAATCCCGTGTCAGAAGATATCCAGAGGTCTCTTGAATACTTCTCGCCATTATTGTAATACATCCCTCCCATGAGGGCAATCCGGTTGCCTGGCAACACGAAACTGGCCATTCCGTAACGGCCGGACCAGTTCGCAGAAGCAGTGATGCAGGTCCAGGTCACGCCCTGGTCATCGGACCGCCAGACATCGTTCAGGTATGCACCGTTGAACCCACCCATGAGGAGTATGCTCCCGTCAGCGAGTCCGACACTTGCATGCTTCGCGCGTGCAGGCCAGGGAGCTGCAGCAGTCTGCCTCGTCCATGTGATCCCCTGATCAGCAGATCTCCAGACATCTCTCAAATAGGCGCTATTATAGCCGCCCATCAGCACGATGCTCTTATCCGGAAGCACGACACAGGTGTGGAATTCGCGCCCAGGCCATCCTGCAGAGGTGTTCTGTGCGGTCCAGGTGACCCCCTGGTCCACGGAACGCCACACGTCGTTTCTGTATCCTCCCCCTCCGCCCATGAGAACGATACTCCCGTCCGGCAGAGCAGCTGTTGCGTGGCCGAACCTGCCATACCAGGCAGATCCGTTCTGCTCAACCCATTCAGTGTGGCGGTATTCCTCGTCACCGAAATACCATGCCCACCCGGAAGGGTCACCCGTTGAAGTGTCGGCAAAAGAGACTGCAAGGGGTGCGTGGCCGCACACAGGACTGCCTGAGAACGATGCAACGAGTTCGCCTGCGACAGGAGTGGAAGAGAACACGCCGCAGCAGATCAGGGCAATGAGCAGGGGATTGAATAATGACATCCATTCACCTTCAAAGGTCAATCGGCATGAGTATGGGGAGCATTTCAGACCCGGTATTCGTTGTGGGATATCCAGGCGAACCACTGTCCAGGCCGACTTATCCTCTTCCCATCCATATGACTGCAGGGGAGAGCCTGCAGACGGAAAGGCACGACAACGACAGGAAACCTGTGGGAGTTTTCACGTTGTGAGAGTCCCACAGGACTGGCCTTCCGTGGAGAGGTGCTGAAATTAACGCCATCCTGGCTTGAATATACCCATATTGTGCCATCTGGCTGTTTCTTTGCGATTTCAGAAGAAGATTTCGATCTGATCCGAACGGGTGGAGGAACGAGTGCACACTGTTGCGTTGAGGGGATAGTCATCCAGAGGGTTTGTGGCAATGTCTCACACCTGGCAGATCGAAGAATGAGTCGCCGCACGCACTCCCTTGGGCTGAAATATCCGGGGAGAGTGAAAATGTATTTTCCTTAAGTGACAGGCAAACCCCTTTTTATTCAAAGAAACGAGAGAGAAAGAGAAAGAAAGGGGAGATCCCGGTTGTTACCATAACCAGCCGCCGGACCTCCATTCCGAGATCCATGTGCCGCCGGGCTTGAACCTGTCTTCACCCCAGTTGTATGAATATTTTCCGTCGTATGAATCCATGGACATCCTGGGTTCAGGCGGGGGCGTTAGGTTCAATCCCTGCACTTTCGTGATAAAGGGTTGCATCGTGGCGGGGTCCCTGGGATTGAACCCGGACAGGAGAGAATTCGGTGATGAGATCTGTGGGAAACCAGAATACGCGGAAGTAAACGCGGCAGCTGCAGACGTCCCGGCAAGAAGAACCACACATACCAAAATGGTAACGAGAAAGTGGGCGACGCGTTTCATTAATACACAATTACAATATTTCTGCATAAATAGTTGGTGGAACCTCTCTGGCCGACGTCATTTTGGCCGGAAGGTCCTCGAGGGGCACCGATCCGCGTCACGGTCAGGTGGAGCCGGTCCGTTGATCCTGCACTCCCCTTCTTTTCCACCCTTCCCAGGAGTATAGAGGAAGCAGTCGTTGCAGGTTGGCATGTGAGAGAGATCCCGCCATCACGATAAAAATCTTATGCCTGTACCAGGGAATACCCAAAGAACGGGAGGATAGTGCCGGCAAGGAATGCAACGAGGATGACCGCAAGGATGACGATGACAGCACGGTCCAGGAGATTCATCCGCTCCTCCCGCAAGGGCGTCCGGGCCCTGGTCCGGTAGCCCCTCATGTCGATAGTGAGGCCGAGGACTGTCGCCCTCGAGAGAGCGTTTGAGACCAGCGGGACCATGACGGGAGCGACACTCCTGATCCTGCCGATAAAGCCGGTTCCTGGAGCATAGCCCCGTGCGAGCTGGGCTTCATGGATCCTTCTCGCCTCGATCTGGAGCGTCGGGATGAACCGAAGGGCGATCAGGAACATCAGGTTGTAGTCGATGGGAACCCCTGCCTTCTCGAGCGTATTTACAAGGTCACGGGGCTGGGTCGTGATCACGAAGACCTGGAAGGAGATGATCAGGATCGCAAACCGGAGTGTGAGGAGAATGCCCGCATACAATGCCCCTGTCGTAACCGGGAGGAAACCCCCGGGGATGAGATACCCGAGAACCTCGCCTTCGGGCATGGTGATCAGTGTGATAAGGATGAATATCACGCTCATCGCCAGGATAAGTGCCATCTGCTGGAGCACCTCGCGCAGCACTTTTCCTGCCAGTGCAAGGAGGAGGACTGCAAGGAGAATCAGGCAGAGCAGGAGAATGTCAAGGGTAAGGATGGTCACAATGCCGATGACCAGGATCAGGAATATCTTGGTGCCGGGGTGCATCCGGTGGAAGAGCCCGTCCTTGTGGATGTACTGGAGGATCTCGGACACCTGCTCACTCCCTCCTTGAAATATCAGACACGATCTTCCCGCCTTCCATCGTGATGATCCGATCGGTGCATTCCTCGGCTATCTGGCGGCTGTGGGTGACCATTATGATCGCCCTGCCGTCCCGCTGGAGCTGCTTGAGGATCTCCATGATCTCGCGGGACTCGCGGCCGTCGAGCCCGGTCGTAGGCTCATCGAGAACGATCACCTTCGGCTGCATTGCGAGCACGCAGGCAATGGCAAGCCGCTGACGCTCCCCCCGGGAGAGCCAGCGGGGATAGAGATCCCGCGCGTGGGAGAGGCCGGTCTTTTCCATCACACCCTCAAGCACATTCTCCGGCTCAAGGATCCCGAGGTTTGCAATGCCGAACCCAATCTCCTCGGCAACAGTGTTGGCAAAGAACATGTGGTCAGGGTTCTGGAAGACGAGGCCGACAGTGTGGGCAAGTTCCGAGACCTGTGCGGTTGCGGCATTCTTACCGTCAACAGTCACGGTCCCCCGTGTGGGTCGGAGCAGGCCGATAAAGTGCTTGATCAGCGTGGTCTTCCCCGAACCGTTCTCTCCGACAATGGCGATGAACTCGCCGGGCGAGATCTCGAGGTCTACGCCCCGAAGGGCCGGAACCTCACCATAGTAGTGCTCGAGCCCCTTCACCGATATCACCGGAGTGCTGCCCTTCTGCGGTGGCGGGACAGAAAAGTCCCTGATTCCAGAAAAATCGGGAACGATGATCCTTCTCACGGACTCTTCCCCTGCGATCTGATCAGGGGGACCAGATGCCCGTATCCTCCCTCCTTCCATCACTACGAGGCGGTCGGCGAGGTCCCTGAAGCGGGAGAACTTGTGCTCGGTGAGGATGATGGTCTTTCCCTGTGCTTTCAGGTCTTTTAAAACCAAGACGATGCTCTCTGTTCCGTGCTCATCGAGCTCGGCGGTTGGCTCGTCGAGGATGAGGATGTCGGTCCCGAGTGCAAGGGTGGTGGCAAGCACCACCCTTTGCTTCTGGCCGCCCGAGAGCGCGTGGGGAGCTCGGTCTTTCAGTGCCGAAAGGTTGGTGATCTCCATGATGGAGGCAAGCCTCTCTTCGATATCGGCTGGCGAGAGCCCCCTCCGTTCGAGCGCGGAGAGGATCTCCTCTTCGACAGTAGTGAAGATCAACTGGGCCTCGGGATCGTCAAAGACCATGCCCACCAGGCCGGAGATGTCAGAAAGGCTGGGGTACTCCTTTGCATCCTTCCCATTGATGGTGACCCGCCCCCCCTTCTTTCCGCCATATTCATGCGCGAGGATGCCAGCTGCCGCCATGCAGAGGGTTGTCTTTCCCGCACCGGATGGACCGGTGATGAAAATACACTCCCCCGGCCCGACCGAGAGTGAGACGCCCAAGAGCGCCTCCTTTCCCCCCTGCGGGTAGCAGTAGCTGACCTCCTCGAGCCCGATCATCTATGACCCCCGGTTCAGCACTCTGTTCGCAGGGTAATAGAGGATCTGGACGATGATGGCATTGAACACCGCCGTGATCACGACAATTGGCACAAAGACCAGGACGAACCCAAAGACCGTCGAATACTTGTCAAGGATCTTCGGGGCGACTGCGAGCAGTGCAATCGCCGCAAACGAAAAGCCGCTTGCCAGAGTGGTCGTGAACGTGGCAACTGCAGGCCCGCCGATGCGGTCTTTCAGGACGGCGTACAGCCCGAAGCAGACCAGCGCCCCGATCGGCTCGCTGATGAGGTTTGCCGGGGGGAAGATGGAGCTCGAGATAAGCATCGAGAGGATCCCTGCGACGATTCCGATGCCGAGGGCCTCCAGTACCTTTGGCCTGATAAGGATGATCGCCAGGCAGTAGAAGGCGATGATCATGTTCGGGGTCAGCGGGGTATGCAGCATGGCCAGGAAATAGCGCAGGATCGCGCCGATGGCCAGCAATATGCCAACAATGGCAATATCTTTTGATTTCATGTGTGTATCACGTCTGGTAGGTAATGGGTATTCAGGAGGCTGATCAAATGGCTCAAACGAGCAGTAGGGGGTGCGGTCAGAAGAGGAGACGCCAGGGAGCCAGCACCGGGAAGTAGACAGAAGATTTCCGCATCTTCCGCGGCGTCGCATAGGCAGGAGCACTGCAGGTCATAATGGTCTCTACACCTGTGTACTTTGATGTATAAAATTATACATCCATGTATAAAAAAATGTTGAAAAATAGCGGTCAGGAGGGGAGAACCATTATCCATCCTGTCACAGAGGATAGTGCATGCGCACACTTGGAGTCAGGTTCCCTGTCCTTCTTGCCATTGCACTCTTCTTATTCTGTGGCATTGCGATCGCACACTCACCTTCGGACTTGCGCCTCGACTACGACCAGGGCACGAGCACTCTCCGGGTGACCGTGACCCACCAGGTAGATGATTCATCCTCCCACTACGTCAGGGAGGTAGTCATTCAGAAGAACGGGGTGACGGTTGATACTGTCACCTACGCAAGCCAGCCGTCGAGAGAGAGCTTCACGTACTCTTATCCGTTGACGCTCGACCCCGGGGATCTCGCACGCGTCACGGCCAGGTGCAATATCGGTGGATTTCTCACCCGGGAATATACGAGACCTTCCGCCCAGGGCCAGCCGTCAACGGCGATTCCCACCACTCCCTTGATGGCCCCTTCGCCGTGGGTCGTGCACGCGGCCTTGCTGCTCGCTGCAATCTTCCTTTTCCTGGGTGTTTCAGTCCTTCCAACCTATGGAAAAGGGATCACGGGCTGGTATCGTTATCACACAGTCCTTGCCATGATCGGGGGTATCCTTGCAATTTTGGCGATTGCGATGGTCTTTGTGGGGATCCCTTCAGAAACCCTCCGGAATGCATGGGATGCCCACGTGGCACTGGGGCTCATCGTCCTTGCCATCCTCCTCTTCACCCTCGGTGCAGGGATATACCGGAAATGGGCAGGCGGGCATAAGGGAGAGGTCAGGACAGTCCATCTCTGGCTCGGAAGGGTTCTGGTAGTGCTGGTTCTTGTGAATGTTGTCCTTGGGCTGAGTGCGGTGGGGATTTTTTAGGGGGATCCCTGATGTACTGGAAGGCTCTGGATATGCATACGGCACACCCATTCGGGAGTTGTGATCTATGAGAGTCCTCATCCTCTTCTACTCCCTCTACGGTCACGTCTATCGCATGGCTGAAGCTGTCGCTGAAGGAGTTCGCGAGGTGCCGGGAGCAGAGGCGATCCTCCGACAAGTGCCCGAGACTCTCCCGCCCGAGGTCATCCGGAAGATGGGGGCGGCAGAATACCAGGCGGCCTTTGCCCACGTGCCGGTCTGCAGTCTCGATGAGTTAGGGGAAGCAGATGCCATCCTCTTTGGGACACCGACCCGCTTTGGGAACATGGCAGGACAGATGCGGCAGTTCCTGGACGCGACTGGCAAGCTATGGGTGTCAGGCGCACTCGTAGGGAAGGTGGGAAGCGTCTTTACGAGTTCCGCGACCCAGCACGGCGGCCAGGAGTCTACGATACTCTCCTTCCACATCACGCTCCTTCACCATGGAATGGTCGTCGTTGGACTGCCGTATGTGTTCGACGGGCAGAGCCGGCTGGACGAGATCACGGGGTGCTCTCCGTACGGGGCATCCACCATTGCGGGAAACGGTCCTGCGAGCAGGCTGCCGAGTGAAAACGAACGTGCGGGGGCAAGGTTCCAGGGCCGCTACGTGGCAACCATCGCACGCCGGCTTTCAATGTGAGCCGCAGCACCCGGGTTCACCCTCCCTTTTTGCTATTCCCGCGGGGAGAAGGTTACCGGAGATATGGTGGCTTGCAGGCCCAAATTCCTATTGCTGTTTTCCTGGCACCGCGAAACCGTTAATCTCCCAGGAATCCCTGCGTATTGTATGAAGAACCCCCCCCTTCTCACCCTCACCCTCCTCTCTTTCCTGCTGCTTGCAACGGGGTGCGTATCGGCACCACCCGGCCATGCCCCTTCAGCAACCACACCAGTCCCGCCATTGGAAAAGCCGCATTACGTCATCGGAATCGATGCCGATTATCCTCCCTTCACCTACCGGGATAGTACCGGTAACCTCACCGGGATAGATATCGAGGCCGCGAGGTGGATTGCGGCCAGGAAAGGGTTCGAGGTCGAGTTCGTTGCTGTTCCATGGAATCAGATACTTGATGCACTCGTCGAAAGGCGTATCGATATGGTCTATTCCGGTATGACCATCACTCCCGAACGCCATGAGAAGGTGGCCTTCACCGTCCCATATTTCACCGTGACAAAGAGCGTAGCCGTCCGATCCGACTCCCACTTCACGATGGACGACCTGAGTGCGGGCCGGCTCAGGGTGGGTGCCCAGGCAGGGTCGACTGCAGAAGAATGGGTGGAAATGCACCTCGTCCACCCTGGCATCATGCCGGCCGGGCAGGTGTTCCTGTTCCCGGATGTCCCCTCTCTCACGGCTGCGCTCGTGAACGGGAGCATCGATGCATCGGTCTCCGATACCCCCGTCCAGCAGGAGGCAATTGCAGGGAAACCGCTTGTCATTCTTGGCGAGATTCCCTCCAGTGATATGTACGCCATTGCGGTAAGGAAGGCCGATAGCCATCTCCTCACCATGATGGACGGGGGCCTCCGCGAGTTGATGGCAGATCCATACTGGCAGGTGCTCCTGAAGAGGTACGGCCTCCACCCCCCCCTCCAGCGTTCCGTCCAGGAATCTGTCCTAGTGCGGTTGCAGGGATAAAAACCTGGGGTTACTGAAGGCACGAAAATTAAATTTCTGTACCACGGAGCACCTGTTCTGTCTCTCTTCTCTGGAGGACAGCAGCACAGTGGAGGACAAAGAGATCGAGAATATCAGTATTATCAGGCGTTGAACCGGGGGGAAGGAGGATTGCCGTGATACCATGCAAGGTGCCGCCCCACCAGAGCCCTCTCCCGATGACCTTCTCAAAGAAAGGAAGATCCTGTATTTTTCTGCATAGTTCTCCAGGTAAGAGTCCGAAGGTGAGAGTATCGATACCCCCTTCCAGTTCGATGAACGAATGCGGCAGTGATGGCCCGAGATACTCTGCAGGTGGATGAAATGAGAGACCTTCAAGCGGCCTGCCCATTATTCCTGAAATTGCGGCGATATGCTTCCCCTCCCCGCGGATAGCCTCCAGCCTGACGACAAAACCCTTCGAAACGGAACTGAGCACCACGATAGATTGCGGCGGTGCAAGGTGGAAGAGCGCATCTGCAATGAAGCCATAAATATCAGCACCATGAGGTAAATCCATCATGGCAGCAGCAGTCTCAGTGACAAACCGTATATCGCGAATTATCGACTCAAGCTCCCCTTTCGCCTTGTTCTGTCGTGATACATCGGAGAACGCGGCAACGAACCCCAGGGGATGGCCCGAATCACCCTCGACAACATTGACAGAGACCCGTGCATCGAAGGTGGTACCATCTCTTCGCCGTGCAACTGCATGGCCTGACCACGTCTTCTCGGTAAAAAGCCCCGGTATATCTTCCTTCGTAATCTCTGGCGACACGACAAAATCTGCAGCATACCGTCCAATGACCTCTCGTTCATCGTTGTAGCCCCAAATAGCGAGCCCTGCGGGGTTCGCATACTGGATCCGCCCCTCCGTATCGCAGAGGGCAATTGGGCAGAGCGAGGATCGGAATGCCGCATCCCTGATCCTCAGCAGGGTAGAGATCTGCTTGTGTTGCTCTTCTGCACGACGCCTCTTCACCGTTTCACGTACTGCATGCTCAAGTTGTATGAACTGAGACTTGACATGGAGTCCTTTTGGCAGGAAGAAGTCTGCGCCACTTGTGAGTGCGGTGATAATGATCTCCTCGTCCTTCTGGTCCGAAAAGAAGAGAAATGGCGTAACCCGGTCGGTCTGACGGACATACCTGAGAAGATCGATACCAGTGCAACCAGGCATGTGGTAATCCGAGATGATAGCATCGTAGTTATTCGATTTGAGTAATTCTCCCGCAGCCTCTCCGGAGACGACGCAGTCCACGATAATATCGCCTGTTTTGCCGAGATAATGGCCTGCAAGTTCGAGAATGGCCCTGTCATCATCTACATGCAAGAGCCGGATCACCGTATATCCCCCAGAATGATACAAGAACTCAGGAGCATGGAATTATTTAAAAATATGTGTTCTAAGGGTCCGGTGTCCTGTCAGCCATGAGGACGCAAGAAGAGGCCAGGTGCACGTTTTTATCTGATTAAACCTGGAGGAACACCCGTCCTCCCTAAAGAGATCCCATATATATGTTTCATTGACGAGAAATCAGGCAGTACCGATTCATCCCGTTGGTGGCATGAGAAAAAGTCATGGAGTGATCCACAAACAATAATGCACTTACCCGGTCAATAGCTTTCAATGAGGAATATTCACGGGAATGACCCCCACCCCTCCTTTTTCCTGATGATCCTCTCCATCTCCCTTGCCATCTTCATGTCCTCCCTCGATGGCACTATCGTCAACATCGCGCTCCCCACCATCTCCGAGGCATTCTCCATCTCTTCGAGCACGGTGAGCTGGGTTGCGACTGCCTACCTGCTCGTGATGGCCGGGTGCGTCCTGGTATTCGGCAAGATCTCGGATGTCATCGGTTTCAAGAAGGTCTTCCTGTCGGGTTTTGTTCTCTTTACCGTCGGGTCGTTTGCCTGCGGGTCACTCCCTGACCTGTTCAACTCTTTCCCGATACTGGTGGGTTCCAGGATATTCCAGGCCGTGGGGGGTGCGATGATCACCGCGATCGCCCCGGCGATGGTGACTGCCTACATCCCGATGGAGAAGAAGGGAAAGGCGATGGGCATCATCATGACGCTTGCTGCACTTGCGACCGCGATCGGTCCCACGGTTGGAGGGGCACTGACACAGTATGCCTCGTGGCACTGGATCTTCTTCATCAACGTGCCGATCGGGATATTCGCCGTCCTGCTTGGTGCCCGCGTCATACCGCCATCGAAAGCCCCGGGTATTCTGACCGGGTTCGACCGTTATGGTGCCGTGCTCATCTTCATCGGGCTTGCAACCCTCCTCTTCGCGATGACTGAGGGCTACTCGCTGGGATGGAGTTCCCCTCTTATCATCGGCATGCTCATCGTTGGAGGAATCGCATTCTCCGCCTTCCTGTGGCACGAACTCCGGGTCGCGGACCCCATCCTTGAACTCCGGCTCTTTTTGCACCGCAACTTCCTCTTTTCAAACATGATCATGGTCCTTGTTTTCTTGAGTTTCTCCGGCATCAACTACCTGCTTCCGTTCTACCTCCAATACGTCAAGGGATACGAGGTATCAACCGCAGGGGTGGTCCTTACCTCCCTCTCGGTTGCAATGATGATAAGCGGCATCATCGCAGGGCTTCTTTTTAACCGTGTCGGCACACGGCCCCTCTGCACCGTCTCGGCAGTCATTCTCCTTGCGGGATATTTCATGATCTGGCACCTTCGTGTCGATACTGGCATGGGTTACATCGTGGCATGCCTGGCCGCAATCGGGTTCGGCATGGGGATGCTGATTACCCCTGTTGCCAACATGATCATGAACTCGGTTGCGAAGAGCTACCAGGGGATGGTCTCGAGCCTCACGAGCCTGGAGCGGTTCGCGCCGATGACGATCGGGATCGCGCTCTTCAACCTGGTCTTTCTCCAGGGGGTCCAGGCGATTGGAGGGCGCCGTGGTGTGACAGATGCAGCGCCAGTCTCTCTCAAGCTCGAGGTGCTCGCTGCAGGGTTCGACCTGGCATTCTTCGGGTCGTTTTTACTCGGCATTGGCATCGTGATCCTTGCTGTCATCGTGCGGCAGGAGATCCACCCGGACTACCTCGAAGGGGATGAAGGGGAGCCACCAATGGCAGGAATGATGTAACAGCGAAAGGCAGCGCCTCTTTTTTTCCCGGATATCCGGCCGTATTATCCTTCTTTTGCATCCTTTTGTGGTGGTGGGTGCAGGATATACACTCACGTCCCTTCCATTATAGTTTCTCCCTTCTCCCTTCCGATGGCGGGGACAAACCAGATCTTGTCGAGTACCCCGATCGATGACTTCAGGTCAGGATACGTGGTCGCGGCAATCCTCCGGATTCCAGGCCACGAGAAGACCTCTGGTAAGGTGCGGCGAATTGCCCTGGTTGCGTGATCCCGGGTCCTGGAACTCTCCAATGACCGTGTATCCGATCATCCCCGTTCTTCGGATGCCGGGCAAGGGCCCTGTTCCGCCGCACACGATGAGTGTTCGCTCTTCTCCCGCACGATCTGCCTGCACCCAGTCACATGAGCAGAAATTCCGGTCTGGCCCGTCTCCTATCCTGCGGACGAATTGTGAGATTGTCTCCTTATCATGCAGCGGAGAGGGCCATGTGGAAGTGACGGTGGCATCGAGGAGCCGGGAGCACTCTCTCCTGTCGCCCCACTCGCACACCAAGTATTACGACTGTCCGCGGGATGAGGACGAGCCGAACTGTCCGGATAGTGGATGCAGGAGGCATTGGACGGTTCAAAACCGGAAATAGTCGACGATGTTGGAAAAGAGCTGCATGTTGACCGACTCCTTGGGGAGCGGCTTTCCCGCCCGGACCAGTTGCTCCTTTCGAAGCGGCCAGTCGTACAGGTTCACGAACTCCATGGCCCGCTCGGGATGCGGCATCATGCCGAGCACCTTCCCGTCTTCAGACGTGATGCCCGCAATATCTGCGAGTGAGCCGTTCGGGTTATACGGGAACTCTCCATTCGCAGCCCCAAGGTCGTCCCTGCAGTAGGTGAATGCGACCATCTTTTTTGATTTCAGCTTCTGCAGGGTCTCGTCCGTGCAGGAAAAGTTCCCTTCACCGTGGGATACCGGGCAATAGAGGTGGGAGATGCCCCGTGTCCAGAGGTTCTCGGCTGCCGGCTTCAGCGTGACGAACCGGCACTCGAGCACGCCCTTCCTGTTTGGCATGAGAGCGATCTCGCGCGCCGGGGTGCGTCCGAATGCGGGCACGATGCCGAGGTTTGCGAGGATCTGGAACCCGTTGCATATGCCAAGGACGAGGTTGTCCCCGTCAAGGAACTCGCAGACGTTTTCCCAGAGGTTGTTTCGCACCCGGTTGGCGAACGCGTTGCCTGCACCTGTGTCATCACCATAGGAGAACCCCCCCGGGAATACCAGCAGCCGGTACTCCGATAGCCGCGTTGCTCCCGCGATGAGGTCGTTGATATGAACGATATCCGACCGCATCCCCGCCCGAAGAAGGGCTTCCTGGGTCTCCATCTCGGAGTTGATCCCGTATCCGCTCATGATGAGGGCCTTCTCGGGGATTATCTCCTTCTTGCCTGAACTGTCTCCTCCGGACATTGATCCTGGATCTGCGAGACTGGATACCATGATCAGAACCTCCCGAACGGCGCCTTGTAGGCAGCTTCCATCTCTGCAACCCGAAGGTCGACCATCGGTCTCCCTGCAGTCACCCGGAAGCTTGAGCCCCCCACTCTGCCGAGGAGCATCGCATCGGTGCCAAGCGTCTCCTCCAATTCCTGGCGGTTCCCTGGCGAGACAGTAACCACGATCCGCCCGAGCGACTCCGAGAAGAGGTAGTAATCAGGGCGTATTGTGACTGGAACAGCGATCTCCATGCCAATCATCCCTGCGATGGAGACTTTTGCCAGTGCGGTGAGGAGGCCACCGTGGCTGACAGGGAACGCAGAGGCAACGAGTCCCCTCTCTATCGCCTTTGTGAGCCGCCCATACCGCTCTCTCGCTCTGTCCAGGTCGAGGGCCGGTACGCGGTTCCCTAAACTCCCGAGGTGCATGAAGTACTCGGATCCCCCGAGTTCCTCTTTGGTCTCGCCGAGCACGTAGATGAGGTCCCCGGCACACTTGGCATCCATCGAGACTGCCTTCTTGACGTCAGGGTGGATCCCGATAGAGGAGATGAGGAGCGTCGGGAGGACCGAGACTTTCACGGGGTTGTTCTCTCCATCGAACCCCGAAAAGTCGTTGAACATGCTGTCCTTGCCGGAGATGAAGGGGGTAGAGAACGCGATGGCGCCGTCGTAGCAACCGAAGGCTGCCCGTTTCAGCTGCCAGAGCCGTTCCGGGTCGTCGGAAGAGCACCAGCAGAAGTTGTCGAGGAGCGCGATCCCGTCCAGAGGCACGCCGATTGCGATGAGTCCCCGTATGGCCAGGTCGATGGCTGCGATGGCCATCCGGTAGGGATCGATCTCCGAGTACAGGGGAAAGAGCCCCTGCGAGAGCCCGACACCCTTCTCTGATCCCGGCACGACCTTCGTGAGCGTGGCGCACCCCTGGGCCCTCCCTGCCCCCTGCACGGGCCCAAGGATGTGTCCTCCCTGGACTGTGTGGTCATACTGGGTGGAGATGAACTCCTTGGAGCAGAGGTTCTTTCGCCGGAGCATGGCAAGGAGTGTTGAGTCAAGCCGGTCGGGGCAGGGTACCGCAGGCTCGGGGTTTTTTGCGATGACGGGAGTCGTCTTCAGGTGTTTCTTCGGGAGCCCGTCGTGCAGGAAGTCAAGCCCGACATCCATGACGACAGCGCCCTGGCACTCGACCACGCACCTCCCGCTCGACGTGAACCTGCCGATCACCGTGGCCTCTACATCGCGCCTCTCCATCAGGTCCATGAACGCGTCCAGGTGCTCCTCCGGCACAGCAAGTGTCATCCGCTCCTGCGACTCCGAGATCCATATCTCCCAGGGGGCCATGCCGGGGTATTTCAGCGGCACCCTGTCGAGAAAGACGTGGCAACCGTTCGATTCCTTTGCCATCTCCGCGACGGCGCAGGAGAGGCCCCCCGCGCCGTTGTCGGTGATGCTCCTGTACAAGCCCAGGTCTCGGGCCTCCTTGACAAGGACGTCCGAGAACTTCTTCTGAGTGATGGGGTCTCCGATCTGGACCGCGGTCACCGGGCTTGCCGGGTCAAGAGCCTCCGAGGAGAAGGTGGCGCCGTGTATGCCGTCTTTTCCTACACGGCCGCCGACCATGACAATAAGATCTCCTGGCCTGGCCCGTTTCTCGTAGAGCTTCCTGTCGCCGTGGACACGCGGCATCACACCGACGGTCCCCGCGAATACGAGGGGCTTTCCCACGTACCGGTCGTGGAAGTAGCACCACCCCTGCGGAGTCGGGATGCCCGAGCAGTTGCCCCCCACGCCGACCCCGTGGACGACACCGTCGAGGATCCTGCGGGGTGAGAGGACTGGCCTCTCCCGGTCTTTTCCCCGGAAGAGCGCGGGCTCGGACTCGGGGTCTCCGACACAGTACCCATACACGTTGATGCAGGGTTTTGCCCCGAGGCCGAACCCTATCGTGTCCCGGTTCACCCCCACGATCCCGGTCAGCGCCCCTCCGAACGGGTCGAGCGCAGACGGGGAGTTGTGTGTCTCGACCTTGTGCGTCACGAGGAAGGTGTCGTCAAATACGATTGCCCCGGAGTTGTCGGTGAATACCGTCACGCAGATATCCCGGTCTCCTCTCTTTTTCCGGATGGCATTGGTTGCCGCCTGGATACAGGTACGATAGAGCCCGTCCGGGACATCATCGTCCATTGCAGAGGCGAAGATGGTGTGCTTGCAGTGCTCGCTCCAGGTCTGCGCGAGCGACTCGAGCTCGACGTCAGTCGGCCTGCGCCCGCGATCCCGGAAATAGTCACGTATTGCATGAAGCTGGGGAAGGTCAAGGGCGAGGGGCCCGCGCCGCTCACCTGTGAGTGGATCACGGATCCCCTCCTTTCCAAGCCGGGCGAGTTCCGAATCGTCGAGATCGAGGTCGACGGTCTCGGCTGTCGGCAGCTCATGCAGCGAGACGAAGGGTGCGACTGGGTCCATGCCGCGCTCCCCATACTCCTCCCTGGTCTTCACATGCACGCGGTTCACGAGGGGGTTTGCAAGCGTGGCCGAGAGTCTCTCCACGGATTCTGGGGAGAGTGCTCCGCAGACAAGAAAGAGCTGCGAGGAGAAGACGGCTTCGCCCTCTCCGAACCGGTATCCGGAATAGTCCTCGATAGTCTGCCGTGCGGTCGTCCCCACGTTGTCGGTGACGCCGGGCAGGAATCCGACCTCGATCGCCAGGTCAAAGGCGGCAGAGGTCGCCCGATCGACGGTGTACTCCTGCACGACGGGGTTGACGAGCTGGGCGCCGATCTCCGAGAGCTCGGACTGCGAGAAGTCCCTTGCGCGGGTGGCGATGGTATAGACATCCACCAGGTGCACGGCATCGACCGGAATCCCGAGGGAGCGGATCCGATCAGTCCGGGTCTTCTGCCGCGGGTCGTCCCGGTAGCGGACTTCTATCCGGTGGATGTGAGAAGCCATGGATAGTGATGGTGCGTAAACCGACAAAATAGCTACCGAAGCGGCCAGGTCCCGTGCACCATCTGGCCCTGCCTTTCAGCCCGCTACGCATCCTTCGTTTATCGAGAGAGAAATCGGCCTGCGAATATCCTGCGTCATGCGGATCATGCACACAACGAAGTGCCCTGCTTTTTCTCTTCGCACGCCGACGGGAGATGTATGAAACAAATCGTGTATGCACTCATGATCCTCACAATCGCAGTCCTTGCCTGCGGGTGTACGACCACCACACCTTCATCCCAGGTCGTACGAGCTACGATACCGGACCTCACCGGCAACTGGTCAGGCACGATGAAGGGGTTCATCGAGGAGAAAGGATACACCGACTACCCGGGCGAGGCAATGACCATGCGGATTACCGAGCAGAGAGGAAGGATCTTCTCGGGGGAGATCGTCTTCTCGAACCAGACCGCCACGAATAAGGTCAAGGCATTTGCCGGAGCAATCAATCCTGACGGCCAGACCTTCTCCATCGTTGAGCATGGAGGCGGGTCCTCGACCGGGACACTTCTCTCACCCGGCGAACTCGAGCTCGTCTACATCGAGAGGGCAGTCCCGTTCACCATCGCGATCGATACGCTGAAGAAAAGGTGAGAGGGACACCACGCTCTCACTGGCGCCGGGAATCCAGTCCAGGAGCCTTGGGACCGGCGTGCGGCATGGAGTGGGCACTCCGTTCCATGATATACGCCGCGATCCCCTCATTATGCTGCGGCGTCGTCCGGGAGGTCAGATACACCTGGATCAGATCGACTTCTCCCACCCCTGCCCCATGTCTACGAGCGGCCGGACCTCGGTCACTTCGAACCTCACCGCGGCGTGGATCATCCCTGCCGCAGCCTCTCCTGCCACCTTTGCGATCTGGCCCCTGAGGCCGTCGAGCATCTCCCCTGAAGTGGCGATATCCTTTGCCACCAGGTAGACTCTGATACCCTTCCAGTCCATGATGCTCTTTCCCGGCTCCATTATCAGGTAGGCCGCGTGCGGGTTCTCCATGAGGTTGGAGAACGAGCGGTTCTTCCCAAGGCCCATGATGACGGTCTTCTCATCGGTCATGTGCGGCGAGCCGAAGACGGCAACGTCAACTTTTCCATCCTTCCCGGAGGTGCTGAGTGTCCCGATCCTCGGCTGCCTGTTGAAGTACTCCATCAGTCTCGATGGCATATGCATTCCCCCGACACAACTGGCTTGCAGGGCACACTGCTTAAACGTTGTGGAGATATCCGTTCCTGGAGAGGAGACTCCACTGCACTATGGAGTAGAGGGAGAAACCATGCCCCGGGGATGCGGGCCCCCTCCCTAGTCCGTCTCCCACCGGTCCTGTGAGATGAAGTACGGGGGGGCCGTCCGGTGGAGGACACCCCCGCACTCGGGGCAGAAATGGGGGCCCTGGGGTGGGGGTGCACAGCAGGAACATCCTGAATTGAGGTAGAATTCCCTGCTGCAACTGGCACACTTCAAGCGTTCCATGCAGGTGTACAATGGCGGGATAACGGTTCAATCCTTTGGTATAGTGTGGGGGGGGGGGAGATCCTGCAGGACAGGAATGTCCGTTTAAGAAAAAACGGAAAATATCATGCGAATTTCGAAAAAAGCATGATAAACCCGGATATCTTCTCCTGGATAAACGTGCCGGGACCACTTTCACCCCGCGTGCTCTCCCACCCTTAAGGATGGGTGAGGTGCCAGTCTCACAGGCATGGAGTTCGATCTGCACCCCACGGTCACGCTCCGGAGCGGGACCTTCTCGGCCGTCGTGGCGCCCGGGGATGTGGTGCTGGAGGGGTTAAACGACAGCCCGGTGCTCAGGCGGTTCCTGTTCCTCTTCGTGAGCGGTAACTACTCACGGCTCCTCTCGGGGATCAACCGCAGGTCGGTCAGTATCGAAGTGAGGCGGGCGTTCACCGCCTTCCAGCTCATGCAGATCATCCGCGAGTCCTACCACACCATCGTCTTCGTCGAGCACGATTCCTCTCTCTACGAAGGTGTGGGGGAGGAGATGGCCCCTCAGGTGGGAGAGGCCCTCCGGCAGCTCGGGCAGGGGGCGCTCGTCGTCCTGTACACCGAGTGTGCGGATCCCTCGTTCGATGCGATGGCAAGGTTTGCGGACCGGGTCTTCTACCTGGCAAGTCCCGCGGCACGGCCGCCGGCACCCAGGGCAAGGGGTCGGGGGAGGGAGCGTTACCCGGGGGGGCTTCCCCGCGGCCAGCAGACCCTCGGGGGGCTGTGAGATGGGGAGGAGTTTTGCCAGCGTGCGAATGGGAGTCAGGGAGATCCTCTCCCGCTGGGAGCGGGCCGCCCGCGCCCTTCCCGGCAAGGAACGGGAGCATGCCCTCCGGGTGATCGCGATGGCACGGGTGCACGCGAGCGAGTGCTTTTACGCATTCGACGACCCGCTCGAGGCCGTGCTCTTCTCGGTCCTCCTGGAGGTCGCAAAGGAGCGCGAGGAGGGGAGGGGGCGTGTGGATCCTTGACACCTGCTCCCGGAACGGGCAGGTGGAGATATGGGAGCGGGGCCGCGGCGGCCGGCACCTGGTCGTCCCTGCTCCCCCCTCATTCCTCCTTCACCTGCCGGACCCGCATGCCCACGGGGATCTCCTTGAGGGCCTTGAGTGTCGCTTCCCCGTGGAGGAGTGCAGCATCCGGACCGTGTACGGAACTCTCGACGGCTACCGGGTAGAGGCCGGCAGGGAGGTCGCAGCACTCGTCGAGAAACAGACGCGGTACGAGGCCCGGATCTTCAATGCCGATCTCCGGCCTGACCAGTGCGTCCTTGCATCGTGCGGCATTGTCCCCTGCAGCGACGAAGGGGAGTCGCGGTTCTCCACCGATCTCTCCTTTGATCTCCCTGCAATGGAGATCGCGGTCGAGGACAACCCCTTCGCCGCAGGCACTTTCACCTCGCTCTCGCTCTCTGTCGACGGGAGGCAGGTGCGGCTCGGGGGGGACGAGATGGCCATCCTCTCTGACATGGAAGGCCTCATCTGCTCCGCTGACCCGGACGTGATCCTCTTCCCCCAGGCCGACATCTGGGTGCCCCGGCTGGCAGCAAGAGCCCGCGCTCACGGGCTCGATACCGGTATCTCCCGGACGGGGAGGTTCCGGCGTCTCCAGGCAAAGTCATACTGGAGCTACGGGAAGACGGAGTTCCGGGTGGGGGCCCTGATCCCCGACGGCAGGCTGCTGGTGGACACCCGCCAGAGCTTCCACTACAGGGAGAGCGGGCTCTCCGGAATCCTTCTCGGGGCACGTATCTCGGGGCTCTCCCCGAACCTCGCCGCCCGGTTCACCTCCGGGACCCTCATCTCGTCCTACGAGGTCTACGAGGCGCTCCGCAGGGGGATCGCGGTCCCCTGGCGGAAGGATGACCCTGAGGTGGTGCGGCGGTTCCCGGAACTGAAGGCGGCGGACAGGGGAGGGATGATGTTCCAGCCGGTTCCCGGCCTGTATACATCGGTGCACGAGATTGACTTTACCTCCCTCTACCCGTCACTCATCGTCAGGGACAACCTCTCTCCCGAGACCCTCGCAGACCCCGGGAAAGAAGGCTTCCTCCCCCAAGTCCTGGCCCCCCTCATCGCCATGCGGATGGAGACCAAGCAGAAGAAGGCGCTCGATCCCCGGTATGCGGGTCTTGATGCGATCCTCAAGTGGATGCTCGTGACATGCTTCGGGTACACCGGGTACCGCAACGCGAAGTTCGGGAGGATCGAGGTGCATGAGGCAATCACCGCCAGTGCCCGCGAAGTCCTGATCCAGACAAGGGACATCGCCGAGGAGATGGGCTTTTCCGTCCTGCACGGGATCGTGGACTGCCTCTGGGTGCAGGGCGGCCCGGTTGCCGCGTTCAGGGAACGGGTGGAGCGGGAGACCCGCCTGCATACGGTGGTGGACGCCTACGACTGGCTTGTCTTCCTCCCGATGGCCGACGGGACCGGGGCCTACACCCGCTACTATGGCAGGCTCTCGGACGGGAGTCTCAAGGTGCGGGGGATCGCGGCGCGCCGTGGAGACACTCCTCCCTTCATCAGGGACGTGCAGGAGGAGATGCTGGCGTGTATGCAGCAGGCCCGTACACCGGAAGAGATCGCGGCACTCCGTGAGCCGCTCCGGCAACGCTACCGCAGGGCAGTCGAGGAGCTCCCTTCTGCCCGGCCGGGAGAGATGGCGGTCAGCAGGAGGATCAGCACCCTCCGCCACCGGCACGCGTGCCCCGAGGCATCGGCGGTGAAGGCCTGCGCGGCGGAGGGGGTCGTCCTCTCCCCTGGGATGGAGGTGAGCTACGTTGTCACCGACTCACGCACCTGGGCTGTAGACCTTGACTGGAAGGCCGCCCGTTTCGATGTGGGCTACTACCGCACGCTGCTCGGGAAGGCCTGGGAAGAAGTAATTTTTGCTGCAGAGGAGGCAGCGATGCAGGAAGAGCGCAGGCAGCAGGTGACCTGATGCCATCTGGGGATGAACGGGACCGGCCGATCTTCACCGGAGATCCGGAGGGGCGAAGCGGCTGCAGGTATGCCGGCAGCAGGACTGCAGACTCCCCCCGGGGGCTGGGGCGGTCTTCGCGGGAAGGCCATAGGCTTGTCGCGCAGCTCGCGCGAAATGCTCAATTTCGTCTCCATCTGAAAAAATGCTCACTGGCCCCACCGGTAGACCGCTATTAGTTTCCCGTCAGGGTCCCTGAGCGTGACGGCATCGGCATCGTTTCCGAGCAGCGGGGCGGAGAGGTTCCAGTAGAGCGTGGTGCCGGTTGGGGTGCCTGAACCGATGTGGAGGGTCACGCGGTCGCCAGGGCGTATGAACACGTTGCCGAACCTGTAGATTGTCCCACTGTTATCGGCGATCGTCCATCCCGAGAGGTTCAGCGGTTCATCGGAGGCAAGTACGATATACTCGCCGTTAGGGTTCTCCCTGTCGTCGCCGGGGGCATCGTACTGGACAAAAACGATCGATACGGGGCTTTTTTGCGAACTTTCATGGGTCTTTGCCGCACTCCAGAGCCCGGCCCCCGCACTCTGTGCCTCGGACTGGAGCAGGAGGTACTGCTGCTTCTTCCCAAACGATTCTTCTGTATAGACCCTTGCGTACCCTCCCTCGAGTAGGAGCGACCCTAAGTCAGATCCGTCGACTCCGACATATGCAAGGAGCCTGCCGTACCGGTCCCGCTCACCGGTCATGCAATCTGTCATGAGCGTTACGCCCTTCCCCTTCACCAGGTTCTTTGTCTGGTCACTGGCCAGGTATCCCCACGAAGTCAGGTATACAGGGCTGCTGATCCCCTCGTATTCATTGCCCCAGTTCCCGTGCTCTTCGGTCTCAGGAGTGTCGATACCGAGTATGCGCACGGTCTCCTCCCTTCCTCCGGCTGTCTTCACTGCGATGGTGTCCCCGTCGATGACCCTTGTGACACGCGCATCGACCGGTATCCCACACGTATATGCCGGGTTTCCCGACGGATCCAGCGTGACTTTCACTGGCATAATACATCCTGCGATGGCGAGCAGACAGGCGAGTGCGATGGCGAGGGGTATGAAGCGAAAGAGGGAACTCCCTGACATAGCCATTCTGGTCGTCGTGCACCCGGATAAGTGTTGGCAGGCCGCCCGGGTCCGAATGGGCCATGAGGATGGAGGGGAGAGCCGGGTTTTATGTGATAAGGCGACCTTGGTGGAATCATGGACCAGGAAGAGGACCGCGATGCGATCTACCGCGAGGCGCTGGCGCTCCATGAAAAACACCATGGCAAACTGGAGATACGATCAAAGGTGCCGCTTGAGAGCCGCCATGACTTGTCACGTGCCTACACCCCCGGGGTGGCCGAGGTCTGCCGTGCGATCCATAAGGACAGGAACCTTGCGTATCGCTACACCCTCAAGCGGAACACGATAGCGATCGTCACTGACGGGACTGCCGTGCTCGGCCTCGGAAACATCGGCGGGTATGCGGCCATCCCGGTGATGGAAGGAAAGGCCATCCTCTTCAAGAAATTCGCGGGTATCGATGCCTTCCCCATCTGTTTCGACGGTCCCCAGTCTGACTTCGTGGAGCAGGTCAGAAACATCGCCCCGGTCTTTGGCGGGATCAACCTCGAGGATATCGCCGCCCCCCGCTGCTTCGAGGTGGAGGAGGGCCTCCAGGACCTCGGCATCCCGGTGATGCACGACGACCAGCACGGCACCGCGATCACTGTCCTCGCGGCCCTCCTCAACGCCTGCCGGGCCACGAAGAAGCAGTTCGAGGACCTCCATATCGTGGTCTGCGGGGCCGGTGCCGCAGGGTACGCCATCACGAGGCTCCTCCGCTGCATCGGGTACAGCCCGGACGTCTGCCGCAGCGTTCGGGAGATCGTGGTCTGTGATACTCAGGGGATCATCCACCGCGCCCGAAAAGGCCTCTACCGCAACAAGTACAAGTTCATCCTTGCCGAAGAGACCAACCGCACCGGGCGGACGGGATCGCTCTCTGATGCGATGGAGGGAGCAGACGTCTTCATAGGCGTCTCCGGACCCGGCGTACTCAACGAAGAGATGATCCGGAGGATGAATGACCACCCAATTGTCTTTGCGATGGCCAACCCCGTCCCCGAGATCATGCCTGACGCCGCCCGGCGTGGCGGTGCCGCGGTGGTAGGGACGGGGCGAAGCGACTTCCCGAACCAGATCAACAATGCGCTGGCCTTCCCAGGGGTATTCCGGGGTGCGCTCGATGCCTTTGCCACGTGCATTGGTGACGAGATGAAAGTGGCGGCGGCACACGCGATTGCAGACTGCGTCCCGCATCCCAACCGGGAGCACATCCTTCCCACAATCCTCGATCGCGACGTGACGCGGGCGATTGCGGGTGCGGTCAGGGAGGCCGCGATACAGTCGGGATATGCAAGGGACCTGTGAATGGCCAGGGCCAGAGATACCGCCACGCTACTCGGAGGTGACGAGGGGAGGGTTATCCCGAACACGGGCGAATGCGGCATCCTGTGCTGTGGAGCATCCCATCGAGCCCCCCAGCGGGGAGGGGTTCCGGCTCCGGCCCGGATCAGACGTGTTTATCCGGCGGGTTTTCACATAGGTAATGGTATGCCGGTTGTCACCATTACCATGGCGAAGGGACGGTCAGTTGCACAGAAGAAGCAGATGGCAGAGGAGATCGCGGGGACGATCACCCGTGTGCTCGATGTTCCCATCGAGCGTGTCACTATCCTGATCCACGAGCTCGAGAAGGAGAACATCGCGCTTTCCGGTATCCTCATTTCCGAAGAGCAGAAGTAGAAGTCCTCCATTTTCCGGTGCAAAGAGAGAGGGATGACAAGTGGAGGAAAAACTGTGAACCCGGTGGGGAGGTGCGGTTTGCCACGTGTCCGGAACGCGGGAAGACCAGAGAGTGCCATGGGGGAAGTACCGTGAGTGAACACCCCCCGAAGCCCTCCCTTCCGGGCCGGGGTCACCGAACCCTCACACACATGATCAGCGGCATCATCCGGTCAATCAAGGCGTTTCTTCTCCCTCGTTCCCGGCACCGGGGTAAAATCTTTCTCATATCTGATCTGCATCTCAACCACGCAAAGATCATCTGCCACTGCCACCGCCCCTTTGCCACTCTCAGTCAGATGAACGCCCATCTTGTAGAACGGTGGAACCGGCAGGTAGGCCCGGACGATACAGTCTACCACATCGGGGACTTCAGCATAAGGGGGAGCCCCCGCCGGTGGATACGCGAACTGAACGGGAGGAAGATCTTCATCCGGGGGAACCATGACACACACCTTATTGGCGCAAGGCACCACACGGTGCTGACCTATGGCGGTTATGATTTTTATCTCGTCCATAACCCGCGGGACGCCCCTCTCTCGTGGAGAGGGTGGGTTATCCACGGACACACTCACAACAAGGTGCCAGACTATCCCTTCATCAACGGGGACGCAAGGACTATCAATGTCTCATGCGAATGCACGGGGTACGCCCCGCTCACTCTCGATCACCTCGTATCGCTTGATCTTGAGAGCATAAGCCGCATGGAGACCGTCCACAGCCAGCCAGTCAGGAAGGGGCAGTGAGTCCTTTTTACTGTTTCATCGCTGTTTTGTATGGGGAGACTCAATCGGGGTTGTTATCTGCATATCAATTCAGTCACTGAACCGCCGCCGGGGCGTCCTCCGGGGGCGGCGGCGTGCATCGCATGTGGGGGTGTGGGGGCGGATAGCTCCCAAAAAATGTATCCGGTTCACCAATCCTACCCACACCAGATAGCGAAGAGCCTTTTTAATATTATCCGGGTAGTACCGGGCAGATGCGCATTTTGTAGCCCTGATCACCTGTCATTTAAAAAAAACTGGATGATTCTCTTCGACACACACGCATACAAAATGAAAATCGTGGATGCGATTTCCATGGTAAAAAGGAACAGGTTTTTTTCAGAGCTTCAGTCTCTGGAGGAAGAAGACCCCGATGCAGATGGCAGCAATGGAGAGCGCCATGAATAGCATGTCGGTTCCGCTCGTCATCTGCAGGGCAAGGACCCGCTGGAAGAAGCTGACGATCAGTACCATTATGATCACCTTGATGATCTTGTTCTTGAGATCATCGAGGCTCGAGATCTCGAGAATATTATGGAAGACGCTCCCCTGCCGGGCGATGTCTATTTTCGAGATAAAAAGCTCGTAGATGCCGAATGAGAAGATGAGGAGGACCATCCCTATCAGGTAAAAATCGACCGCCCCGATGATCCCGATCAGGATCTCGGTGTGTTCGACCTCCATGTGGGTGAAGTCAACCGAGTGGAGGAGAGTGTTCAGAATCTCAAGCGATCCGGATATAAAGAGCACTATCGCGGAAAAAGTCCCGAATGCAACGGCGAGCAGGACAATGAGCCGGGAGTTCCAGAGCGCCCCTTCGAAAAGGTGCTCAAGGATATGCTGTTCGTCGCGGGACTTGAAGGAGTCGTCAGTTCCCTGCTGATCCATTGGAATTAAGGTGGGACTGCCAGAACGATAAGGTGGAGGGTTGGACGCTGCCACCCCCCTGGGGAGGGCAGCAAATCCGTCGTTACTCCACTTTCAGCACCATGAGAGTGATGTCATCAAACTGCGGCCGCGAGCCGGCAAACGCGGTGACGTCTTTGACGATCGCATTGATGATCTCCTTTGCCGGCAGCCCCCTCGATGCGGACACGAGGGCTGAGAGGCGCTCGACACCATACTCCTCGTCGCGTTCGTTCGTCGCCTCCGTCACCCCATCAGTATAGAGGACCACCACGTCGCCCGAAGAGAGCACGACTTCGACTGGCTCGAGATCCACCTCGTCGATCACCCCGAGTGCAATCCCCCTTGCCTTCAGGAGTGAGACACCCTCGCTTCCTGAAGCAAGGAGAAGCGGGGGATTATGCCCGGCATTCACAAAGGTAAGGGTCTTTTTCCTGATGTCGAGGATTGCATAAAAGAGCGTGACGAACATGCTGGTCTTTGAGTCAAGGTATATCGAGTGGTTTGCCTCGCGTATGGAAGCCACAGGGTCCGGATTCCGCGATGCGCTCGCCCGGATCAGCGTACGGGAGAGTGCCATGAAGAGGGCAGCGGGGACGCCCTTGCCGGAGACGTCCGCGATCACGAGCCCCCAACTCGTGCTCCCGACAGGAATGAAGTCATAGAAGTCGCCGCCTACCTCCGTGGCGGGAAGGTTGAGCCCTTCGAGATCAATGCCGGGAATCCGGGGTGCGGACTCTGGCAGGAAGCTCTGCTGAATCCCCCTCGCGATCTCCAGTTCTTTCTGTATCCGTTCCTTCTCGGCAGTGGTGAGGCGGAGAGACCTGATGTGCTCTGTTAAGTCCTTTGCCATCCGGTTGAAGGAGACTGCAAGGTCCTCAAACTCGTCGCCCGTGTGCACCTCAACCCAGTAGTCGAGGTCTCCCTTCCCGACGGCTTCTGACCCCTTCTTCAGATTTTCAAGAGGCCTTGTGAGATACCGTGAAAAGACGAGGGAGAGGATTATCACGACGGCGACGAGGATGAGGAATATCCCGGTAAAGGTGGTTCTCAACTGCTCCTGCTGCCGGGTGATATGCGAAGCCGTCTCCTCTGAAGCGCCTAGTATGCGCTGCCTTGTGGAGAGTGCGGGTGCGATCACTTCGTCAACCGGCATCACCACGCCCACGCTCCAGTTCACGCTCTGCACGGGTGCAAAGGCGATAAACCGGTCGCCTCCCTCGAAACTGACACGGGCAACGCCCTCCCTGCCGGCAATCATCTCCCGGGCGACGTTGACGAGGCCGGCATTTCCGCTCTCGAGGAGGTTCTCAGTCACAAATGACTCGTCCCAGCGCATATCGCCAGACGAGAGACCAGGCCTCGTGATGACGTTCCCGTGCTGGTCAATGAGCATGGCATATCCTGAATCGCCTACCTGGGTCCCGATGATGTTCTGGTTGATGGTCTCGATGGTTACGTCCGCCCCTATCACCCAGAACCACCCCTTCCCGGGATCTGAGACCGGGATCGAACAGGTCATCATCAGGCCATGGCCGAGGAGGTCGATGTAAGGTTCTGACCAGGTCTTTGCGCCGGTCTCCTTTGCCTGTCGGAACCATCCCCTCAGCCGGGGATCGAATGTGGCATCCATTCCGGTGAACCATGGATAGATGAATGACATCCCGCTGTCGGTCCCCACGTAGACCGCGGCAAGGTTCCTGTCGGATGAAAAGAGCGGGATGAAGATATCGGTCATCATCCCTGCGGCGTCACGCTCTTTTATGGGAATGTCCTTCTCTACCCCCGGCGAGAGGAAGAGAACGGTGGTAGAGGCGGGGTCTTCTGGCTCCTCGTCCTGGAGAAAAAAGTGTCGGGGCCGCACCCGCGCAGGATCTGCCTGGATCTCCCTTGCATAGTGCGCCATCATCTCTATCTCTCCGGAAACGCGGTCGAAGATGATGTTGCTGATATATGCCTGGTCCCGTGCCAGCCGCAGGAGTGATTCCCGTGCATCCCTCTCCATCGCCGCGGTGCTGTCTTCGACGGCCCGGTCCCCGAGTGCGCTGCTGCTCTCCACGGCGTATCTGCTCACGTCACCGATCTGGATGAATGCGAGAATGCCGGTCAGGAGGAGTGCGCTTACAGAGAGGGCAAGGAATACGAGGAGTATCTTTGTCTTTACCGAGAGGCGGATCTGCCTTGTCTCCGGTTCCTTGCCTGCCATCAGGATCCCGTCTGTCCCGGGAGGGAATAAGCAAGCCGGTTTGAACGGGCATCGCGCTCTTTCCCGGCGGAAAGACCTGTCGGGGGAGCCCGGTTTTAAAAAAGTGCGGGGAGCCGGCAATGCTTTTTTGACCGTGATGCCCATCACTCAACCTGATCACACATGTCTGGCGATTTATCGTTCGTGCGCGTAAGACTTGAGAAACCGGAAGACGTGAACATCATCCTTGGCCAATCCCACTTCATCAAGACTGTCGAAGACCTGTACGAGGCAATGGCAGGATCTGTCCCAGGGGCGCGTTTCGGCTTGGCGTTCTGCGAGGCCTCCGCGGACTGCCTGGTGCGCCGCGAAGGCAACGATGAGGGGCTCATGGCCCTGGCAGAGAAAGGTGCACTCGCGATAGGTGCGGGGCATTCGTTTCTCATCTGCATGCGGGACTGCTATCCAATCAATGTGCTGAACGCGATAAAGGCGATACAGGAGGTGTGCACGATCTTCTGTGCAACGGCGAATACCGTCGACGTGATCGTTGCGGAGAGTTCGCTGGGGAGGGGGATCATGGGAGTCATCGACGGGTCCTCGCCGAAGGGGATCGAGTCCCGGGACAACATGCGGGAACGCGTGGAACTCCTTCGAAGGTTCGGGTACAAGAGGGGATAAAGGGGGTCCTGGCGACGTATATCCTGTTCCCTCCCCTGGCATGGATGAGGGTCACCGGCAGCGTTCGTCCTCTTTTCCCCACGGTATAAGAGAGAAAAATGGACAAGTACAAATACTCACGCTCCCGTCTCTTTGTGAGTATGGCAGGAACAGATCGCAAGGACGAGCTGGACACCTGGAACGAGCCTCATCAGGTGCGTTGCGGAGAAATATCCCGCAGGTATACAGCTGCCATCTGGGAGAACCGGGCATGAAGGCGCTGCATATCTTTGATGGCCAGGACGGCGCATGGAACGCGGCGCTCATTGCCACCACCGCAGGAGCCCTCCTCCTCAACCTTGTCGGCCTCTTCGTTGGCATCACCATCGTCGTCCCTCACCTCCTCTATATCCCGGTTGTCATCGGCGCCTATCGTTTCCCAAGACAGGGTGTCGCGATTTCGGCAGGGATTGGAGGAGGGTATCTCCTCCTGGTGATGCTCATCAGCGGAACAGGGAGCACTCTCTTCATCGAGGCCCTGATCCGGGCATGCGTTGTGGTCCTTATCGGCTGGTTGATAGCCGTGCTCTCCGGGAGGCTCCGCGAGCAGGAAGACCTTTACCGCGGTCTCTTCGACAACTCGGAAGCGGGAAGCATTCTCGTCCGCGAAATGGAAGGGAGGTGGACCGTTGAAGAGGTGAACTGGAATGCCGCCCGGCTCCTGGGAAGAGAGATTGCATCCCTCAGGGGGGCACCACTCTCGACGTTTCTCTCCGAAGACGTCGAGCGGGCTCTCTTCCGGCGCCTTGCGAGCGAGGGGAGGATTTACGCGGAGAAGGCGGTCATGACTACCCCTGACGGGAGTGAGCACCATATCCTTGTCTCTATCGCCGCGCTTCCCGGCAACCGCGCCATCATTACGGGAGTGGACATAACCGGAATGGTAAACGCAGAAGAGGCCCTCCGGACTGCAAACGAGAAGCTCTCCCTCCTCTCCCGGATATCATCCGATCACCTCCACAGGACAGTGAATGAGATCATCGAGGCAGTGGATAAGGCATCGGCGAAGTGCCAGGATACAAGGACAATCGGCTTTCTCGAGAAGGTCCGGGGAATGGCATGGACACTCGCGCGGCAGATCTTCCTCACCGAGACTTACCATGACCTCGGGGCGTCCCCCCCGGAATGGATCCGGGTCCAGGAGGCGCTCCGGCGGGCAGACGCGTCTGCGGTTGAAGGGAAGATCTCGGTACGGTTCTGGGCAGAACGCCTCGAAGTGTACGCCGACCCCCTTTTTTGCGATGTGATGTCCCACCTTGTGGAGAATGCCATCCGCCACGGCGCGACGGTCAGAAACATCATCGTTTCCTATCGCGAGACTCAGGGGGATCTCGAGATCTTTGTGGAGGACGATGGCTGCGGCATACCGGATGAGAAGAAGGAATCGATATTCGAGTACGACGCCGGCCGGCACGCGGGCCTCGGCCTCTTCATCTGCCGCCAGATCCTCTCAGTCACGGGGATGAGCATCTCAGAGGTGGGGAGGCCAGGGAAGGGAGCACGTTTTTCAATCCGGGTACCTGACGGGAACTGGCGCATCGAGGGGGCATCAGAAGACGCGCCTCCGTTTCCCCTTACTGCACTGGATGCGTATCCGCGAGGGAAAGAGGCCTTTGCGAGGGAGCTCCTCTCGGCCGAGTTCCCAGTGGCAAACGAACTGTGGGTGGATTACCACCAGACAAAGGGGGACCCGGCAACCGACAGGATATTCGCGGCGTTTGCGGGGGGAGCCGCGGTCTCCCTTGCCCGGTGCCGGCGCCATCCAGACGGCCTCGAAGTGGACGCGGTCTTTACCCCGGTCGCACACCGTGGGCACGGATATGCGCACCTCACGGTGGGGGGGCTCATCGAGGCCTGCGGCCACGAACCCCTCTACATGCACTCTGTCCTGAACCTGACAGGGTTCTACGGCAGGTACGGATTTGTTTCCATACGGGAAGACGAACTCCCTGCGACGATCAGGGAGCGGTTCGCCTTTGCGGGTGGGCAGCTGGAAGGAGCAAATGTGCAACCGATGAAGAGGGAACCCTCGGATTAAGACCCCTGGATAATTGAAGTTCAAGAGAGAAGGGGCAGAGGGCAGGTACGGGCGTTTCCGGGTTCGATTGCGGAGAATATCCCCCGTACGCTGATATGGGGGTCCCGGCATGGCTGCTGCCACCCATGCATGGCCCGTAGATTTCGAAAAGAGTGTGAGTGGAGCTGCCCGAATTCCCCTTCCCCTCTGCAGGGCACCTGGTCCATTCAAGCCTCCATGATTCTGGATGGGTGTCCGGCGTGGGACTCCATTGCGGAAAAATCGCGCCTGACAGAATTACGGGACGGGGTGTATTATCGGGCCGCTTCTCCCGCTTCCCTGACCATCCTTGCCAGATCGTCTATCTTCTTCTGGTCCTCCACCTCCCCCTTCATAAAAACCTTTTCGCCGATTACCCTCGCGCCCTTTCCTTCGAGCGCTTCTCTGACGAGCGGGATGGTCTCACCGGGTTTTCCCCCGCACGTCGCAAATACAAGGGCATTCTTTCCTTCAGCGCCTTTCAGTGCGGCAATTGCGGCATTGATGGCGGGGGTTGCCCGGAATGCCCATACAGGAGTCCCGATTACGATGAGGTCATACCCTGACACATCGATGACCTCCGGGTCGATCGGGTCGCATTCCCGGTTCCTTGCCCTCATGCATCCCAGCGTGTAGGCGGAAAGAACACTGTATCTCTGGCGGGGCACTATTTCTATGCAGTCTCCCCCGCAGGCTGCCCGCAGGCGTTCGGCGACTCTTCTTGTGATGCCTGAATAGGAATGGAAAATGTAACACACATTCATCATATCTTCTCCCCTGTCCCTTGTTTTCGTTGACTGTCTCCGGGTCCCGGGTTCACACAATTCTGAGCCTCAACCGCAGAAGTCTTTTCGCCTTATCCGGCTCAAAGATGCAGTTGAGTGGAAACCCCCGGTTCATGAAGGGTTCCCCAACGAAGGGATTGGCAGCGGGATCCTTCCTGCGTCTTACGGTTCGCTGGCCCGGAATAATCCCCTGAAGGGCAGGCTTTCCATCACATGATAAGAATTCCTATGTTCATACCGGCCCCATCACAGGCCTTCAATATTCTTTTCTTTCAATACGTGGATAATGTCGGATTGCCACCTGCCGGGCTCTTATTTATACGCCTTGATCAGGCGCAGCAGGGAGTCTCTCGTGGAGCAGGGGGGCACTTTGACGCCCAGGTACACGGGACAGCGCCTTGGTGGGCAGTTGTCAGGATAATGCGGACATTCAAGACACATCTGCAGCATCTTCTTTTTATACTGGTCAATGCCCTTTTCAACGAGCGGAACGAGGTCCTTCATGCCTGCAGGGAAGCATCAGTGGAGAATGAAATAAAGGTACATGTTGAAGAATGCGGGGTAAGTGCGTGCAGGCTGGTGAGTGGAACTCTTTCCTGCCTCACTTGTTGGCTATGGGGTGGGGCACGCCTGAAAAGCACCAGCCTTAAGAGGTGCCCTGTCCTATCCACTCTGTCATACCCAATGTCGCGTGATATCCGCGGGTGGCTTAAGGCTGCCTGTGTCCTTGTCCTGATCACGGGATCTCTCCTGACGGTGTGGAACGTCCAGTACGAGGACCATATCCAGCGGGACAACCTCCTCATCAAAGCGAGGATTGCAGCAAACTCACTGACAACCGACCAGATCAGGGCACTCTCCGGGTCTGAAGCGGATCTTGGCTCTCAGGTATACATGCACCTGAAGCGCACGATGAAAGGGGTTGTTGCGGCCGATAGATCTGTGCGGTTCGCCTACCTCATGGGGATGAATGACGAAGGGGAGATCTTCTTCTTTGTCGATTCCGAACCTCCTGACTCAGCAGACTATTCCCCTCCGGGACAGATTTACGAGGAAGCCACGGCTCCCACCAGATTTGCATTCGCATCGGCAATGGAGTCCACTGCCGGTCCTGCTTCTGACCGCTGGGGAACATGGGTCACTGCATTCATCCCGGTCAAGGATCCCGAGACAGGGGAACTCGTGGGAATTTTCGGACTTGACGTCGATGCGAAAAACTGGGTGGTTATCCTTCTCGGCGCGGCACTCCCACCCATCCTCGGGACCGGTTTGGTCCTCATCCTGCTCCTCTCATTCATCGTGGTAATTGATCGAAAGCAAAAAGAGCATGAATTGCTCGCTTCGTCCCAGCGGGCCATACAGAAGAGCGAAGAGCGATACCGGCTCCTCTTCACCCGGTCGCCAGTCGGCATTGTCCAGATTGACAGGAACGGAAAGATTGTCATGGCCAACCAGAAGTGCGCGGAGATACTGGGACTGCCTCCCGAATTGATCACCGGGTTTGATGTCCGTGCCAATCTGCGGAATCCCGGGCTCGCTGCTGCAATTACGGATCTTCCCAGGGGCATACCCGCGTATTACGAGGGAGAGTACCAATCGCCAGGTTCAGGAAAAGAGCTGTATGTGCGAATCCTTGCGCATCCTCTTCTTTCCGGAGAAGATGGGTATTCCGGGGTTATTGCAATTATTGAAGATATTTCAGACCAGAAGAATGCCGAAAGAGCACTCCTGCAGGCAAACAGGAAACTCAACCTCCTGAGCAGCATCACCCGACATGATATCCTCAACCAGTTGCTGGCGTTGAAAGGGTACCTTGAACTCGCAGGGGATCCCGAGGCAGATACACTACAGCAGCACAATTTCCTTGAGAAGGCGAAGAGGGTGGCAACAAATATCGAGCGTCATATCAACTTTACAAAGGACTACCAGGACATGGGGGTGAAGAGTGCCACATGGCAGGATATCGGGATGGGGATTACCCGGGCACGGGGCGCTCTTCCGCTTGAACACCTCACGGTCAGGGCAGAAAAGGTTGAGTACGAGGTATTTGCCGATCCGCTCTTCGAGAGGGTCTTTTACAACCTTTTTGAGAACTCGCTCAAGCATGGCGGGGAGGGACTGACAACCATTAGGGTCTCGGCAAAAGAGACAGAGAAAGGACTGCTGATACTCTATGAGGACGATGGCGCAGGAATTCCGGCGGATGAAAAGGGTCATCTCTTTGACCACGAGATAACGCCGCAGAGAGGCCTTGGGATGTTCCTTGCCGGCCAGATCCTCTCGATCACCGGTATCAGTATCGTTGAGACAGGTGTCCCCGGCAGGGGTGCACGCTTCGAGATCCTGGTCCCTGAAGGGGGCTACAGGAAGAAATCGGCCACTCTGTGATTGGTGGCGGACGAGGCCGTGTGCAGATCCTGCCTCACTCCCAGTGCCTGGCGGTCGCACAATACCCGTGGCCACACTTCTCATAATACTGCTGGTGATACTCCTCGGCTTTCCAGAACCGGCTGGCCGGGACGATCTCGGTTGCGATTACCATCCGCCCAAACCTCCCGGAGCGCTGCAGGCGTTCACGGGATGCCTCGGCCGTGGCCTTCTGCTGGGGTGAGTGGTAGAAGATGGCAGAACGGTAATTGGTCCCGATGTCGGGCCCCTGGCGGTTCACCTGGGTAGGGTCGTGGATCTCCCAGAAGGTATCGAGAAGGTGATCGTAGCTGACGACTTTTGGGTCAAAGATCACTTTCACCGCCTCCGCGTGGCCTGTCTTTCCGGAACAGACCTGCGGGTAAGTCGGATCAGGGACCATCCCCCCAGTATAGCCGACCTCCGTTGCAACCACTCCCTTCACCTGCCTGAACGCGGCCTCGACTCCCCAGAAGCAGCCTGCGGCAAACGTTGCCTGTTCAAGGCCCTGGTACTCTTCCATGCAGTGTGATTGCGCGGCACAGGGAGAAGGAGGTTTTGGTAGCGGAACACCGGCAACCGCCGGCATGGGTCCTCACCTCATGTGGCCCGGCGCTTCGGAAAATCCGCGTTCCTGCTACCAGTTCCTCCTGCCTTTCAGGAACCCCTCTATCCCCTCTTCATGGAGGATGGCAAGGTTCTTTCGGTGGGCATCGCCGTGGTTTGCCGCCAGGAAATCGAGTTTTTCGCAGGCTGCCTGTGCATCGCACTCCCAGCACCCGGAAAGGCCCTTCTCCCGGCAGCATTTCCTGATCTGGCAGAAAGGAGGCCCTCCGCCTTCCCTGCATCCTTTTTTACAGCGGAATTTCATCATCAGGCCAAGGACATCATAGCATTCCTGGTAATTTCCAAAGGCGCGTGCAAACGGCATGGTCGAGAGTGTGCCGGCAAACTTTTCGTAATGCGCCTTGCGAAGTTCCTTTCTGAGATCGCGTGCGAGATCCGGTATCTTCTGGGAGTACCCATGGCAATCGAGGCAGCAGAGCCCGCAATACGTGACGAGGGCATCTTCATCCATGAATGGAGGTTGATGTGGGGGATGAATAATACGATCGGGTGCAGGGTGAATGTGATTGGGGGCCCGGAGAGTGCCCCGGGAGAATGATATCTGTACTCACTGCCGGGAGGCAACAAAGGATGAGAATGGACCAATATCTCACCCGGGCCATCAGGCAGTGGGGAACGGTACCGCATTCTGCTCCAGTGAAGGCGCAGCCAGTTATTCTCATTCTCCAGGCCAGAATTTTTCCCCACGTGTCTCTTTTGGCCTGGGACAGGGCGTGGGGTGAGTTGGTCTCTCCATCATGGCGATGTCATTGTCATGAGCCTGGAAAACGTTGGCGGTACTGGTTCAGCAAGGGGCAAAGGACTGACAAGATTTACGAACGACGCCTGAAAATGCGAAAATCCAGACCATGGGATCGGGGCTATTGCGGCCCTTGGAGAGCGCCAAGATTCACGGACGATGGATGTGTTCGTCTTTTGTTGCAGGGACGTGGACTTCGCTGTCTGAATGCATGCAGTCATCGCCCTCCGGGTGTCTGATGAACGGGAATGCCGTCACCGCCTTTCCCGAGTACATTGAGGAAAGGGTTCAAGAGCATGGTATCAGGAAGCAGGCTGTCAATGGCTCGTTTTGACGTGTTGCAAGAGTGCAAGACAGGGGGAATAAATTGCCTTATCGGAGAAGAGAGACACCCTGCAGTCATGTCCACAATAGAAAGGCGTTACGGGGCAAACAGGCCAGGACGATGCATCTATCGGTTGCCTGCCGGGAAATAGGAGTGGGTGGGCAACCCCCCTCGCCTCCCCCCACGCCGCGGAAAACCCTCAAGGATCTTTTCTCCCTCCTCCTCCAAAAGTTACCGTGCGTAGGCTTCCACGAGGTCCCTTGCGGTGATGATCCCGGCGAGCTTCTTCTTCTTCACGAGCGGGAGTCTGCGGATATGCTTCGTTGCCATTATGGTGGCTGCCTCGTGAATGCTTATTCCCGTCGGTGCGGTGACGAGCATCGGCGAGCAGACCTCCCCGGCTGGGACATCGAGCGATACTCCTTTTGCGATCAGCGCAGAGAGGAGGTCGCGCTCGGTGAATATTCCCCTCGGGGTGCCTCCTTCTTTCACAATTACGCTCCCTATCCGTTTCTGGCCCATGATCCGGGCCACATCCTCTATCTTCTGATCATCCTCAACGCAGACGAGGTCCTTTGTCATGAAGTCATCGACCACGAGCGAAGTCTCCGGGGCGTCCGGCATCTCGCGGATAAGGTCAGAGGCGGTGATCACGCCGCATATCATGCCGCACCGGAAGACCGCAAGACGTCCCTTCTTCTTTATCATTGTCCTTGCCGCCTCGCGTATCTCGAGGTCGGGGCAGATCTTGATGAGTGGAAAGGACATCACATCCGAGACCTTTGTCTTCTCCAGGTCCATCCCCCCTGCAAGCACTTTCGAGAGGAGGTCACGCTCGGTGACAATGGCAATCGGAGTGCCGTACTGCACGACGATCAGACTTCCGATCCGCTTCTCCCCCATGGTTCGGGCAGCCTCCGCCATCGGGGCCTGAGGGGTGGTGACGGCAACCTCAGGGCTCATGATGTCAGCTACCTTCCTGTGCCGCTTGTACTCCTGGTAGGCGCGGTCGACCACGCTCTGGAACTCGATCCCGTGTTTCTCTGGTGGAACCATACAGATCCCCAAATGGTGTGAGAGAACCTCTGGCGGTAAAAATGTTATGCAGGGGTCAGGATGACTGCAGGATACGTGATTCTTCGGAACAGGACTCTCAACTTGTTACAGGCCGAACGGATCCAATGGTCCTCGTGGGTTATTTGAGAGAACGGTGAGGGTCTCCCTTCTTTGCGGGAGCCGGACCTGTTCCGCGGTTCCTGGTCCCGACGACAGGTCATAGGAATGGTGAACCAAATGAATCAGCGGTGGGAAATAATGCCGTCTTTCAAGTGTTTCCGAAAAGAACTGAATGTTTGAGACCACTGCCCCCGATGACCCAGAAATCATGAAGAAAAGATGTTCACCGAGCACGAAAAAACCGCACACAGCATGGACCCGATCCCCCCGGATACGCCCATAAAGGTGAACGCAGAGAGAGAAAAAAGCCTCCTCGCTGTTTTGTGTGGGGAGGCGCAATCGAGGTTGTTATCTGTAATATTCATTCAGTCACTGAACCGATACCGGGGCGTCCTTCGGGGGCGGCGGCGTGCATCGCATGTGGGGGTGTAGGGGCGGATAGCCCCCACAATATGTGTCCGGTTCACCAAACCTATTCACACCAGATTGCGAAGAGCCTTAAAAAATGACACGCCATGCCATTCCTGGAGAGTCCTCCTTGCGTCTTCACAGTTCCCCATCCTGAAGATCTCCTCCACCCGCGGTTGAATACTCTTTTTATTTTAACCACGTTTCCTGGCACTTTGGGAGAATATGACACCCCCGCTTTTTCTGTCAATGGCGCAGAGGCGGCAATGGACAGGATATGCGAGTGATGCGCTTATTTGTGTGTGCAGCAGGGATCCTGTGATTTCGGGATTCATAAAGATCTCATACAGGCATTTCATTTCAATATCACCACGTTCCTCGCTGCACACGGGGAGGGCGAACTTGGCATCGAGTGTCGTGGGAGTGGCACCTGCACCGGAGAAGAGAGGCTCTTTGAGTCCTGATTTTTCCTCGGGTTTCTGAAGCAGCACGGGGGGGAGTCTTGCGGCTCCCGCCGTACCATTCCAGGATCCACGGTAATTCATCCATTTTTCAGGGATTCCCGTGAGGAAGGCGGCAGGGCGGCAGTTCATCAGGCAGTAAAACACTCTCCCCCATCTTCGATTGGCCTGTCTGCTTTTTGGACATCGGGTACGGCGATGGGACGTTCACCACTACCCTTCTCACCCATTTCGTCGATGCAGGACAGGTACCTGGTACCAGAGAAATGCTCCTGATCGAGCCCATCCCGGCATTGGCAGCCCTTGCAAAAGACACAGTCCGTGCTGCCCTTCCCGGTGTGGATGTTGCGGTACGCAATATGCGAACTAAGGATTGTTCCTTACCGATCGGTCATCATTTTGAGATCGCCGTACCTTCCCATGGTTCAGGGTGTCTTCTCGCGGCAGGCCTGGCACCGGATATACTGGTAATCGCCGTTGTTGCAGTTCCATGGGGCGTACTCCCTGCAGACCGCCGGACGGACATCGTGGATGCGGCAGGAAGCGGTCCCGTCCGCCAGTCTGCTGAGGAACGGACAGTGTCGCAACGGCCGGCCGGAAGGGTCCTGCCAGTAACGCACCTTTTTGATGCGAGGGATATCGCCGGATGCAATTCCGGTACCGCTCGCCTTTTTCCCGCCCTCCAGGAATACTGTCACGTGCTGCAGGATCTCCTCCCGGTTGTGTTCAATCCAGGGACGGAGATCTTCGGGAAAACCCCATTGCCCCCACCCCCACCGCTCGCAGCAGTGCCCGCACTGCCTGCATATCTGTCCCGTGGTCACGTCAGAAGAGTGTGTGTGCAGGGCCACAAAAAAAAGATGGGTATTGATCTTACGGCGGGCGCTCTTCAGATATACCGGGCCTTCTTTGAGAGCTTCATCGGGGTATAGAGCGGCCGGAACGGCATGGTGCCACAATCTGCATGGACCAGTGCCACGAGGTCGGAAAGGGTAAACGACTCCTTGAAGGGCTTGTTCGGCTCGGACTTTGACCTGATGGTGACCGTGAGTCTCCCGCTCTCAACCTCCGCGTCACCGACGACGACCACGTAAGGTACCCAGTCCATACCCGCCTCCCGAACCTTTTTGCCGACACTCTCGTCGCGGTCGTCAAGGTCGGCACGGATCTTTCTTGAGTTCAGGTCGGCTGCGATCTTCTCGGCAAAGGAGAGGTGGCGCTCGGCGACGGGAATTACCCGTACCTGTGAGGGTGAGAGCCAGGTGGGAAGCCGCGGGACTTTCTGCCTGGCGGTGCTCTCGAGGATGGCGCAGATGACGCGCTCCACGGAGCCGGTCGGCGAGCAGTGGAGGATCGGGGGGTGGACTTCCTCTCCGTCAAGGTGGTACCTGATGTTGAACCGGTGCGAGCTCTCGACGTCGATCTGGACCGTGGGGTTCTCGATGGGCCTGCCCTGTCCGTCGATCGCCGCGAGGTCGACCTTTGCAACCCAGTAGTGGACACGCGCGGAGAGGACCTCGATGAGCATGGGGCAGCCCGAGATCTTCACCATCCGTGCGACCCAATCCTTGTGCTCATCGTAGAAGTCCCTCGTGCATCGGATCACGCCAACGAGCTCGGTCCCGAAGTCCCTGCCGGTCTCCCAGCCCATCAGGAGCTGCTCCTCGAAGCACTGGAGGGCCTCTGGCATGTCAGTGCAGAGAGAGTGCATGTCGGGCATCGTGAACGCCCGGAGTCGCTTGAGCCCAATCACCTCCCCCTTCTGCTCGTGCCGGAACGAGTAGGTGGAGAGCTCATACATCTTCATCGGAAGGGTGTTAGGGGAGATGTGCATGTCCCGCATGATGGAGAACATCCCAAAGCACGCAGCAAACCGGAGCATCATGTTCCTTGTCCCGCTCTTGAACCGGTACTGCCGCTCCCCGAACTTGTCGGCATGCTCGAAGATTGCCCGGTCGCCGAGGTCGTACATCACCGGGGTCTCGACCGGCGTTGCCCCGTAGGGAAGGACCTTCTGGAGGACGTAGTCGGCAAGGAGGTCTCGGATCAGTTTTCCCTTCGGCATCCACCTGAGATGCCCGACGTCTGAGACCGGCTCGTAGTCCACGAGTTCCTTGCTCCTCATCAGTTCGACGTGGATGGGCTCGCCGCCCCCCTCTGCGGGCTCGCCGAGTTCTTTTTTGAGGAGGCAGCCAAAAGAGGAGTCGTCCATGAACATCTTCGGGTCATGCCGTTTCCCGTCGGGAGTGAGGACAAAGAACTCGTGGGTGATCTCTTTCTTCTCTGCTTTTTTGCCCTCCTCGGGTGGGAGGATGGTCTTTGAGAGCTCCGACAGCGGGTGGCCCTTACAGGAGATGCGGAAGGACTTGTACCATCCAAATGGCGCCCTGGTCACGTCAAAACCAATGTCCACAAGGAGGTGCTCGAGCATCTTGAGGGCCTCGACTGCCGCATCGGGCCTCGCAAGGTCGCTTGAGAGGTGGGCATAAGGGTAAAGGACGATGTTCTCCACCGAGAGCTGATCGGCGGTCTTTCCGATCTCCTCGCCGGCGAGTTCGACCACGCCGGGGATGTCGTCTTCATCGCCAGCCTCTACGGCGCAGAAGACAGTGAGGGCCTCCTCCTTGAATCCCTTCAACGGCTGACCCTCTTCTGCCATTCCGGTCTTTTTTCTTGCCTCGAATTCAATAAAATCAGAGTGTATCAAGAGAAGTCGCATGCATTCAGCTCCAATTCCGGTCAGATCATCCCAGATAATTGTGGTTTCATGGTGTATATACCCATTCAGGGATCGGGCAGGTTCTTGTGGTAGCGGGAGAGCGTTGCCTGCCGCTGGTCCATGTACTTGGCATCTTTCTTCCTGTCATAGGGTAAGAGAGCCCTCTCGGTCGTGTAAAACACGAGCTGACCGATAGGCATGCCCGCGTACATCCTCACCGGCCGCTGGTTCACGTTGCACATCTCGAGCGTGATGGAGCCGCGAAAGCCGGCATCGATCCATCCCCCTGTCTGGTGCAGTTCCACCCCGAGGCGTGCGATGCTGCTCTTGCCCTCGATGCTGGCCACGATGTTGTCGGGCAGGCCTATTACCTCGTATGTCTCGGCGAGCATGAACTGGCCTGGGTAGAGGATGATCGAGTCGGTGGTGGTCTCGTGCGTGCCCCCGGCGATCGTCTCCCCCTTGTAGGGATCGATCACCTCATCGCCCCTCTCGTACCAGACGAAATGGTTCCCGAGGCGGATATCAAGGGAGTTGGGCTGGACGAGCTGCGGATCGAAGGGCTCGACGGTGATAAATCCCCTCTGGACGCGGTCCAGTATCTGCCAGTCCACGAGAATCATGAGGATCTGTATGGATCCCGGTAGGGATTAGGATTCCTCTCTTTCCGCAGTGGCCACTCCCATTCCTGGTAGGATCAGGAGTTGGGAAGGGGAAAAGAGGTGTCCATCCCGGTGACCTCGCTTAAGTAAACTCCCGATCCCAGCCACCACCGGTCATCCACAGGAAGGACATATCCTATCTTCATCTCCTGCCGGTTCTCTCTTGCTGGGTTTGGCCAGACGAAGACAATGAACCCGCCGCCGGAACGTGCGGTGTCAGCGAGCGCCTTGATGTTCTTCATTCCGAACGGATCGGTCCTCTCTATGAGGCTGGTCCCGATTGCATCCTTCAGGTGGGGGTGGGCAAGGAGTGTCCCGTTGAAGTCGTAGGCGTACAGGTAATGGGCGTTGGCATCCACGAACAATCCCGAGGCGTTTGAGATCTCTGCGCTCGCCGCCTCCACGCCATGCTCGCGCCCATACGCCGCTCCCCGTTCCACGAGGCCCACCATCTCCTCGACTGCCGTCGGATATCTTCCGGGACCCGCACCATCCAGGCCGGAGAAGTAGGTACCCGATGCGATCCACCAGTCCTCTCCGGCAGGGGAGACATACCCGATCTTCGGGACATAGTCCTCGACAGAAGACTCGTTGATCCCACCGGGAGTAGGGGCAGGGTAGAGGTACGCGATGAAACCCCCGCCTTGTGCGGCCACGTGCGCCCCAATGCGGATTGCGGGGAGGCCGTGGATATCTGTCCAGTTCAGCCGGTTGGTCCCGACGCTCTCCCTCTGGTAGGGGTGGGCAAGGAGCGTCCCGTTGTAGTCGTAGGCATATACATAGAGGTCGCCTCGGGAAAACGCACCGTCCTCGCGGTTAAACTCGGAGAGCGCGGCCTCTTTGCCGGCATGTCCCGCGAATGCTGCCGCTTCGTGTACGAAACCAGCCAGGCCAGCTGGCGTCATTCCCGGGCCGCTGTCGTGTGGATGTCCGGGAGCGCTGCACCCGGAGAGAAGGACTGCGGCAACGAGCACAAGGAAGAATATGCCATGAGTGTGCCTTCGTCTCATGGGGGCACTATTTGGGTGTAACTCACATAAATGCCCCGATTTACCTTTTATCGCCCTTTACCGGTATGGGGATATAATGAAAGATTTTTTTGCCCGGTACAGTTGCGTACCCGGTGAGAAGAGGCCTGGAGGCCGGCGGGAACGCTATTGACCAATTCCTTTTGGCCCATTTGAGTGCTGCGTGGGGGAATCTCGAAGAGAGGACCCACACAACCCCTGCCACGCCTGGCAGAAGAACCTGCGGGGAAACGGGGGCAAAAAACAGGAGGCGTTCATTCATCCGGCATGGCCGGTTCATCGTCAGGCATCTCCTTTTCCGGTCTCTTTCCCTTGGGGGTGATATACCACTCCGAGCGCCTCATCAGCCCGTGCAAGGTACTCGCCTCCCTTGCGGTCAGGTTTGCCCTCCCGAAGATCCGGCGCATCAGGAGCATGGTCACGTCGCGCTTGAAATCCGGGTGCCCGATGAGGGTGAGGTACTGGTCGATGTGCTGGTAGAGATGCTCCATCTGTTCCCTCCCGGCAAGAAGGTACTCCCCGCGGGGGAGAGAGGCAAGTTCGTACGCGATGATCGCGACGGCATGGGAGAGGTTCAGGATCGGGTATTCCGCCGACGTAGGAATCGTGCATATGACGTCGGATTTTCGAATCTCCCTGTTGTTCAGTCCCCAGTTCTCCCGCCCGAAGAGGACGGACACTCTCCCCCGGCATGGTTCGATGAGCCTTCGGATCTCCCGGGGTGTATAATAGGGCATCCTCATGGGGTTGCAGATCGACTTGCTCAGTTCGCCAGTTGTCGCAATGACACAATCGCTCCCCGAGAAGACCTCCTCGAGTGTCAGCCGCCTCGCTGATTCGAGGACGTCCCTTGCGTGTCCTGCCCTTGCGATGGCGTCATCTCCGAGCGGGCATGGGTCCACGAGGACCAGCTGCGTGAACCCGAAGTTCTTGATGGCACGAGCGGCGAACCCGACATTCCCCTCGTAGAGGGGCTGGACCAGGACAAACTCAACGTCGGGCATCCCCTGCCTACTGGATGGCCCTGACGGTGGCCTTCAGCACGTCGATGCCCTGGTCGTAGACAGCGTTTCCTACGACAATCGTGTCTGCGTATTTGGCCATCTCCGCCGCACGTTCCGGGGAGTTGATGCCGCCCCCGTAATACAGGACAGAGGAGTCAAGCGCGTCGGAGACGGCCTTCACCACCGAGGGATTCCCATACATCCCGCTGTACTCGATATAGACGATTGGGAAGTGGAAGTACCTCTCGGCGAGCGTAGCGTATGCAGCGACCTCGGGGGGTGAGAGGGAGCAGTTTGCACGTGTCACTTTCCCCACCGCCGAGTTGGGGTTGAGGACGATGTACGCCTCCGGCACCACCCGATCCCAGTCGATCTCCTGCTGCTGCACCCACTGCCAGTGCTTTCCCACGATCCAGCCGACGTCCTGGGTGTTCATTACGCTCGGGATGAAGAGAAAATCGATCCCCTCAGCGATCACTGCCTCGGGCCCCGCCGGCTCCACCACGAGGGGGAGACCGTACCGCGCCACCTGCCTCAGGAGTTCCTGCATGTTCTCCTTTGTCACGTTCAGGGTCCCCGAGAGCATCAGGGCATCGGTCCCGCTTGTGACGACCCCGGTGATCGCATCGGGTGTCAGCTGCTTGTCGGGGTCAAGCTTGGTCACGTGGTTCCAGCTCTTCCAGTTGATGTGCATCAGGCCACTCTCTCAGATGACAATGATATCATCGCTCTGTTTCTTTTTCTTTTTGAACGGTGCCGCTGACCTGAGTTCCCGCACCCGATCACGGGGAAGGCCTGACCTGCACGAGATCGTGGACTCATCGATCTCGTGGAGTGTCTCGATATTATACACGCCGGCCCGGAGCAGCGCCTCCCGGGTGGACTCGGTCACTCCCCTGATCCCGAGGATCTCTCTTCTCCCCTTCTCGTACTGTGCGCTGCTGACCTTCTCCGGGACAGGTCTTCCCAGCGCGGATGCAACAGTCCCTATATGCCTGTACACGGTATCAGGCGAGATTCCGGTTCTCGAGGAGATATACAGGGGATGTACAGACAGGAGATCTTCGGGGCGGCTGAACCCCGCTTCGATATACTTCTTGAGGCTCACGGCCGGCAGGCCCGTCTCCTTCAGGCGCCTCTCACCGGCGACCTTCTTTGCTTCGGCCTGGAGACTCTCTGCCTCCTTCTCGCCCACCCCCGCCTGCCTGAGCACAGACCGGTCAACCAGTCCAAGGCTTTCGATATCGTTGATGCCTGCTTCATGCAATTTTCGTATCACGCCTGCAGGGCTCCTCCCTCTCCTTGGCGGGAGGATTGACCGCACAAATTTGCGGCAGTCAGAGCGCCGGCGGAGCAGGTCGAGCACTTCGGCGGCCTCTTGCTGGAGCCTCCCTGCCTCGGCGCTGCTGATCCCAAGGATCTTTTCAAGTGCTTCAACATGGGTGTTCGCAAGGTCGTATACCGTGTAGAGGTGCGCTGCGAGCATCCTCTGGTGTATGGCATCCGAGAATGAAGGCATCAGGGCAAGTGTCTCCCTGTGTGAGCTGATATGGTGGCAGAGCGGGCACCCGATGTCCCAGGGCCGGGCGCCTTTCCTGACAAGGCGGACGGAGTGGAGACGGTGGGTGGGGCAGACCTCGTCGGTCCTGAGCGCAAAACCCCACATGGTCATGGGCAGGCCGATATTGAAGCTGCAGGCGGGGTAATTTGTGCAGCCTATGAACTGGGTCTGGTTGCGGAGGTGCCTGATCCTGATGTCATGTCCGCACATGGGGCAGGGCCCAAGCGTCAGCTCTTCGGCGGTCTGGTCCATGATCTCGTCGCCTATCTCCTGCCTGTGGGCTTCGAGCTGGTCAAAGACCTGGTGGAGCATCCCCCGCGACTCGTCGATCACGTCGGCGCGGGAGCGTGCCTTCTGCTTGATCTGCTGCATGTGCGCTTCAAGCGTCTGGGTCATATCAGGGCGGGTGATGGTGTCGGCATGGTGCTCAAGGCTTTCGATGACAGCCCTTCCAACGAGGGTAGGCCGAAGCGGGTTGCCCTCCACGTATTTCCGGGAGACGAGTTTCTGGATGACCTCGTGCCGGGTGCTCTTGGTCCCAAGGCCGAGCTCCTCCATCCTCTGGATCAGCCGGCTCTGGGTGTATCTCGGCGGCGGTTGTGTCTCCTTCTCCTCCATCGTGACCGAGATGAGCGGGAGCGTCTCCCCCGCCGCAAGCGCCGGGATGACGTACTCGGTCGCAGCACTGTAGGGATACACCTTTCGCCACCCCGGCTCTGTGATCTGCCCGCCGGTAATCGTGTATGGTTCGCCTGCGGCAGAGAGCAACACCTTCATCGTCCGCCAGCGGGCGTCCGGGGAGAGTGTCGCAAGGAAGCGCCTGACGACCAGTTCGTATATCTTCCAGCGGTCCTCGCCGAGCCCTTCCCTGTGTGCTGCCCCGGTTGGGTGGATCGGCGGATGGTCGGTGCTCGTCTTCTTGCCACGGGTGGGGGTCGGCCTCCTGTTGGCCATCACCCATTCGACGTCCTGCCGAAAGGCAGTCGGCCTGATCGCGGAGAGGATCGCGGACAGGTCGAGGGTGGGCGGGTATACTGTGTTGTCGGTCCTCGGGTAGGAGATGAACCCGTTCATGTAGAGATCTTCAGCCAGGCGCATGGCGTTTGCCGCGGAGAACCCGAGCCGTGCTGCGGCGACAATGAAGGAGGTGGTGTCAAACGGCGAGGGCGCCCTGTCCGCCTTTGCACCCTCCTTAACGTCAGTGACAACGAGCGGTTCGCGTGTCCGGTCGCGGGCGCCCTCCGCCAGACTCTTCTCAGTGAACCGCGAGGTGGTATGCCTTGCTTCCACCTCCTCTCCCTGCTTTTTCGTGAGGAGGCGCAGCTGCCAGTACTTCTCGGGTACAAAGGCTTCGATCTCGCGCTCCCGGTCCACGATCATGGCAAGTGTCGGGCTCTGGACTCTCCCGACCGAGAGGATGTTCGCGCCCCCCCTCCGTGCCGCAAGGGAGATGAACCGCGTGAGGGAAGCACCCCAGACGAGGTCGATTACCTGCCTCGCCTCACCTGCGGCTGCAAGGTCGAAGTCAAGTTCGGTCGTTGCCGAGAAAGCGTGCCGGATCTCTTCGGGGGTGATGGCAGAGAACCGCGCACGGTCCACGCGGACACGGGGGTTTGCTTCCCTCACAAGCTCATACGCCTCTTTTCCTATCAGTTCCCCCTCGGTGTCAAAGTCGGTCGCGATCGTGACGCGTGTGGCTTTCCTTGCCAGTTTCTGGAGGAGGGCGACGATCTTCTTCTCGGTGGGGACCTTCACCGTGGGAGCGTCAATCAGGCTCCGGGGTGTACGTGTCTCGCTTCGCCAGTTCGAATATCCCTGGACGAAGTCGATCTCGACAACATGTCCTTTCAGCCCCACGACCACGGTCTCGTCGAACTCGTAACTCGAGATACCCCCCTCCCTCACCTCTCGGACCTTCTCTTTTCCGGCGAGTATCCCCGATATTCTTCGTGCAGAGATGTTCTTCTCGGTGACAATGAGGTACATGGGACTCCTCACTCATCCCCGGAGAGTAGGCTCGTGAGCACCCGGTTCACATCGCCCGGCTTTGCACATCCGCGCGTCTTTCTCATGACCTGCCCGACGAGGAAGTTCAAGGCTTCCTTTTTGCCCTGGCAAAAATCGGCGACTGCCTGGGGGTTCTCGGCGATGGCCTCCCGTGCTGCAGCAGTCACGGGGTCATTTGCTCCTTCTTCTGCCGCCGTGATCACGAAGAGCCCAAGCCTCCCGATGCACTGCCGAGGGAGTTCGCATGTACCTGTATCCCTGATCTGGTCGAGCAGGCTCCTGAGGACCTCCACAGCTGCTTTCTCGGTGATTTCGCCAGCCTGGCGGATGAGGAGAAGCTCCTTGAAGTGGTCGAGGGGGACACCGCGGATGCTCATGTCCCGGTAGTTGAGCTCTCCAAGGAGCGTATCTGCCACCCATGTTGCGGTTGCCGTCGAGACCCTCAGGTCGGCGGGCAGGCTTTCGTAAAACTCGGCGATCTGCCAGTCTCCCGTCAGTGTCGCGGCGTGGGTGGGAGAGAGCCCGTAGTCCTTGATGAACCTCAGCTTCCTCGCATCAGGGAGCTCGGGGATCTCGATCTCCTCTGCCCAGTTGCGGACGCGAAGGGGGCGGAGGTCAGGCTCCGGGAAGTACCGGTAGTCCTGCTCCATCTCCTTGCTCCGCGAGGAGGTGGTGACCCCGCGGGCTTCGACAAAGTGCCGCGTCTCCCGGGCGATCTTCTGGCCCCTCCGAATCGCGTTTTTCTGCCGGGTCACCTCAAACGTGAGCGCTTTCTCGACGCCCTTGTAGGAGGTGATGTTCTTGACCTCCACGCGCTCGCTTCCCGCAAGCGAGATGTTTGCATCGACACGAAGCGACCCCTCCTTCTCGCTGTCAAACACGCCGAGGTACTCGAGAGTCGCCCTGAGCTTGTTCAGGAAGCGGCGTGCCTCCTTCGGCGACCGAAGGTCCGGCTCGGTCACGATCTCAATCAGCGGGATCCCGGCGCGGTTGTAATCGACGAGGGTATATTTCGGACGGTCCGCTCCACCCTTGTGGACGAGCCTTCCGGGGTCCTCCTCCATGTGGACCCGGGTGATCCTGACCCTCTTTTCCCCCTCGTCTCCCTCGATGTCAAGGTAGCCGCAGACGGCAAGGGGCTTGTCGTACTGGGTGATCTGGTATCCCTTGTCGAGGTCGGGATAGAAGTAGTTCTTCCTGGCAAACTCCGACTCTTCAGGGACCTCGCAGTTCAGGGCTTTTGCGACCTTGAGGGCGAACTCGACCGCTTTTTTGTTAATCTTCGGGAGCGAGCCGGGAAGACCCAGGCAGACCGGGCAGACATGCGAGTTTGGCGGGTCATCCCGGTAATCGGTCGAGCACCCGCAGAAAAGCTTGGTGGCGGTGTCGAGCTGGCAGTGGATCTCGAGGCCCACGATCACTGTCATGCCGATCTCCCCTGCTCGAACGCGTATGCAACGTCCACCACCCGCTCGTCCTCCATCCAGCGGCCCATGACCTGCAGGCCCACGGGGAGTCCCTCGACCTTCCCGCAGGGGACCGAGATTGCAGGGACACCTGCGAGGTTTGCGGGGACGGTGAGGATGTCAGAGAGGTACATTGAGAGGGGGTCGCTCTTCTCGCCGAACCTGAATGCGACCGTCGGCATGGTCGGGCCGGCAAGCACGTCCACGTCGCAGAAGAGTCGCTCGAAGTCTGCCCTGACATTGTTTCGTGCTGCCTGGGCCTTGGCATAGTACTTGCCGTAATAACCCGACGAGAGGGCAAACGTGCCGAGCATGATCCTCCTTCGCACCTCCTCGCCAAACCCCTCCCTTCTCCGCTCCTGGAATGCCTCGTGCCACGGCTTCTTCGTGTCCGCCGGCGGACCGTACCGGACACCGTCAAAGCGGGCGAGGTTTGAGCTCGCCTCGCTCGTGCAGGTCACGTAATAGGCAGCAAGGGCGTAGGCCATGCTCGGCATCCTGCAGGTGATGACCTCTGCCCCTTTCCGCTCGAGGAGCGAGATCGCGTCCCAGACGACTGATGCGACCCTGGCGTCGACTCCCTCCCCGAAGAACTCCTCGGGGACACCGATCCGCAACCCCCTGATCTCGGGGTCTGGGGTATGGTGGTACGGGCAGTCACGCGAGGTCGAGTCGCGGGGGTCGTGCCCTGCGATGACCTCCATGAGGAGGCTTGCGTCCGTTACTGTCTTTGCCATGGGCCCGATCTGCTCGAGCGAGTTTGCGTAGGCGATCAGCCCGTACCTGGATACCCTGCCGTAGGTAGGCTTGAGCCCCACGATCCCGCAGAAGGCCGCAGGGCACCGGATTGAACCTCCGGTATCAGTGCCGAGTGCAAGGGGGACGAGCCCCGCGGCGACGGCGGCGGCGCTTCCACCCGAAGAGCCTCCCGGGACGCGGGAGGGGTCGGCGGGGTTCAGCGTGGGCCAGAATGCCGAGTTCTCGGTGGTCGTTCCCATGCCAAACTCGTCCATGTTGGTCTTTCCCACGATTGCGGCGCCCGCCCTCTTCAGGCGCTCGACCACCGTCGCATCGAACGGGGGGACGTAGCCCTCGAGTATCCTGGAAGCGCAGGTGGTCTCGATCCCCGCGGTTGAGATGTTGTCCTTGACTGCAACGGGAACCCCGGCAAGTCTTCCCTCCCCGAAGGGAGCTTCTGGTATCGTGCGAAGGAAGGCGGCGTACCGGTCGTCGGGATGGAACGATACGGTCCGTCCGGGCATCACATCACCCGCGGGGCCCTGAAGAAGCCGTCTTCAGGTCCTGTGGTATTCGAAAGCGCCTCCTCCTGGGAGAGGGAAGGGACGACCTCGTCCTCGCGGAATATATTGTATGCCCTCTCCCCGGACTCCTCAGCCATCCCGACCTGGTCGAGAAGGTCGAAGTACTCCAGGATCTCGTTGAACCGCGAGGTGAACGACGCGAGTTCCTCCCGGTGAATGGCGATATCGGCGAGTTGCGCGATATGTTCGGTATCTCTCTCGGTTATCATCCCTGGGTATGCCTCCCGTGCGGGTTCCTGTGTCCCGTATGAGGATAAGTAGTCTTGATACGTTTTTTTATAACCATTGTTGTCCGTGCCAGGTTTGCTCCTGATTGTGCCAGGCGTTCAATATCCGGGATATGGAGCCTTCGATCAAGAAAAGGAATGTCCGATTGCCTCGGAAATAACGCAGGTATTCAATTGTGCACTCTTACAGGATCACTTCACCCGCGCAGGAAGATGCAGGCTGATGGTAGTAAAATAGTATAGATAGTGCAAAAATTGCACTTTCCACTGTGAGTAATTGGCACATAAATATTCAAAGAGCCATGCATTGAGGGCTTCGCGAAGGGGTGCAAGGTGCTCCACGGTCTTGAGGGGCATTGCGGCAGGGTTCCGGAACCCTGGCTTAAAGAAAAGGAAAAGTTCAGGAAAACCTGACCGGGTTACCATGCAGTACCTGTATTAGGGGGAGTATCAGATGTGTTTTCCCGCCAGGTGTCCGATGTAGTCCCCCATCCTGGTATACCCTTTCCTCCTTGAGAGCCGCCGGATCTCCTTTGCGACCCCGCTTCCATACTGCATCGCCTTCTTCTCTCTCCATGCGAGGTCCCGCGGCATGTACCGTTCGGCAACCTCCCGCAGCGCCACTTTCCGGAGATTGCCGATGACTTTTCTTTCCGGCGGAAGTGCCTTTGCCGCGTTGACCACGCGCAGGTCCAGGTAGGGCAGCGAGAGAAGGACCCCATGCAGGGCAGCGACCGCCTGGTCCCGGTCTGCCTGTGCCCCGAGGGTGGCAAAGTCAGTTACGAGCTGGGACTCGATGTCTCCCGTCGTGAGGTACCTGGCATACCCTCCGAAGAGCTCGTCGGCTCCCTGGCCGGTGAGCACCCGGGATGAGCCCAAATCACGCGCCGCACGGGCAATGAAGAAGACTGTCGTCCCGATCGATGCATCAACGGGGCTCTTTTGTGGAATGACGCTCACCACCGCTACAAGGGCCTCCTCCACTTCTCCGCGACGAATCGCCACTCGTGTGCAGTCAAGCCCAAGGAGACGGGCGGCCGAGTCCGCCTTCTCCAGGTCGTGGGAGCCTTCGATTCCCACCGCGAGGCAGGGAAGCCCTGCCAGCACAGCGACGAGCGACGAGTCGACTCCGCCGGAGAGTGCGACTGCCCCCTTATCGGCGCGGAGCCAGACTGCCTCCCGGATGGCACTCTCCAGGTCCATCCGGGGATACTGGGGGTTGACCTCCCCGATTGCATCCCCGTCGCATGTGATCTTTCCCGCAGGCCCGGGGCCAGGAACGATACCGAGGCGGTCCCTCGCAGTGCACCCGTCCCATGAGAGGGAGAACTCTCCCCCGAATGCGGTTGCCGCGAGCGGGTTTGAACGGACCCGAGAGAGTGCCTCTTGTGGCTGGAGTCTCTCTCCTGCGACCTCCACCCATCCTCTTATCCATTCTTTGCCTGAAGAGATCGGATGGTCGGAACTCATGGTTCAGGGATCCCCCGTCCATGCCAGTATGCAGCGGCAACAGTGAGTGCAGCCGGTACTACCAGGGTCCCCTCCGGCCCGACAGTCACTGCAATAACCCCGCCGATGACAGCCCCTGCGAAGAAGGCGGTAAAAACCGGTGCCAGTATTTGGAATTCCCTCCGTGCGTGATCCCGTTCACCCGTATCCCAGCGGTCACCGGTTGCGGTCCCCGGCAGGCCTATGACAATCCCTTTTTTTACCAGGGAGCCGAGCGTCCCGGTCATGAACCCTGTCTGGACAGGCACACCTGCAACCTGCGGGACGAGGCTATTCTGGATGCCCATCGCGGCAGATGCAAGCGAGACCAGGATGTAGGCAAGAGGGAGGATGCCGGTTCCCGGGAACGGGGGATACCAGAAACCACATACTGAAAACAGGACAAGGAGCAGCACTTCGGTCACAATCAGGGTGAGGAACAGAGACCGGCCTGCCGAAGACTTTCTTGCGAACGCCCTCCCAAGGAGCATGGAGAACCCGATGCCTGCGATATACGCCAGCACCGCGACAGCGTGCAGCCCTGGTTTCCAGAAGAGGGCGGGTGCGATGAAGTCGAGGATCAGGAAGAGGAGATTCCCGCTCATCATGCTCGAGAAGACCTGCGGCAGGGCAATCATGGTCATTGCGTCCATGAAACCGGCGGAACCCGCAAGGAGCATCGCAAGGGCAAGGACATGGGATTGAGCAGTGGAAGCCTGCGGAGTTCCGCACGGCTGCGCCCCTCCCTCTCGAAGGGGAGCAGTATCCAGTCCGGTCCGGGGATGCTGGGAATTGACCTTCCCGATTGCATCGCCGCCGCAGGTGACCTTTCCCGCAGTCCCCGGGACGATCCCAGTGCGATCCCTCGCGGTGCGACCGTCCCAGGAAACAGAGCACACTCCCCCGAACGCGATTGATGCGGGAGGGTTGGAACGATGCCGCGAGAGTGCCTTTTCAGGCAGGAGTCTTGCTCCTGAAACAACTACCCAGCCTATAAGTTTCGGAATCATTGGCCCGCCATGGTTTGCCGGGGAGGGAGACCTTCTCCTGCGTGTGGACATTGGAGGACGTGATCCAGAGATCTCTCCCTTACTTCCGGAGACGCTTCGCCCGCGGCTGATACTCTTTTGGGCGCTTTAAAATCACGATGCCGCCGATTGCAATCGCAACAAAGAGAATGCCAAGGACTGTCACCCATACCGGGAATGACGCGAGCGGCTCCTCTGCATGGGGGGGTAGCGGCGGGGCGATCTTCTCTGCCGCTCCCGAATCGGTCGATGGGGGGACATTGACAAGTGGCGGGGCGTCTTCGGGGGCGACGGCAACGGCTCCAGTCAAAAGAAGCCCGCAGAGTACGAGAAAAAGCCATGCAATTTGGGGGTATCTATGGGTCATCGTGCGTCACCCGGGAGAATTCTCTGAAGAAATTTATGCTCCAGGCACATCAATATTTCATAACCCTTTTGATGCAAAAAGGATACCTTTGAGAAGGTTTCGTCGATGAGTCCCGGGAGACTGAAGGGAGAGATGGCGGTCAGTGCCGCCGTGAGCACGATCCTGATGGTCGTGCTGGTCATCGGAATTGCGATGATCATCTGGTCGGTATGGATAGGGTCCCCCTCCATTCTGCATGACAAAGTGTACATTGCAGGCGAAGCAAAGGCAATTGTAGTGAACCAGCCCGGGGGCATCCCGATGCAGGTGGTAGGGTTTACCATCAGGGAGGCAGAACCGTTCCACTTCGCCGGCCAGGCACCCCCCATCGCCGGGAAAGAGGTACTGCTCAAGGTGATAACCCCCGATGGCCGGACACTCTATCCCACGCCGTTCATCAGCGGTGGGGCCCTTGAGGGAAGGACCCTCTTCATTTATCCCAATTCCACCGGCTATTCGGAGCACTGCGACTATATCGTCTCTGATTCCCCTCCGGCAGGAAAACTCAAGCCGTTTGTCCTCGGGACATGGACCGTGCAGCTGATCGATACCGAGGCCCACCTCCTCATCTCAAGTGACGACCGGGCAAAGATTACAGAAGGGACATCGTCCTATGCCCTTGCCGGCGGCACCCCCGGGGGGAACGTATGGAGGACCGATTGCACGCCGCTGGGATACACGGTCCAAGGAAACCCGGTTGCAGGGCATACCGGGCCCCCGATGAACATGAGTTATCTCACATTTGATGGAAATGACTGGCTCGAATACCAGGATGACCCCACCCTCAAGTATACGGGGGACCTCACCATTTCACTCTGGCTGCGGCCATTGCACGTCAATACATGGAAGCAGGTTATCGGCAAAGGCCTCCAGACGCCATCCGGTAGCGGGGTGATCGAGGACAAGAACTACGACCTCTATTTGATCAACCGGAAGGTCTATTTCGAATGGGATGACCGGGTCACCAACACCCATTACCATATCATGACCAACAACGATGTGGTGACAGCCGGAAACTGGCAGTACGTGAACCTTGTAATCGAGGGAGGAGAACCAAAGATATACGTGAATGGAGTATCTCAGGCTTTCTCTTACTATATATCAAATGTGCCAGGTAACAACCTGACTTCACAAATCCCGGAAGTGAGGCTGAAGGACAACCAGTATCCCCTGACGATGGGCAAGCAGGCGTCGCAGCAGTACCCCTTCCCCTATTCGGGAGATATCGGGTCATTTGCTCTCTACAACAGGGGACTCACGACAGATGAGATCTTCGAGAACCTCCAGACATATTCCGCATGATGCCACAATATCCCCGGAAAAAAACACACCCCATTTTTTTCGATCGAACCATCTTTCTGGGGGAGTGATCACCCCCGAATGGCATTTCGAGTCATTTAAATCAGATCACGCATATCTTTCTCCCACGAACCATGTCCCGGTTTGTTCCCGGCGATGTGATCCTTGCCAGGATCCGGATAGGAGAGAGGGGCGAGCCGAAGGTCCGGCCCGCAATCGTCGTCAAGACAGGGGACGACGGGTGCATCCATGCGTTTCCCGTCTCCTCCGCTCCCTCCCGGGACCAGCGGGCTGTTCCCGTCGGGCTTGAAGACTTCCAGGAAGGCGGGCTCGATATCATGGACGAGAGCTATGTGCTCACCGGGACGATGGTCCGAATCGCGGCGCGAGATGTCGCGGGGAAAAAGGGGAGGCTCACTCCCGTGGCCCTGGATGCAATCCTGCCGCGCAAGTGATCAGAGGTGAGGCGAAGGGGTGCGTCCAGAGGGAGATTTCCATGAGGGGAAGTGGAGGGATGTTTTGTTCAGGCACGCGCAATTTACCCCCTGTCACACACTTTCCCATTTCAGGGAATTGCGGGAAGAGAATGTATGCTGGGCTCTCTTATCCTCCTTGCATCGGGGGCATGCCGCCTCCTGAGGGAGAAGAAACAGGCATGTTGATACCCTCCCGCAGGGCAATTTTATGAGTATATGAGGACCAACCGGCACCAGTACTTTCTTGACCTCGCCCTCCGGTGCGCACACCAGGGGACGTGCCTCCGGCGTAACTTCGGGGCCATTATCGTCGATGAATTCCAGACCATCGTCTCCACCGGGTACACGGGTGCGCCGCGCAAGCAGATGGACTGCACCGAGATCGGGCGGTGCTGGAGGAAGGACCACCACATCCCATCGGGTTCGAACTACGAACGGTGCCGGAGCGTCCATGCCGAGATGAACGCGCTTCTCCAGGCAGGAAAACTCGCACGGGGCTGCACGCTGTACCTTGCCGGGTTCGACGTGGAGACGGGTGACCTGACGCAGATCTGGCCCTGCTTTCTCTGCTCCAAGATGATTGTGAACTCGGGGGTGAGATCGGTGATCATGCGCACCGGGGACGAGACATACGAGGAGATGGACCCGATCGCCCTCTACCAGATGCGGAGTACTGAGGCGCTTGGGGAGGAGAGGTCTTAAAAAAAACCCTCCTCGCTGTTTTACGTGGGGAGGCTGAATCGAGGTTGTTATCTGCATATCAATTCAGTCACTGGACCGCCGCCGGGGCGTCCTTTGGGGGCGGCTGCGTGGATCGCATGTGGGAGTGTGGGGCCAGACAGCCCCCAGAATCTGTGTCCGGTCCACCAATCCTGCCCACAACAGATAGCGAAGGGCCAAAAAAAAAAGTCGGGGTTTTGCCTGGCAGATGCGGGATGAGAGGGGCGGTACCTGGTGATTGTCCCCGCCCCGTCAGGCCCTCCACCCGATAGCGACCTTCCACCCGGTCACATCTTCTGTCATGAAGACGGCTTCATGTGGGGTGCCTTCGTCACGGTACCTCACCTGCCCTTCCTTCATCCCCATCACCTGCGACCTGGTATTCTCATCAAGTGAGAAAATCCTCTGCGGCAGGGAGTCCATGACCGGCATCCCTTCGCGGTCCACTGCGAACGCATAATATCCTTCGGGGAGCGCAAAGTCGCGGAAGAGTGTTTCCTCAAGCGAATCGCAGTATACCGACGTACCCAGGATTCCATTCACCTTTCCCTCAGCACGCACCGGCACCGCGACGATTGCGGTGTATTTCCCGGTCGATTTGCTCAGCACGATGGTCCCGATTGAGGTCTTCCCTGCGAGCACGCCAGGGAAATAGGAGCGGTCCCGGAGGTTCGCGCTCGTCAGGTTGTCGACCGTTGTGTAGTAGGAGCCGTCAGGCCTCGCGTACCAGAACCGGGCCTCGGGATACTCTGCCTCGAGCCGGACAAGGAGCGGGCGGATCCGATCCCAGTCCTCGCTCTCCAGTTCACCGGTGAGAGCGAGGGTCTCCATGGCTGCAGAGATGCCGTGCATACGTGTCCCGATGAGCGCAGATAACGCAGGAAGCAGGGTTCGGGATGCGAGGGCAGCCCGATCCCCGGCACCTGCAGGTGAAGGGGGCGTATGAGTACTGCTCCCGGTGATTCGTGCGAATGTCCCGTCTGCCTTCATGGCATCGAGGGTGTCCTGGTATGCCCTGACAGTTGCCGGGGCAGTCTCCCTGTTGAACGCGATGAAGAGCTCCGTCCTGAGCAGCGAGTACACGGGAACCAGTGCAGATTCAGGGATACCCTTCCTTCGCAGAGTCTCCGGGGTGGTTGCGGAAGACCCTACCCAGAGAGATACGGAGCCGTTCATGAGGGCGTCGAGGCATTCGGCATCGGTAGAATATGTCCTGACATTCGAGAATTGGTTCCCGATGAGGAAGTCATGGCGGGCATCTCTGGCAACCACTGCAATTGTCCCGGCATTGCGTGCGGCCTCAAGGCTCTGGAGGGCTATCCCGGAGTCCTTTGTGGCATAGAGCACATAGTCAAATATGGCAACAGGGCCAGCCCAGGCGAACTCTCTCTCACGTTCAGGGGTTCTCGCCGTGGGAAAGACCGCACAACCGGGTTTCGCGAGCGCAGTCTCGTAGGCGTCACGCCACGCACGTATCTCGATCCGGCTGCTGCAGTTCAGGCGACGGGAGAGTTCCTGGATCACCTGGACAGTTTGTCCATCAGGGGTTCCGCCGGAGCCGGTATAGCTCAATGGGTAGATCTCCTCGGTCAAAAAGACGATCTCTTCTGTCACACAGCTGGGAGTGGCTTCCATGCCAGTCTGGCGCTGTACAGGCGCGGTGCATCCTGCAATGACGCAGGAGATAAGGAGGAGTGCACCCGCCAGGGCCAGGTAATGGAACGGTCTCAAATGGGTCATGCGGAGTCTCTCCTTGCAGGAGTGGTCTGTCATCAACGACTAAAAGATATTCGATATCTTCGGTCCCACGCCAGCGTCCCGTTCCGGCATGGACCTTCCTGCATGAGCGGGAACTCCCGTGTCATCGCTGTCCGGGTGACTTCAGATGACCCCCTGGAAAACACCGGCGGAGATGGGATGCAGAGAACGGTCCTCCGTGGCCGGGATAGATCGTCCCTCCCTGGAACGCCAGCACTTTCCCAATGCTTGCCCGCACCTCATCCGGGTCGTCGGCAAAGAACGGAAGCCCCGGTCGTCCGGTTGGAATGGTCGGGAAGATGAGGTCCCCGACGATAGCGTCCCCATTTCCGAGCAGAATTGAGACAGACCCGGCGGTATGCCCAGGGGTATGAATGACCTCGCCCCTGATCCCATATTCATTCAACGCGAACGAATCCCCAAGGATGATGTCAGGTTCGAGAGGGGGAAAGTGGGCACTGCCCTTCCTGCCATACACGGCCCCGAGGACAAACCCCGCGGTTCCAATGGGATTGAGTGCGCCCTGGCGCCCGGATCGGACCATTGGCACATCCTCCCTGTGCACGGCCACGGGAGCCCCTGTTCGGTCCCTGAGAGCCCGGGCAGATCCTGCGTGGTCTGCGTGGCCGTGCGTGAGGAGGATGAGCCTGATGTCATCAGGAGATATCCCTGATTCTTTCATCCTCGCGATAATCGCGCCCTCTTTCCCCGGATTACCCGTATCGACCAGGATCACGCCGTGCTGCCTGACAAGGTATGCCCGTGAAGTCAGGCCAAGCCGGACTGGAATGACTTCGATCGGCTGCTCGCCTGAGTCCATCATCGCACCCCCCTGTGCTGATGATGGTCAGGGGAACATAAGAAGGTTGCTCTGGATTGGAGCGGGTTACTTTCCCCTATTGGTGAAGGATTGGAACAAAGAGCCGATGGGGCACTCGCCTTGTTCAAGGAGAGATACCTCATTGCCCCGAACAAGTATGCAATCCGTTAAAACTCGATATCCTCGTCTTTCACCTGCAGGCCTATGTCTTTTGCGTACGGGAGGTCCGACCAGAGATACCCATCCTTCTGGCGAAAACCATGCCTGAGTACCATCTTCACCGGAGCCGGGACGATGAACCGTTCGGGAGGCTCACCGTGGCGGTACTCGTTTCCAAGCACGACGAGGAGGGAATGCCCTCCGTCCCGCGTGTAGCAGTAGAAGTCCCGGAGACCCTCCGGGAGGGGATGGGGATACGTCCTGCCCGGGAGCACCCAGCCTTCGAGTCCTGCTGCCCTGATCAACTGCGCACTGTCTGGCATTCTCATGAGAGTTGTGTCCCCAGGAGAGATAAACCTCCCATTCCTTCCCTCTTATTCGCCGGAATACAATGGGGCTCCCCCGTCGTAGATTTGCCGGGAGTGTCTCCTGTGTTGCGGGAGACCAATGGGGCAGCAGTGGCTCTCTTCCAGGTCTGCCGGGCAATTTGCAGGAGATGAGCGACGAGTTTCCCCTCACCATTCCACTAAAAAGGAATGGAATGGCCACGCACCGGGAAAAGGGCATTCCTATTTGGGCCAGATGCGTGAAGCAAACCTGGGACACCACCCCTGGGAGGGATAATTCTCGTAAAAGGTCGCTCCATTCAGAATCTTGTTGTTCTCACCAAGGCGTTATGAAAGGGCAGAAAAGGCCCGCTTTCTCTCCATTCGGGCATCACCACACCAACGATCAGAGAAACGCTCCCACGATCATCGAGCCCGCATAGATGAGCATTGCCAGGTGAAAGAGCGGCAGGACCTTCATTCCCCTTTCTGAAGTTGGCTGCCTGGTCAGGTAAATTACGGCAAGTGCGAGGAGTGCAAGGCCAAAGACCACTCCCGCGGTCGCGACAGGACCGAGCACCCTGATAAAGATGAAGGCAAAAACGGCGTGGACGAAAAAGAACCCGGCAATCCACCAGGCGGTCCCCTGCATCCCGTAGAGGATGGGGACGGTCTGCATCCCACGGGCACGGTCGTTCTTGATATCTGCGAGGTCGTTTACACCAAGGTGTGCCATTGCAAACGGGTAGAAGAAGAGGAAATAAAGGAGGGCAGGGATATCGGGAAGCCCTGTGCAGAGGTATCCGGCGACTGGGAAGAGGGCGAAGTCTGTTCTCCCCAGCAGTTGCGCAACGGGAAGAGACTGGCGCCGCTTCTTTACCTGGTAGAAAGCCTCTGCGCCGTAGCAGTAGAGCATGACAAGCGCCACATAGAGTGAATGGGGATAAGGAAGCGTCGCGATGACAATGAGGGTGGAAATGGCGAGGAGAAGGAAGAGGAGGAGGGCGCTTCGTGGGGAGACGAGCCCTGCCGGAATGGGGCGTGTCCCAAAGATCCTCCAGTACCGGGTGAGCCTCCCGAACTCTGTGTCTTTCTTGTCGTATTCGCGATCGATATAGTCGTTCAGGACGAGCCCACCCTCGAAACCGAGGAACCCGATGATGGCAGCCCTGGCCAGGTCGAAGACGGAGAAGGTGCCATACGCGGATGCGGCAAGGAGATAGCCCGAGCAGAAGAGGATCGGCCAGGCAAAGAAGAAATGCAGCCTGAGAAGGTCGGCATATCCCCGAAGCGTCGCCATATTGTATAGTGTAGTAAAGTCCTCATACATACAACCTCTGCTCTGCGGGGGGAGTCTTCAGGGAAGGACCACGGGCTCTCCTGCCCAGAATACATTGATTGATCATAATTCCAAAGTGTTCATTACCACGAAAGGAGATCTCCTGCTATGGCCCCTGATCGTCCCTACACTGTATTGTATGTGGATGATGACCAGGATCTCCTGGACCTGGGAAAGATCTTTTTGGAGCGTACAGGGGATTTTTCAGTAGACTGCGTCGACTCAGCGCTGGCAGCACTTGAGGTTCTGGGGAATGCCGCATTTGACGCCATCATCTCCGATTACCAGATGCCTGGGATGGACGGAATCGAGTTTCTCAAATCGCTCCGGTCGCGGGGGAGCAGGATACCGTTTGTCATCTTCACCGGCAAGGGGAGGGAGGAGGTGGTGATCGATGCCCTCAACGCAGGCGCGGATTTCTATCTCCAGAAAGGGGGAGACCCAAAGGTACAGTTTGCAGAACTTACCCACAAGGTACGCCAGGCAATAGAGAAGCGGCGGGCCGAGCAGTCGCTCATCAAATCAAAGAAGCGACTCGCCGACATCATCGACTTTCTTCCCGACGCCACCTTCGCGATCGACCGTGAAGGTTCCGTGATCGCGTGGAACCATGCGATGGAGGAGATGACCGGCACCCCTGCGACTGCAGTCCTTGGCCAGGGCAATTCAGCATATTCAAGGGCGTTCTACGGAAAACAGCGCCCCATGCTTATCGATCTTGTGCTCTCCCCGGATGCTGAATTTGAACGTCAGCACTATCATTTCACACAGAGGAACGGCACATTCCTGACTGCAGAGACCACTGTCAGGAAGGCAGATGGAAAGACGTTGCACTACTGGGGGAAGGCATGCCGCCTTTACGACGAAGACGGCAACGTGGCAGGGGCAATAGAAGCAATCCGTGATATCACGGAACGTGTGGTTGCAGAGGAGCAGATCAGGGAGAAGACCCGTGAACTCGACCTTTTCTTCCAGAATGCCATCGACCTCCTCTGCATCGCAGATACGGACGGCTATTTCCGGAAGCTGAACCCCGAGTGGGAGAGGACACTCGGATATACCCTTGACGAGCTCGAAGGGCGGTCATTCATGGATTTCGTGCACCCTGATGACAGGGCAGCAACTCTTGACGCGGTTGTCCAGCTCAGCCACGGAAAAATTGTCCCCATGTTCGTGAACCGTTACCGGACCAGGGATGGTGAATACCGGTGGATCGAGTGGCGGTCATTCCCGGTTGGCAACCTTATCTATGCCATCGCACGGGACATCACGGACCGACTTGCGAGCCAGCAGTCGCTTGCCGCGAGCGAAGAGAAGTACCGCACGCTCGTTGACGAGATCCGTGACGGGTTTTTCATGACAGACCGGGAAGGAGTGCTCACGTTTGCCAACCGGACGCTCGCGGAGATGTTTGGGTTCCAGACACCCGAAGAGATGTGCGGCGTACAGTTCTCCCGGTTCGTGGCAGCCGAAGAGCATGGACGGATACTGCCCATCTTCCTTGAGTGCATCAGGACTGGGAAGGTTCCCGATGCCCCGCTCGAGATCGAGGCAGTCAGGAACGATGGCAGCAGGTTCGTGATGGAACTCAAGGCGTCTTCCGTCATGGAAGCGGGGAACGTGAAGGGTACGAGGGGTATTATCCGCGATATCACGGAACGCAAGAAAACCGACGAGTACCTTCGCATACTGGCCAAGCTCCTCGACAATGCGCCGGCATCCATCACGGTCCATGACCTTGAGGGAAATTTCCTCTATGCCAACCAGCGAACCCTCGATCTCCACGGGTATACCCGGGAGGAGTTCCTCTCCCTCAACCTCCATGAACTTGATGTCCCTGAGAGCGAGGCACTCATCCAGTCCAGGATCGAAGCGATCATGCGTACCGGCGAGGCTGATTTTGATGTATGGCACTTCAAAAAAGATGGGAGTACCATCCCGCTCCACATCAATACCCTCTTGACGGAATGGCAGGGGAAGAAGGTATTGATGAGCATTGCCACAGATATGACCGAACGGCTGCGAGCCCAGGAGGACCTGAGAAAAAGCGAGGAGAAGTTCCGCCGGATAGTAGAAACTGCGCACGAAGGCATCTGGGCAATGGATGAGCACTTCAACACCACTTATGTGAACCGGCGGCTTGCCGACATCCTTGGATACACCCCAGATGAGATGATGGGCCGTCCCATCGATTCCTTCATGGCCGACCGGGAGATGGCAGATAATCGTTCGAAACTACAGGAGAGAATGAAAGGGGTGCCAGGGGCCTACGAACGAACCTTTGTTACACGCGACGGATTGGAAAGGATCATGTACGTCTCAGCCACCCCCATCCTTGATGAAAAAGGGGTGTTCCGCGGTTCGTTTGCCATGCTCACCGATGTCACTGAAGAGAAACGTATACAGAAGCAGCTGCAACGTGAGCACGATGAGCTTGTTGCTTCCTACGAGCAGATCGCCGCGACCGAGGAGGAGCTTCGCCAGATGCTCGAGGAGCTCAGCCAGCACCAGGACGCGGTGATTGAGAGCGAGGAGCGTTTCCGCCGGCTCATCGAGCATTCGTTTGACGCAATGGTCATCCACAGGGACGGGCGCATCATCTACGCAAACGATGTGGCAGTCAGGCTGATGGGAGCGAGCGATCGGTCCGAGATCGTCGGAAAGAAGACCCTCGACTTTGTCCATCCCGATTCACGAGATGATGTGATCAGGCGCATTGCGATGATGAAAGAGGATCCCACTGCGGTCATGCCCCCGATCGAGGAGAAGTTTGTCACGCTCCAGGGGATGGTGTTCGATGTGGAGGTGATCGCTACCGCGACAAAGAGGAACGGACAAAAGGCATTTCTCGTGATTTTCCGCGATATATCCGAGAAGAAGCGTATACAGAAGGCTCTTGTCCAGGCAAACCGGAAGCTCAACCTCCTCAACAGCATCACCCTCCACGACATCTCGAACAAGCTCTCGGTCCTTGCGGCGCATATCGCGCTTGCACACGAATACATCGGGAACGACAAGATAACCGGATGCCTCGACCGCCAGAAGCGGGCAGTTGAGGCGATCCAGCAGATCCTCGATTTTACCCGCGACTACCAGGACCTTGGTGTGAAGGAGCCTTCATGGCAACACTTTTCGGTAACCCTCGGGAAAGTCAGGAGCCAAATCGATCTGGGCAGCGTCATCCTCGAGGAAGGAGACTGCCAGTTCGAGATCTTCGCCGACCCCCTTCTCGAGAAGGTCTTTTACACGATTCTTGACAATGCGGTCAGGTACGGAGGGAAGATTACCCATGTCCGCACCTCTTGCCGCATTGTCGACGATTCTCTCATCATCTCCTTCGAGGATGACGGGGTGGGAATTCCCCAAAGCGAGAAGGAGCGGATATTCGAGAAGGGATATGGCAAGGGGACTGGTCTTGGCCTCTTTCTCTCCCGCGAGATCCTCTCGATCACGGGGATGGCGATCAGGGAGACAGGGACTCCCGGTGTCGGGGCGCGGTTCGAGATCGTGGTCCCGCAGGGGATGTGGAGATAAGGAAAAACCTGTTCATTCAATGAGATTTCATTCGGATTACCTCCAACTGGACCTTTGATCTATGGTATGAGGAGGTGCTACCTTTGGTGGCAGATGATTCTGACTCTACCTGTCGCAGTCCGGGGATCTATATCAGGTCATAGGTGGGCGAGTTCTACCCACGCAATGAACCAGGATCCACGCGATGATTCGGCAGACAGGGGATGAAAAGGGATGGGCACGGGCATTCCTGCTGACAGACTCTGGCTTACATGGTGATAGGGTGTGGATGCATTTCCTGGAACTCTTGAACGAATGTAAAAAATCATGTGACATATAAAATCAGAGTGGATTGATGGGGTACTCTCTAAAAAATGAGCATTCCCTCGTATTCGATTCTTTATACGGGTGTCCAGGTACCCTGCCTGCGGAAGTACCCGGTCGCAAGTATTTTTTCATTCCTACCATTCTGTATAATGGGCATATCTTTTACAACAAAAATACCATTTTGTAGTATAAGGTATCTTAATTAATTACTGAATGACTAATTTTTCACCACGCCGCACCATCCTCCCTTTCACCGCCATCGTCGGCCAGGAGAAGATGAAGAGGGCGCTTCTCTTAAACGCGGTCAATCCCCGAATCGGTGGCGTGCTGATCCGCGGCGAGAAGGGAACCGCGAAGTCCACTGCTGTCCGGGCGCTCGCCGAACTCCTGCCAGAAATCGACGTGGTGAAGGGCTGCCCGTTCCAGTGCAACCCCCGTGACGGGAGGGAGATGTGCGAGCTCTGTGCGGAAAAGGTTGCAAAGGGTGTTCCCCTGGACCATATCACGAGGAGGGTGAAAGTGGTCGACCTCCCGCTCGGCGTCACCGAGGACCGCCTTGTCGGGACAATCGACATCGAGCGGGCCATCAAGGAGGGGACGAAGGCGATTGAGCCCGGAATTCTTGCCGCAGTGAACCGCGGTATCCTCTACATCGACGAGGTGAACCTCCTTGACGACCATATCGCCGACGTCCTTCTCGACTCCGCGGCGCTCGGCGTGAACGTGGTGGAACGCGAGGGGATCTCGTTCTCCCACCCGGCACGGTTCATCCTTATCGGGACGATGAACCCCGAAGAAGGGGAGATCAGGCCCCAGCTCCTGGACCGGTTCGGTCTGCAGGTGGCAGTCGAGGCGATCGACGACCCCGAGCAGAGGATGGCAATCGTCCGCAACGCCGAGGCCTTTGATACCGAGCCTGCCTGGTTCTCGAAAGGGTTCGAACCGGCACAGGAGGCACTTCGTGAAGTGATTCTCCGTGCACGGGGGCTCCTGCCCACGGTGACAGTCCCGGAGGAAGTCCTCCGTGCGCTGGTGAACGCCTGCGTTGAGCTGGGTGTCAAGACACACAGGGCTGAGATCGCGGTGGCAAGGGCTGCACGGACTATCGCCGTACTTGACGGGCGGACCGAGGTCACCCTTGACGATGTCCGGGAGGCGATGGAGCTCGCACTCCCTCACCGTATGCGCAGAAAGCCCTTCGAGGAGCCGAAACTCGACCCCGACCGGCTCGACTCCGCCATGAAGAATGCGGAGCAGCAGAACCGGCAGGAGAAAGAGCCTCCTGCAAATGACCCGCTCCCGCCGGATGATGAACAAATCCCGCACAGCCACGAGGACAAGGGAGGAGAAGGGCGCGGGCAGCCGCCCAGGATGAGGGAAAGCACGGCGCAGGAGAGAGTCTTTGGTATCGGGGACCCAATCGACACCCGCAGGGTCATGCTCGGTGCAGGGCGTGACCGCGAGAAGAGGAAGCGGTTGAACGGCAGGAGGATAGAGACCTACTCTTCGGGGAAGAACGGCTCGCCCATCACTTCCCGGATGCCGACCGGCTCGATGGACCTTGCACTCGATGCCACCATCAGGGCAGCCTCCCCCCACCAGGCACGGAGATCCAAGGGAGCGCTCGCGGTCTCGATCCGTGAGGATGATATCCGTGAGAAGGTCAGGGTAGGCAAGGTCTCTGCGTCCTGCATCTTTTTGGTCGATGCAAGCGGGTCGATGGGCGCGATGAAGCGGATGGAGGCGGCGAAGGGTGCCATCCTCTCCCTCCTGATTGACTCGTACCAGCACCGAGACCGGATCGGGATGGTGGCGTTCAGGGGAGACCGTGCAGATGTGCTGCTGCCGCTCTCCCACAGCGTGGACCTGGCCAAACAGAGCCTTGCCGATCTCCCCACGGGGGGAAAGACCCCTCTTGCGGAGGGGATATGGAAGGCCATCGAGGTGCTCGACCGCGAGCAGCGGAAGAACGGCGAGGCAGTCCCCGTCCTGGTCCTGATATCGGACGGGAGGGCAAACGTCTCACGCGGTGGGGATATCAGGGCGGAGATTCGCAGTGCCGCCCAGGAACTCCGTTCCCGCGGGATACACACGGTAGTGATTGATACCGAGGAGACAGGGTCTGCGTTCCTGAAGATGCAGCTTGGCTACTGCAGGGAGATCGCAGAAGAGACAGGCGGACGGTATTACGCCGTCTCTGACCTGAAGGCAGGGGTTCTCGGGGATATCACGCGAAACGAATTCGCGAGGGTCTTTTCTTAACCTTTCACAAGACGGTGATGATTGCACACATCATTTCAGTGGTGCCTTGGGATAGAGCCAGACAGCCTCTCTTCTTCACGGGACAGGTCGACCGTGCACCATACCCTGCTTTCACAGGGTTCAACCTGCCGCATCCTGAACCTGGTGCGGTGAGAGACCCGGAAGGGGGGCACGATGAACAACATTCAGGTCATCCTTGATCCATGGTCATGGGGGAGCAATGTCCCGGCTTTTAGCTCCCTCCCATCAAGTGTGGGAGGATATTGTCCTTCGTTGGGTGGATGCATCCTCCTGACATCGTATTCCGGAAGAAAACAGGGATGCGGGGATTGGGCAGCCGTTTGCGGTATACTCTCCTCCTCCTGTCCGGCATATCGCATGCGTGCCGCTCCCCGGTGTATTCGAGGGAAAGCCAGAAATATTCGCCCCCCTGCTGGTCATGGAACTCCTGAGAGTGTTGGTGATATCGTGGGCGTGTGTGCGAAACCCATGAAACCGGTGTTGCAGCACCGGTGACAGCAGATCATCAGAGGATCACTGCCAGATCTATACTTACCTGTATTAGTATTAAAAATTTTTATTTTAGTAGCATTTATTCCTAATTATTTGTTTTTGGCTGCTGTTAACCGAGAAGAAATGCAGAGGTGAGACGTTGAACGGAGACCCGGCCGTCATGTGAGGCAGGATGGTGCGAAAAAAAGGATCAGGATGGCCTGATGGGCCGAATCACGTATGCATATCCTGTCGCGGTGGATGTCCCGCCCTCATTTTCCACCCGGAAGGTGACCCTGTACAGTCCGGGTGCCTGGTAGGTGTGGACAGGGCTTGGGTCTGTCGAGGTTCCTCCGTCGCCGAAGGTCCAGAGATATGATTCAGGAGATCCGGTAGAGAGATCGGTGAACCGGACCGTGAGGGGTGCATTGCCGACCTTCGTGTCCTGCGTGAACCGTGCAACCGGCAGCTTTGGCGGCACGGTCACGGTGATGAGGTTGTCCTTGACAATCTGATCGGATCCTTCGGGGCCGCTCACCGCGAGCCGGACGGTGTAGACGCCGGGGTTCCAGAACCTGTACACGGGGTTGCTGGATATGCTGTCCCAGCGGCCGTCGTTGTTGAAGTCCCATGTCCGCAGAGTGACGGTCCCCGTGGACTGGTCGGTGAACTGGACTGAGAGCGGGGCAACACCTGAAATGGGGCTTGCCGCGAAGTCGGCGCGGAGACCTCCCGGCGGGAGGACAGAGATGTATGCCATCTTCTGTTCAGTTGATTCCCCTCCCGGTCCCCGGACCGTGAGCCTGATGTCGTAGGTTGCGGCGTCAGTGAACGTATACGAGGGACTGGATGCGGTGGAGAACTGCGTCCAGACACCTCTCTCGGGGCGGAACTCCCAGGTCCTGTCGGTGATTGTACCTGTGGAGAGGTCGGTGAACTGGACTGAGAGGGGTGCCGTTCCAGTCAGGGGGGATGCCGAGAAGTCAGCGGAAGGTGCAGGCTCAGAGAGCACGGTGATGTATCCGGCTCTCTCCTGCTGGTCCTCTCCACCGGGTCCCCGGACCGTGAGCCTGATGTCGTAGGTTGCGGCATCAGTGAACGTATACGAGGGACTGGATGCGGTGGAGAACTGCGTCCAGACACCTC
>ENA-UOWE01000154-UOWE01000154.1-activated-sludge-metagenome-genome-assembly--contig:-NODE-154-length-101029-cov-6.525739_pt1 | contig 101029 bp, 80 predicted proteins | sample MGYA00249841_ERZ761562 | MGnify/ENA primary metagenome ERZ761562 (study PRJEB28883, sample SAMN05720200) | activated sludge metagenome | isolation source: Anaerobic digester | place: Japan... | reverse complement strand
CGCGCACAAATGGGCCGACCTGTCGGAAGGCGGCTACGGCGTCAGCTTGCTCAACGACTGCAAATACGGATACGATATCAAAGACTCGGTCATGCGGCTGTCGCTGCTGCGCGCTCCGACCTGCCCCGACCGAACGGCGGACCGGGGACTCCACCGTTTCACATACAGCCTTTACCCGCACAAAGGCGGCTGGCAGGACGCGTCGACGGTGCAAAAAGCGTTCGAGCTCAACGTACCTTTCCAGGCGTTCTCCCTCAAAAAACAGGCGGGCAGCCTGCCCGGGGAAATGGCGATGGTGCAAACGGACTGCCCGAACATCATCATCCAGGCCGTCAAACAGGCGCTCGACGGCCAGGGCATGATCCTGCGTTTTTACGAGGCCGAACAGCGGCGGGGCACCGTGACGGTCAAAACCGCGCTGCCCTTCGAGCGTGTGTTCGAATGCAACCTGATGGAAGAAGTCGAGCGGGAAATGCCGTCGGGCGGCGGCGCCTTCGCCTTCGATTACCGGCCCTTCGAGGTCAGAACATTCCGCCTGGTACCCTGACCGTACGAAAAAGCGCGGCTGCCTCCGTCCGATGCGGACGGGGGCAGCCGGTTTTGCGGTTTCTTTATTCAGTAGGTAAAGGTCAGTTCGCCCCACCATTTGCCGTCGATGACGGTGTCGATTCCCCGGTTGTTAAAGCCGAGTTTGCCGGCGATCTGCAAAGGGGCGTCCATGCGCAGTTTTGTGAGATAACCTTTGGCGTTGAACGTGGCGACAAGCGACGCGCCCGTGTCCGCTGAATTGACGTCGCCGTAGGTGACTTTCCCCTCGCCGATGGTGAAAGGTTTAAGGTCTTCCGGGTTGATGGTCATCGGGTCCATGACGCTCGAATGATGTTTCGGCGCGGTGCTCAGCCCGTCGACAACTTCCTTATACAGCGTGATTTTGACCACCCAGCCGCCGGCCGACACGGCGCACGACGCCGACTTGACGCCCGCGGGGGACAGGTCGCTCATGTTCTTGCCCGCGCCGCGGGGCAGGAACTTCTCGAGCGTATCGTTTTTATCGCTGCCGACATAACCGTTGTTGAAGGATTTCGTTTTGCTCTCATCCTGCAACTTGCTGTCGAGTATGCCCTGCAGGATACTCTTGAACAGCGCCATCTTGGTAATTTTCGTAACGGTGCCCATATCGCGTTTGACCGTGACGGGACCCGTATATTTTTTCGTCATGTTGGCGTAGCGGTTGTAAAACGCGACAATCTGCGCCTTGGTGCCGCCGACGGGGGCGTCGATGCCGACGACGGGCGCGGTGGTGGCGGGCGCGGTGGTTGTCTCGCCCGGAGCCGTGGTGGCCGGCGCGGTCGTCTCGCCCGGCACGGTGGTGGTGACGGCCGCGGTGGTCTCGCCCGGAGCCGTGGTTTCAGCATCCGTGGCAGCGGCGGTTGTTGTCTCGCCCGGAGCGGTAGTGCCGCCGGGGGCGGTGGTTTGCTGAGGTTTGTCGCCGCAAGCCGCAAAGAGCAGCAGAAAGGCAAATGTCAGCAAAAGGGCCGCGATCTTTTTTGTTTTCATCAGCATGGCAATCGGTCTCCTTATTTAAGCCGGACGGTGTATTTAACCAAGAGTTTCAACCCGTTCATCGTAACGAATTCGGGGGGTCTTGTCAATGTCTGCCCGCGGGGATTCGGCCGCATCTGCTAAAAAAACGCCCCCGGCTTTTTCAGAGCCGGGAACGTTTAAGTTGAAACAGAGAATCAATAAGCGAACGTGTAGTTGCCTCTGTAAGTACCGGTAACGTCGGCGTTGATGCCGATGAGGCTGTACTTCAGCTTGCCGGTGATGTTCGCCGGGGTGGTAATGTCGAGTTTGGTCAGCAGACCCTGCGCGTTGAAGACCGCTTCGATCTTGCAGCCGGTATAATTGACGTTCGCGTCCTGAAGGGTAAAAGGCTCAAGGTCTTCGGGGCCGAGATCGAGCGTATCCATACACTTGGAAACGTATTTCGGTTTGTCTCTCAGAGCGTTGGCGCCTGAGGTTTTATCATCGTTCATCACGATGGTCACCTTGCAGCCGCTGCCGTTGGCGACGCAGGTGGCGGACTTGACGCCGTTGGTGCCCGTGGGGCTCAATTCGCTCATCTTCGCATAATCGCCGCGCGGGAGCCATTTGCTCAGGTCTTTGTTGTCTTTGGTGGATTTGCCGTTGACAAAGGTATAAGTAGGCTTTTCCGTGTAATCGTTCGGCAGCAGATCGAGCGCGATGTTCTTGACAACGCTGCCGCCGGTGATGGACTGGATGGTCGAGGTCGTTCCGTCTTTTTTGGTGACGGTGACCTTCCCTTTATAGGTCTTCATGGCGTTGGCGTATTGGTTGTAAAACTCAATGACCTTGGACATGGAGCCGTTGATGGGGAAGGTAATCCCCTGGGGTTTGGTGGTGGTCTGGGTGGTGCCGGGCTTGGTCGTCGCGGGAGGAAGGGTGGTTTGTCCCTCAACGGTGGTTTCTTCGAGGGTGGTTTCTCCTTCGACGGTCGTTTCAACCTGCGCCGTGGTTTCGCCTTCAACGGTCGTTTCTTCGAGGGTGGTTTCCTCGCTGGTCGCTTCGGTGGTGGTGGCGGGTTCCGCTGCCGGCGCCTGTTTGAAAAGGCCGAACACGGACGTCACGGACACCACCAGCAGCAGGACCATCGCGACGGTCAGCAACTTGGTGATTGTTTTCAACTGTTTTTCCACTGAATAACCTCTTTTCTTATTCATTTGAATCACTTTTCGTGAGCATAATTATATTACTATTTGAAGACCCATGCTGTCAAGCGACCCGGTATTTGCGGAAACCCTTTATTGCGTCCGTATCGGCGCACAGGCGCCGCTGTCCGGCAGTATTCACAAGCGGTTTGCCGGCGGCGGAAAGCCGACGCGCTCACGCGGATAAGCCGCGCCGCGGCCGAGTGCGCGCGCGAGCAGCGCAAAGTGCGTGTCGAGGTGCGGCGGGCTCCAGTTGCCGCTTCTGCACAGGAAAATGAAATCATACGTTTGTTTCAAGATTTCCGTATCGTCCGGGGCGGGTTCTACGCTGCCGCCGCCGAGCAGGGCGGTTTCGGAATCCTCCCGGGCAGTCCAAAGATAACGCATACCGGGCCTTTCAAGTTCAAGTTCGGCGGCCCAGTTGGCGCAGCTGTAGCGCCGCCCCGGGGCGCGCAGGCAGTAGCGGTCGTGGTGGAAGTCGACATTGCGCACCTCGAAAACCTCTCCGGGTCCGGTCCTTTCAAGGATAACGGGAACCAGATTCGCATGGCTTTCCGCAACGGACGCCTCGCAGCGGCAGTCAGCGAACAGGCCCAGGAAACGATAATACGCGGGTATGACACCGACAGCGGGCAGCTCGGCCGGATGTAGAGCATAGACCTCCCGCCAGGCGGCAAGGATGCGCGCGTCTTGCTCCTCTTCACCGCAGCGCGGAAAAAGAGCCCCGCGCTGCGAAGAGCTGCAGGCGGGGAAATAGTCAAAATCGACAGAGAGGAAGCGCTTCAAAGGGACCCTCCGAAAACCGTCAGGCAGCGGGAACAGCTAAGCGGTTTTTTTCAGCCGGCCCGCCAGCAGGAGCAGCAGGGCGCAGAAGGCTTGGAAAAGCAGCACCGTTATCACGCCGGGAATGCCCCGCGAAGGCATCAGCGCGAAAACGGTATAGGCGGTGAAACCGGCGGCCGCAAGGATGACCTGCAGCGCCTCGCCGAAGCGGATGACAAAATCCAGCCCGATACAGGAGCATACCGCGCGAAGCGTCGACAAGAGGCTGCCGCCATGGACGACGGTGGCCGGGGCCTGGTGCCTGACGCGGTTTTTATAACGCATAAAGATTCTGCCGGCTCCCGCGCTGAGAATTTTCACGCTGCCGGTTTTCAGCGAGAAGAAGTCGGTAATGAGTTCCTCGGTGATGTTGGAATCCCAGGTGCGCACAAGCAGTTTAACGCCCTGCTTCTGCAATGTTTTGATATAGGGCGCGATGCGCGCGTCCGGCGCGTAACCGATGACAAACATCGCGGCGAGTTTGTTTTCGACGGCGAGGTAGACGACTTTCCTTCCGTCTCTGAGATAACGGTCCTCCTCGGCTTTGACGGGCACCTCGACGTTATGGTTGCTTAAAAGCTGCCGGTTGCCGAAAAGCACCGTCTGGTTATAGATAAGGCACGTCAGTCCCAGCCGGTCTTCGTAATGCAGGTTTTTGACGGGCGGAAGAATATCTTTCGTCCCGCCGATGACTTTGGTGAATGCTTCCGCCAGGGGGCCGCCCGCTTTGATGACCACGGCGGCGGAATACAGGAGAATGTCGTCGATACGGACGTTTTTATAGTCCTTGACACCGAACATTTCACAGCGGTAGGGGTCGAAAAGGCCCGCGGAATCAATCACGACGGCATCGCAGCCGCTGTACTGCGCCGCCGCCCTGCGGCCGGCTATCATGACCTCGTCGGGGTTGAGCTTGCGGTTGGCGCGGACCACGGTGGACATCAGATAGGCGCCCGCGAATACGGGGGCGCCCGCGCACAGCGCGCCGCTGAAGACCGCGAAACCGTTCTGGACGCTTTTGGTCAAAATCCCGGCCGCCGCGCCCGCCGCCAGCGACGCAAACGCGATCAACGGCACAAAGACGCGGTTGATGCCGGCCGAAATGCCTTCGTTCGCCTTGGCGTGCTCGAAGAAACCGGCGGGAAAGTTCATCGCGCAGGCATACAGGATTTCCGGCTTGTCCATCAGAATGCTTTTGCCCGCCTCGAAACTGTCGTTGTCGTCGTCAATGTCCTGCAAGCCGTGCAGGGAGTCGGCAATATCGAAAGCACACAGCCTGAAATTGCCGGCGTTGGAAATCGCGGCGGCTCGCCGCGCATAGGCGGCGGGTATCAGCGCGAAAATCGCCGCGGCGCAATAGACCGCCGCGCCGCGCCCGGGGAACAGCGAAAAACCTGCAACCGTATGCAGGGCGCAAACGGCGACAGCCAGCGCGGGAAGAGCGTCTGTGTTCGGTTTCAGCCGCGCCAGTGACGCGAAGCCGGAGACCAGCGTCGGCGCGTTGAAGGCCGATGCCAGCAGCAGCAGCAGGAAGTTCAGCGCGAAATATCCCCTGCTCCCCTGCGTAAGCAAAGTGCTTTGGATGGAGAACCTCTCGAGCAGTTCCGGCAGGACAAACAGCAGCAGAGCCAGCAGTTCGATATACAGCAGCCCCGCCAGGCGGACGGTTGCTTTCTGCCGGGACGCGTTCAGCAGCGAGGCGATGCGGTTGCGCTGCTCGGGGAAACGGTATTCCAGGCGGCGTTTGCCGGCTTTGCGCTGCCGGTCCGCCTGTTCCGGTTCGCCGTCGGGCAAATCGAGAGGCAGCGGCGCGACCGCGTCGGGGGCCGCGTCGGGCACGCCGACAAGCGTGAATTTCTTCGCCTTTTCACGGCGTTTGGCGACAAGTTGTTTTTCAACAAGGTCTTCAGTAACGTTTTCGGAAGGCTGGCCCTGCTCGAACCCTTCGAGAACAATCTGGCCTTCGATATTTTCGGGATTCTCGTCAACGGCGGGAGGCGGCTGGGAACGTTCGGCGATTCTGGTCCTCTCGCGTTCGGCGGCGATGGTGTGCAGCATTTCTTCCGCGGGGATCACCTTCGGCATCGGCATCAGGTCCCCCGTCGCGGGCGGGCCCGCCTTTTTGACGATGACGCCCGGTTTTTCAATCGGCTCGCCGCTGTCTGCCGTTTCGCCGCCGAAGGTCCTCTCAATTTTGCCGGCGCCCATGAATCGGCGCCGGAGGTCGTCGGACTCCATGCCGCCGCTGAAATCGGACGTCAGGGAAATCCGCCGAACTTTTACCGGTTCCTGCCCGTCGTCCGGTGAAGGTTGTTCTGGAACCGGGGGTTCAGGAGGCGGCGCGGGGGTTTCGTCTGAACCGCCGCCTTCCATATCCTCCTCACGCACCGCGGAAAAAGCCCGGATACGCGCGGTCAGGGTCATTTTGCGCAGTTTTTCCTCCGTGATGTCCGGGGCGGGATAGCCGGGCAGCGATACGGAGGGATATTTATCGAAAGGCGTGGCATCTTCTCTGCGCGTTTCGCCGGCCGGCGCCGCGCTGTCATCCTCCGGATCCGGCGTTGATATAACGAACAGCGGAGAAGCATCTTCCATTCCGGAGGAAGTTTCGGATTCGTCTTCCACCGCCGCGTAGCGGGGAGGCGAATACGCTTCTTGCTCAGGTTCCGCTGCCGCCGGCGCTTCACCGGCCGCAACAGCGCCGTCATCGTCCGGATGAATCGCAGCCTGAGGCTGCGCCGGTTCGCCGACGGAGGGATCGTCCTCCACGGCAGGGGAAACTTCGACCGGCTGATAGGGTTTGCCGAACGGTTCGGGTATTTCGAATTCGCGCAGCATGGCGTCTATCGCCTCGATGGTCAACTCGAAAGACGGCGGCCCGCCGGCCGGGACGGCTGCGTCGAAGCTTTGCGGCAAATCGTCCGGCGGCGGCACTGCGCCGGCCGGGAGAGGGCCGGATTGAGACCCGGATACGCTGTCGGGTGCCGCATCGCTTTGCAAAGGGGTATACGAATCAAAAGCGGAAACGAAAAAGCCGCTGTATTCGCCGGAAACCGGCGCGTCTGCCGGCGGCGGGGCGGAAGGCTCCTCTGCGGGAACGGCGTCAGCCGCCGGTCCGGCCGGCGCGGCGGTATAAGGGCCGAAAGAAGACGTAAAAGCGCCGCTGTATTCGTCAAGGTCCGCAACAGCATCGGGCTCTTCGGGCCGGGCGCCCGTTTTGGAGGTTTCGGCCAGCAAGCGGTCGATGTCCGCGATGGACCACTTTTTTTTGCCGTCAGGAGGCGAACCCGGACCGCCGGAGGCGGAGCTCCCGCTTCCCGGGGTACCGCCGGGGTCAGAAACCATAGCCGAAAATCCCTCCTTTCACAGCCGCTGCCTGGCGGCTTCGTATAGTATGATGCCCGCGGCAACAGAGGCGTTGAGCGAATCGATTCTGCCCTTCATCGGCAGCGAAACCAGAAAATCGCATTTTTCCCGGACAAGCCGGCCGAGGCCTTTGCCTTCCGACCCGATGACGAGCGCGCAAGGGCCCGTGAAGTCGTGTTCGAACCAGTTTCTGCCGCTTGTATCCGCGCCGAAAATCCAGACGCCGCGCTCCTTGAGCTCCCCGATGCAGGCGACAAGATTCTTCACTTTGGCGACAGGCACATATTCGACCGCTCCCGCCGAGGCTTTGCCCGCGGCATAAGTCAGCGTGGCGGAACGCCTCTCAGGAATAATGACGCCGTGCGCGCCGGCCGCATCCGCGCAGCGGATGACGGAACCGAGGTTGTGGGGGTCCTCGATTTCATCGCAGATGACCAGCAAGGGCGCCTCGCCTCTGCTCTCGGCAAGAGCGAATAAATCGTCGAGGCTCGCGTATTCACGGACGGCCGCCGCGGCGGCCACGCCCTGGTGGTTGCCGTGGCCGCACATGAAATCCAGTTTTTTGATATCGACATATTTGACGGTAACGCCGCTCTCGCGGCCTTTTGCGGCGAGAGCTTCCAGCAAACCGTTCCTGTTGCCTTTGGCAATATACAGACAATCGACGGGCCTGCCGCTTTTGAGCGCTTCGGACACGGGATTCCTGCCGATGATGAGCTCTTGCGGGTTTTGCATGTGTCCGGCCTCCGTTTTTGGCTGGCTTTGTCCGCGGCGCGGCGGCGTTCTGCCGTCCGGCCGGGAACTCCTGTCTACCATATATAGACAAATATTAGCATATTTTACGCAATTATACCACAATTTGGTGCATGCCTGCCATTTTTTTGGGCAGCCGGACAATCAATGCAAGGCGCTCAACGCAGGCGAAGCAGGAGTGTCACAAGAGCCAGAACGGCGGCGACCGCGGGCACATGGGCGATATAGACCGCCAGAGCGTGACGGCCCAGAAAGGCCAAAGGCGGTACCCTGCGGCGGTATGCCGACCCGGGCACTTTGCCCTGTTTGAGCGCGGCGCCCAGGAAGGTACCCGCAGCAAAAATAAAAAACCAGGGAATCAGCGGAAAATAATCGGCCGATGAAAATGAGCTCGTGCAGACGCCCAGAGGGAACAGCCAGGGAATTTCATACAGGCGCGCGGGCAGGCTGAACTTGAGAAAACCGCTGATGTTCGGGCCCAGCCAGCCGGCTGTCAGCCCCCTGGTGAGAAAATACAGCGCGAAACTGGCGGCTGCGCCCCAGGCTGGCTTGATTTTATCCAGCAGGGGTCTCAACGCCGCGAAAGCCAGCATCGACAGCGCCAGGAAATGAAGAATGCCGAAATAGATGCCGAAACCGCCGGCGCCCGCCAGCGGGAGCAGCACCGCCGTTACCAGTGTGACGGCAAGCGCGACGCCGAGCAGCTTGAGCCCCCTTTTGGCGTTGCTGCGCGACAGCCGCGAAGAAATACCGGAAATAACGATAAAAAGCCCGGCGAAAAAAGGCTCGACGGGCGTGAAAAAGTCGAACAGGACCTTTCCGATGGAGAAATCAAAAGCCGCGTAGGCGACATAGAAGCCGTGGTAAAAAATCATCAGCAGCACGGCAAAGCCGCGCAATTCGTCGAGCAGGATGATTCTCGGCTGTTTCGCCTGCGCGGGAGAGCCGGTTTCGGCGCCGATCGTTTCCGCCTCCTGTCCGGATGTTTGGAATATTCTACCATAAAACCCTGCTTTTTCATACGGCGCCGTCTGTATTCGGCGCCGACGTCCGGCTTGACACTGCGTCCGGGCGGACACTATAATAATAATGTTGCGAATGAAATATGCCGATTTGGCAATTTGGGTTTTGCCCGTACTCAAGGACCGCGAGAATGCAAAGAACGGAGACGCGCCATGAAAAACACCTATGAAAGCCCTTTTGCTTCCCGGTACGCGAGCCAGGAAATGCAATACCTGTTTTCGCCCGATTTCAAGTTCACCACCTGGCGGCGGCTGTGGATCGCGCTGGCCGAAAGCCAGGCGGAACTCGGCCTGGACATCACCGCAGAACAGATCGCCGAGATGAAGGCCAACGCTGACAACATCAACTACGAAACGGCCGAAGAACGCGAACGGCAGGTGCGCCATGATGTGATGGCGCATATTTTCGCCTATGGGGAGCAGTGCCCGAAAGCGAAACCGATTATCCACCTAGGCGCGACCTCCTGCTATGTGGGCGACAACACGGATATCATTATCATGACGCGGGCGCTGCAGCTCATCCGGAAAAAGCTGCTCAGCCTCATCGACGTACTGTCAAAATTCGCCGTCGAATACAGCGCTTTGCCCTGCCTGGCCTACACGCACCTGCAGCCGGCCCAGCCGACGACCCTGGGCAAACGCGCGGCGTTGTGGATCGAAGACTTGATGATGGACGCCGCTGCGCTCGAGTTCCAGCTGACGCAGATGAAACTGCTGGGCTCCAAAGGGACCACGGGCACGCAGGCAAGTTTTTTGGCGCTTTTCGACGGCGACGATGAAAAAGTCAAACAGCTGGAAGAGAAGATTGCCGAAAAAATGGGTTTTTCGGAGTGTTTCCCCGTGACCGGCCAGACCTACCCGCGCAAACTCGACGCGCAGGTGCTGTATGTGCTGTGCTCCATCGCGCAGTCGGCCGGCAAATTCTCCAACGATCTGCGGCTGATGCAGCACTTCAAGGAGGTGGAGGAACCTTTTGAAAAAGACCAGGTCGGTTCCTCGGCCATGGCGTACAAACGCAACCCGATGAGAAGCGAACGCATGGCGTCGCTGGCGCGGTATATCATCACCGACACGCTCAATCCCTGCATGACGGCAGCCGCGCAGTGGTTCGAGCGCACACTGGACGACTCCGCCAACAAACGCATCAGCGTATCGGAGGCTTTCCTGGCCGCCGACGCGGTGCTCGAGCTCTACCTTAACATCGCAGACGGGCTCGTGGTCTATCCGAAAATGATTGAAAAGCACCTGCGCGCGGAGCTGCCCTTCATGGCGACGGAAAACATCCTCATGGAAGCGGTCAAGCGCGGCGGCGACCGCCAGGCGCTGCACGAAAAAATCCGCCGGCACGCCATGGAAGCCGGCAAAACGGTCAAAGAACTCGGCGGGGAAAACGATATGCTCGAGCGCATTGCCGCCGACCCCGATTTTTCGCTGAATGCGGAAGACTTGGAAAAACTGCTTGACCCGGCCCTCTACACCGGACGCGCTCAACAGCAGACGCTGGAATTCATCCGGGAGCAGGTCAAACCCCTGCTCGACGCGAACTCAGCGCTGCTGGGCGCCGTTGCCGACATCAGGCTTTGAGCCGGAACCGGGAGAGCATTTGAATAAACTCTGGCTGATTGTCGAGAAAAACACGCTATACCGCAGGCTGAACACCCATAGAGTTTTCGGCAAAGTCTTCAACCGTGAGATGATCTCCTACGTCTTTTTCGGCGCGCTGACAACCGCCATCAGTTTCATCGTTTTCTGGCTGTTTATTCTACTGCTGGATAAGACCGGCTGGCTTTCGGGGGATTCCGCCGGCATTGCCGGGCTCCTCGAGCGGCATCCCTGGCTTGAAAAAATGCCGAGCCTTTCGCGGTCGCTGCGCGTCGTCGCGGCGAACGTGGTCAGTTGGATTTTCGCGGTGGCGTTTTCTTTCGTGACGAACAAGCATTTTGTGTTCGGCAGCACCAGCCGGGAACCGAAGCTTGTACTCAAAGAACTCACGGCCTTCCTCGGCGCCCGTTTTTTCTCGCTTTTTGCGGAAACGGCGACCATCGTGTTGCTGTTCAACCTGCTGGGTATCCGTGAAATTGTGGCAAAAGGCGCGGCCATCGTGCTGGTGCTCGCGCTCAATTATATTTTCAGCAAACTGTTCATCTTCAAAAAACGCGATTGAGGCGAAGTATAAAACGGCGCGGCGCTTTCCATGCGCCGCGCTTTCGTTTCAAGCGGCCCGCGAACCGTTTAGGCAACGGTCATGACAAATACGGTTTCGCGCACCTGCTTTGCGCTCAGCCGCAAACGGTACAGATTCTCCGCGGCGAAATCGCCGCGCAGTTTCGGGTCTGTCAGCGGAATCTTTTCAACGCACGCGGAAAGGGTTTCGTCATACCGTAAGACGCGGCCGCCGCCGAGCAGCGCTTCTCCGGCGCGCAGAACTTCGGGTTTGCCCAACAGCAGAATATTGAAAACGACCTCCCCGGGATTCGACAGCGACAGGCGGTCGGTGATTTCGGCGCAGCTGTCTTTCATGCGCACGACGCGCACAAAGCGGACGATTCCCGCTTCGGCGGGATAAGCGCCCTGCAGTTCCATGCTCAGGGACCGCGCCGCCCCGTCGTACGCCACCGCCCGGGCGGCATACTCGGCGCCCTGGCGCTGTTCGAAGCCGTTGATATCCGGAAGGTTGTGGTAAGCGGAGCGCATGGTCCAGATTTCGTAGCGTTTCGCCCCGTCGAACGTCTGGCGGCGGTAGGTTTCGACGCCGGCGTCGATGACCAGCGGCTCTTCCCCGAAATAAACGACAAAGTTGCCGGCGTCGTTGTGGTTATGGTTCTCGCCGTTATGGCCCGCCTTGGCGGCGAGGTACAGTCCCCCGGCTTGCCGAAGCGCCATGACCTGGATGCCGTCGAGCCAGATATTTTCCGCCTCCCGCGGCGGCTCGGCCGGTTCGGGAATATCGAGCAGATTCGCTACGCTCCGGTATGGGTGGTTCGCGCTCTGCCGAGGCGCGTTTGCGCGCCGGTAGGTGCTGCGCCCGAATTGCTCGAGCGGCCGGGAACCCGTGCGTCTTCCGAAACGGGCGACCATCGCGTATTCGAGTTGAAGATGCGTTCTGGCGTCGGCGAAAGGGATGAAACAGTCGCCGGCGATGTGGACGTTGAGGATGTATTCGCCCATACGGCGGACAAGCGGCTCGCCGAACACGTCGATTTTCCCGCCTGTCAGGTCATAGATGATTTCCAGCGCGTCGAAAAAGGAGGCGCCGGCTGCCGTCCAGTAAACCGGGCCCTCGTCGCAGCCGCCGTCGGGATGGTAGGAGTCGGTAAAACAGTCGAGTACGCGAAGCGCCTTGCCGACGAGTTTTTCGCGCAGGCCGCCGCCGCGCACGCAAAAGGCGGCGCAGGTGAGGATATTGGAGACAATCCAGGGATTCCAGTTGTTGACTTTGCCGCCGTCCAAGCCCATCCAGCGATGGTCGTCGCGCTCGAGGAAAGGCCGTAGAACGCGCCTCTCGGTTTCATATTCGATTCTTTCGCAGATGAAGGGCGACACCGCGTCAAGCCGAGCGCGGGCAAAATGGCAAACAAAACCCAGCAGCGCCGCGGTGGCGGCGGAGAACAGGTCGACGGTACGTATCTTGTCGCCGAACTCCGGCGTCAGAGGGCAGCGCTCGCCGCCGTCCCTGATATGGGCCGGCAGAACCCAGGTCGTTTCCTCCAGAATATGCCAGACGCCTTCGGCGAGTTTATCGGCAAACCTGCCTTCGCCCTGCGCCCATTCGCCCAGCAAAAGGTCGAAGACCGCCGAGCGCCGGTCGAAATAAACCTCTTCATACACGCTCCTATTGCCGTCGCGAAAGAAACGCATATAGTCGGTCGCTTTCAGGATGCGGAACTCCCCGGCGAGCCGTTCCTCGGCGTTGAGGATGAGTTTCTCTTTTTCAAAGGGGGCAGGCTTCGCGGCGGCAAGCATGGAAAACGGGCGAAATTCGCCGAAAGGCAGCAGCATACCCGTCTCGGCGATGCCTTTTTCGGCAAATATCTTCATGTCGATCCGCCTTTCAAGGCACTTTTGAATAGCGCACAATTACAGCGCCGGGCTTTTCCGGAATGCCGACGGTTAGGCCTTTTTTTGCCAGAAGCGCGCCGGACAGCACCTGTTCGGCACCCGTGTCGACGTCGCGGACCGCATACGCCGCTCCGTCTTCGAGGCCGTTGAGGCGGACCGTGACAGTCTGCTTGCAGGCGTCTTCCCTGCGGAAGGCGAGCACGACGCCCGAACCGTCCGAAGGGTCGTTGAACTGCATCGCGAGGTTCCTGCCGGCGGACGTGGACGCGGGCGTCAGCGGATAGTAGTCGAGCGTAAAATATTTCCTGAGAGCCATATACTCCGCGACATAGTCCGCATACAGGTCAAAAGCTGCCCTGTCGGAGGCAAAGCTTGAAAAGTTCCAGGATAAAATCAGCGTGGAGGACAGGCAACTGCGAAACGCGTAGACATCGGTATAACGGTCGCGGTTGGGCGCTTCGGCTTTACTTAAATCTTTGAGCATCAGCGTGCCGGTACCCTGCAGCGGCAGCCAGTAGGAGAGGCCGTAGGTATGGCACTGTTCGGCTACCGCGTCATGGCAGGAGTCGCAGCGCCAGAGGACTTCGCTGCGGCGGACGGTCTCCAGGCAGATCCGCCGGCCGCCCGATGCACAGTTGTCGATGATGAGGCCGGGGTTGTTTTCGAGCAGATAGTCCCAGAACGCGAGGAAATTCGTCACATAAAAGTTTTCGGTGAAGCCCTCGCGCATTTCACCGGTGACTTCGGCGCCGGCGTTCCAGAAGTCCGCCGGGTTGATGTTGCAGTCCTGACGGTAGATATCCAGTCCGAATTCCTTGATCTTGCCGTCGATGAGCCGCGCCATGAAAGCGGCCGCTTCGGAAGACGCAAAATTATACAGCCGGGTTTCCCTGCCCGGCAAAATCAGCAGGTATTCCTCACGGTCGTACAAGTCGGAGCCGGGGTCGACGCTTTCGGGTTCGAACCAGAGCACATGCTTCAGTCCCGCGGCATGGCCGAGGTCGGTCAGGGGTTTGAGCCCCAGGGGAAAGCGGACGGGGTCGGGCCGCCAGCTGCCGCGTCCCTTGTACCAGGTTTCGCCACCCGAATACCAGCCGGCGTCCATCCAGAAGGCCTCGACTCGATTGCCTGTCGCAAGAATGGTGTTGAGGGTCGCAATCTGGTTATCCGTTGTGGCGTGCTGCATCAGGTCGTGTTCGATGGAACCCGCCGCCAGCAGCTGCCGCTGGTTGTTGACATAATAGCAGGCGTTGATCCAGCGGCGGAACACGTTTTGCCCCTTCATCACGCCGCCTTCGTAAAACAGCACCGCGGCCAAAGGGCTCCGGACGGTTTCGCCCGGTTTGAGAGCCCCGCGGATGCTTTTTTGCCCGACGGTGACCCGGACGCCGTTGTCCGCCGAGCGGGTGAAACCCGCCTGCCATACGCCCGGCCAGCCGATGGCGGCGATCAGGCCGCCGTCGCCGCCGTTGACGTTGAAGAAAGGCATATAATCGTTCGAGCAGCGGCCGTCGCCGGGATCAAACATAAGGGGAATACCCTCGGGCAAAGCGCATGTCAGCGGCTCGAACGCGTCGGCGGTGTTGACGCCGCCCTTACTGTAATACAGCCGGGGCTCGCTTTGCTCGGAGCCCACATCAAACGAGGCGTCCAGGGCGCGGATGCGGCGCAGGACAGCCGTATCTTCGGCGGAAGCGTTTTTGAAATAAAGCGTCCACTCGCAGACGGGATATTTCTTATAAAGGACCGCCTCGCAGGTGACAAGCAGGCTGCCGTTTTTTTGTTTCATTTGAATAACGGCGCTTGTTTTTTCCGCTTCTTCGCGCGAGCCTGCCAGCGAAACGTCCCACTCGCCGCGGTGAGTTCTGAAGGTTTTGCAGCCGTAGGCGAAATTGAAAGGCGCTTTTTCTCCCCGCGGAACGCCGAGGATATGCAGGCCGAACCATTCCGACGCCATGGCCTTCTCCTCCCCGCTGACAGCCGCCGAAGCGGCGCTGACCGGCTCATACATCTGCAGCTGCGCCCTGATGAGCGAGCCGAGCGATATGACGGCCGCCATAAGCAGCGCGGCGATTGCCCTCGGCAACCGAAACACGAAATTCATCCGCAAGCACCCCCGTCAACCGCAAAAGAGTACGCGCCCTGCGCCAACCGTCCGCGGTCTTTTAACGCATAAAAGCAAACGCTCCCGGCCAAGGCAGAGAGCGTTTGGAAAGGCCGGACCGGTCAGTCGCTCAAAGGCACGCCTTTGGCGTCGGTCTTGATGGAACCGGTGAGGATCATAACGCCTTCGATTAAGCCCCAGATGCTCGAGACAACCGCCAAAAAGCCCAGGCTGAGTATGGTAATAAGTAGCTGGGCGACAGCCTTGCCGGTGTAGCCGAGGTAGAAATTGTGGACGCCGAAAGCGCCGAGGAAAATGCCGAGCAGACCCGCGGCCATTTTAGACTTCTGCGGGCCCTGGACGGGCTGGGAGAGCGCCGCGCCGCAGGTGGTGCAGACCACCGCGCCGGGCTGGCTGGGCGCCGCGCAATTCTGGCAGAAATTCGCGCCCTGCCCTCTGGGAGCGCCGCACTTGACGCAGACGACGGCGGCGGGATCGAGCGGGTTGCCGCAATGCTTGCAGTACATTTGATACCCTCCTTGTCATTGTAAAAGATCGTTTTGGATACAGGCCGATATCAGTCAGCCAAAGGCACGCCTTTGGCATCCGCCTTGATGGATCCCGTGAGGATCTGAATGCCCTCGACAAGCCCCCAGATGGAAGCCGCAATGGCTCCCAGTCCGAACAGCCAGCCGCCGATGAGCGTCAGCAGCAGCTGCGCGACGGCCTTGCCGGTAAAGCCGAGGTAAAAATTGTGGACGCCCAGCGAGCCGAGAAAAATGCCGAGCAGACCGGCGGCCATTTTAGACTTCTGCACCCCTTGTACGGGCTGGGAGAGCGCCGCGCCGCAAGTGGTGCAGACCACCGCGCCGGGTACGGACGGGGCCGCGCAGTTCTGGCAGAAGTTCGCGCCCTGCCCTCTGGGCGCGCCGCATTTGACACAGACGACGGCGGCGGGGTCGAGCGGGTTCGCGCAATGTTTGCAGTACATTCGAAATCCCCCTTTATCAATATGCCGACTTACTTACAATAATATACTTGACTTTCGCATTCGTCAATATATATCGCCGTCAAACGCTGATTTTAGCTTCTTTTTTGCGGCGGAAAGGCCAAATCGCCTTTCACGGAGCGATGTCGATGCCCGCCCTGGCCGCCTGCGAGAGCTGCTGGGGCCTTGAGAGGAAATAGGTTTTCCCGTCTTTGACGAAGCGGGCGCCTGTTTGTTTGAAATGGAACGCGACGCCGGCAGCGGCGCACTGCCTGCGCAAATCGAGCACCCAGGCGTAATCGCAGGCCCTCGCGCCCGGCCCCGATTCGCCCCCGGCCGTTACCCGGGCGACAGCCGGCGAAAGCCAGGGCGACAGGTCGACGGCCTCAAGCAGCGGTTCGCAGATGACAGAGCGCCTTTTCAGCGGCGCCGCCAAAAGAAGGGGCATCCGCGACGCGGCGCGCAGCCGGTTTTCCACGGTGCAGCAGACCTCGACATTCGGATAGCCGCCGCCCCAGTCTGCGGGCAGGCCAACGGCAAAACGTTCGATGCGTTTGGTGATGATGACAAAATGCAGGTTTTCACGCTGCTTGATCATCCGCCATGCCTCAGGCCGCCAGGCGTCGGCCTGCGCGATAAAAAAATCGGAGGATAGGCAGGTGTAGACCGTTTCCCCGTCCGGCACGCGGTACGCGCCGCTTCGCGTTTTGGAAACAGGCAGCCCGAACGCCCGTGTCTTTTCCACCCGGGAACTGTCTTTTTCAATACGCGTGTCGATACGGTAGACATAACAGTTCAGGCAGCCCTCGCTGATTTTTTCACACCCGTGCCAGGGATTCCAAAGCGCCATGGCCGCGCCCCCTAATCGAGATAAGCGAGGATAACCCGATAAGCCTCCACCAGCTTTTCAAGCGGCCAGCGCCCGCGGTTGGCGGGGCTCGTCGAGGGCAGTCCGACGGCCCGCATGCCGGTCGAAGGAAAAATGTGCTTTTGGTAAAGCCGAAACGCCGTCGAGCCCGTGGTAAAAACAGCGCGGATATCCGCGGTGTTGAAAACGGCAGCCATATCGTTGGGCACGGGTGCGCGGATGCTCGCGTCCCCGGCGCCGTCGATGTCGCAACGGGCAAGGACGTCCCACAGGGCGATACCGCGGCGAAGCAGCAGCGCACGCTTTTCGGCGTTGGTGCCGGGGACATCAACATTTAAAACCGCGCAAAGAACCTGCCAGAAGCGGTTTTGAGGGTTGCCGTAATAAAAACCGTTCCGCCTTGACAGCGGCGACGGGAACGAGCCGAGAAGGAGTATCTTCGAGCGGCGGTCATAAACGGGTTCAATCGTATGGTCGACAAGCATCTCGCTGCCCTCTAACGGCCGGCCGGTATGTTTGTTAAAAAGGAAGCAACCTCGCCCGCAGCGGGCAGCGAACGCTGTGCGCCTCTCTTGGTCACCGTGAGGGCCGCCGCCGCGAGGGCGAAATCTGCCGCCGCCTCAAAGGATTGGCCGCCGCTGACGGCCACGGCGAGCGCGGCGGAAAACGCGTCGCCCGCCGCCGTGGTATCGACGGCTTCTACCGGGAAAGCAGGCTCGTGCCAAACACGCCCGCTCGCCCCGAACACCGCCCCTTCGCTGCCGAGCGTGACCGCAACGCAGGGGATTCCCAGGTCGAGCAGATGTTTCGCCGCGGCTTTCGCCTGATCCGCTGTGTCGGCCGGCAACCCGGTGAGGGCTTCGCATTCGCTCCGGTTGGGGGTGAGGATATCCGCCATTTTGAGCAGGTCCTCCCGGATTTTCCCCGCGGGAGCGGGATTGAGCAGCACCCTTTTGCCGTGTTTTTTTGCCAGGCGTATGGCGTTTTCCACCGTTTCGGGCGGAATTTCCATCTGAAGCAGCACCGTATCGCACGCTTTGATGCAGTCTTCCGCATTTTCAATCATGGCCGGCGTCAGGCAGAAGTTGGCGCCCGGATCCACCACGATCGTATTGTCCGCTTCGGCGACGATAATCACGGCGGCGCCCGTCGGCTTTTCGCGTGTCTTCAGAACATAACGGGTATCCACGCCGCTGCCGGAAAGGTTGGCCGCCAATTCCCTGCCGAAGGCGTCGTCGCCGACGCAACCGACCATGGAAACGAGCGCGCCCAGCCGCGCGGCGGCGACCGCCTGGTTAGCCCCTTTGCCGCCCGGCGAACAGAGAAAACCGCTGCCGAAGACGGTTTCGCCCGGCGCGGGCATCCTCGGCGAGGCGACGGTCAGGTCCATATTCAGACTGCCGATTACGGTGATTGAGGCCATGGGCGGCTCTCCCCCTGCGCGGCCAAAACGGGCCCGGGCGCTGCGGCTTTGAACGCTTGTATTACATGTAATGATGCGCTTTCGCCAGCATCATATCCTTGACTTTCATCAGCCGGGTGGTCGTGCTTCTTTCGTTCTCGTCGAGTTTCATGGTGATGAAACGGATGGTTTCCTCATAGCGGGGAATCAGCACATGTTCGAGCGCGTTGACACGGCGGCGCGTCTTCTCGATTTCTGCTGCCATGAGCTGGCACGCTTTTTCCACTTCGGCCAGGCGGAACAGGTCGGGCATAATGTCCGACAGCGATTTCACGGCGACGTCCAAATCGGCCGGCGTGAAGGCGAAGCCGTAGGAATAGATGTCATGGGCGTCGGGCGTTTTCATTTTGGTGTTGAAGCGCGGGATCAGTACGCTCATGACATTCTCCTGTGTGATGTCGAGGCTCATCTCCTGCGTGGGCATCATCAGAGCGACGTCGAGGCTTTTATCGCTCATCACCGAACGGGCGACGGCCATGTGCATATTCGCCTGCCCGATCCCCTCCTCGACGCGGCGGCGCAGGCGCTTGTTCTCGCGCACCAGTTCGAGGAAGCGGCGCATGAGTTCGTCGCGCTTGTCTTTGAGCAGTTTGTGCCCGCGGCGCGCCGTGATGAGCTTGCGCTTGAGATTGGTCAGCTCCATGCGGGTCGGATTGATATTCATGACCGCCATAAACGATTCACACTTTTCCGTAATATTCGTCGAGCAGGCTGTCGCTGATGCGTTTGAGTTCGCTGCGCGGCAAGATGGTCAGCAGCCGCCAGCCGAGGTCGAGCGTTTCTTCAATACTCCTGTCGGTATCGAAGCCCTGCGAAATGTATTCCTTCTCGAACTCTTCGGCGAACTGCGCGTAGGTTTTGTCCATATCCGTCAGCGCCGCCTCGCCGAGGATGACCATCAGTTCCTTGGCGTCCTTGCCCCGCGCGTAAGCGGAGAAAAGCTGGTTCATGGTATTGGAATGGTCTTTTCTGGTTTTGCCCTCGCCGATGCCTTTGTCTTTCAGCCGCGACAGGGAGGGCAGGACGTCGATAGGCGGCGTCACCGCCTTTCGGAACAGTTCGCGGCTGAGGATAATTTGGCCTTCCGTGATGTAGCCCGTCAAATCGGGGATGGGATGCGTCTTGTCATCCTCGGGCATGGTGAGGATGGGGATAAGCGTGATGCTGCCTTCCTTGCCTTTTTGCCTGCCCGCGCGCTCGTAAAGCGAGGCAAGGTCGGTGTACATATAGCCGGGGTAACCCCTGCGGCCCGGCACTTCCTTGCGTGCGGCGGATACTTCGCGCAAAGCGTCGGCGTAGTTGGTGACGTCGGTCAGAATGACCAGCACGTGCATGTTTTTGTCGAACGCCAGGTACTCGGCAGCCGTCAGCGCCATCCTCGGCGTCGCGATGCGCTCGATGGCGGGGTCGTCGGCGAGGTTGGAGAACATGACGGTCCGGTCGATGGCGCCGGTGCTGCGGAAACTCTCGACAAAATAGTTCGCTTCCTCAAAGGTGATGCCGATGGCGGCGAACACCACCGCGAACTGTTCGCCTTTGCCCAGCACTTTCGCCTGGCGGGCGATCTGCGCGGCGAGCTGCGCGTGCGGGAGGCCGGAACCGGAAAATATCGGGAGTTTCTGCCCCCTGACAAGCGTGTTGAGGCCGTCGATGGCGGAGACGCCTGTCTGGATAAACTCCTCGGGATATTGGCGGGCGCAGGGGTTCATGGGGCTGCCGTTGATATCCATGCGTTTTTCGGGAATGATTTCCGGACCGTTGTCGATGGGCCGGCCGAGGCCGTCGAAGACCCTGCCGAGCATATCTTCCGACACCCCGAGTTCCATCTGCCTGCCGAGAAAACGCACTTTGCTGTCGGCCAGGTTGATGCCGGCCGAACTTTCAAAAAGCTGGACGAGGACGTTGGTGCCGTTGATTTCGAGCACGCGGCAGCGGCGCTTCTCGCCGTTGGCCAGTTCGATTTCGCCCAGTTCGTTGAACTTGACTTCGTCGACTTCGCGCACGAGCATCAAGGGCCCGGAAACTTCCTGTATGGTTCTGTATTCTTTCGGCATCAGAGCGTCTCCTTCCTGTCGAGCGCTTCTTTCAGCTGTTCGGCAAGTTTCTTTTCGACCTGTTTGTATTCCTCTTCGATACGCTGTTCGGGGATGTACTTGAAACGGCCGATGGCCTCTCTTACGGGCAGTTTGACCAGGTCTTCGATATCGGCGGCGCCGTCGAGCGCTTCGAGCGCGGAATCGTAATAAGAGATGATCAGTTTCATCATCAGATACTGTTTGCGCAGGGAGGTGTAGGTGTCGATTTCATGGTAAGCGAGCTGGTGAAGGAAATCCTCGCGGATGGAGCGGGCCGCTTCCATCTTCAAGCGGTCCCTGTCGGAAAGGGCGTCCATGCCGACGAGGCGGACGATTTCTTCGAGCGCCGCCTCTTCCGAAAGCAGACGCAGCAGCACCCCCCTGAGGACCGTCCAGTTTTCCTCGATATGGCCGTTGAACCAGTTTCCCAGGCTGGCGGCGTACAGCGAATAGCTCGTCAGCCAGTTGATGGCGGGGAAATGCCTCTTATACGCCAGGGTTGCGTCGAGGCCCCAGAAAACTTTGACGATGCGTAGCGTCGCCTGCGACACGGGTTCCGAAATATCTCCCCCCGGAGGCGAGACGGCGCCGATGACCGTCAGCGCGCCTTCGCGCGCGTCGGAACCCAGGGCGACCACCCTGCCCGCCCTTTCGTAGAACTGGGCGAGGCGGCTGCCTAGATAGGCCGGGTAGCCCTCCTCGCCGGGCATTTCTTCCAACCGGCCGGACATCTCGCGCAGGGCCTCCGCCCAGCGAGAGGTGGAATCCGCCATCAGCGCGACGGAATAGCCCATATCGCGGAAATACTCGGCAATGGTTATCCCGGTATAAATCGATGCCTCGCGCGCGGCGACGGGCATATCCGAGGTGTTGGCAATCAGGACCGTACGCTCCATCAGCGATTTGCCGGTGTGCGGGTCAATCAGCGAGGGAAACTCGTTGAGGACGTCCGTCATTTCGTTGCCGCGTTCGCCGCAGCCGATATAGACGACAATGTCCGCTTCCGCCCATTTGGCCAACTGGTGCTGGGTAACGGTCTTGCCGCTGCCGAAAGGCCCCGGGATTGCGGCGACGCCGCCCATGGCGATGGGAAACAGCGCGTCGATCACTCTTTGCCCCGTCACCATCGGTTTGTTGGGAGCCATTTTCTTCGCATACGGCCTCCCGCGGCGGACCGGCCATTTCTGCATCAAGCCCACCTGCGCCTCACGGCCTTTTTCATCGGTCAGCACGCAGACCGTCCCGGTGACGGTAAAATCGCCTTCCGTGACGGATTTCACCGTGCCGGATAAGCCGGGCGGCACCATGATTTTATGCGAAACGACCTGTGTTTCCTGTACCGTACCGACGATATCCCCTTCCGCGAGCCGGTCGCCCGGCTGAACGCAGGGGGTAAAATGCCAGACGTTTTCCCGGTTGAGCGAAGGGACCTCGATGCCCCGCGACAGCGAGTTGCCCGAACGCTCTCGTATCGCGTCCAGCGGCCTTTGGATACCGTCGAAAATACTGCCGACCAGCCCGGGCCCCAGTTCCACGCTCAGCGCCACGCCCGTGGATTCCACCGGTTCGCCCGTGCCCAGGCCCGACGTTTCCTCATAGACTTGAATCGACGCCTGGTCGCCGTGCATCTCGATAATTTCGCCGATGAGCCGGCTGGAACTGACGCGCACGACGTCAAACATATTCGAGTCCCTCATGCCCGAAGCGACGACCAGCGGACCCGATATTTTGGAGATTTTGCCTGTGCTCATGATGCGCTCTCGCCTTTCCCGCGGGCCAAAAGCGCCCGCGCGCTGATTCAAATGCCCTTGGAGGACCTGTCGTCCTCCGAGATGATGTCCGAACCGACCGCCTGCTCGACGGATTTGCCGACATAGCGCATGCCGAGGCCCGTGTTGCCTTTGACGCCGGGAATCGGGATAACCGCGGGCAGCGGCAGATGCCGGTAGCGGTCGAGCTCATCCGTGATTTGAGAAGCCAGCAGTTCGGTGATGTAAATGACGGCGTAATGGTCCGCGGCGAGCCTTCTTAAGGTCTTCGCCGCTTCCTGCGCGCCGTCCGCCTGAAAAATATGAATGCCGAGCGAGGCGAAGCCGCAGATGCTGTCTTTATCGCCGACGGCGGCGATTTTATACATAGATTTGCCTCACTCTCTTTCGGATCATCTGCGAGGGCAGACCGTTGATTTTTGCGTTGAGAATGATGCGGGCGTTTTTGATTTCCGCATCCCTGTAAATATAAAAAGCGACGACAGGGTCGGGGCCCAAAGGAGTGTATTTCGCGCGGGCGACCCGGCCGGCGACGGCTTCGTCGCACCATTTTTCGAACGCCGCAAGGCCTGATTTCAGCGCCTCGGCCGCCGTTTCTCCGAGAGGCGACGACGCAACGAAAGACAATAAGGCTTCTTCCCCGGAAAGCGCGGAGGCCGCAAGTCCGGCGCTGTCGAGCAGTCCGCAGCGGCATAGAGCCCCGAGGATGAATTCCTCCTCCCTGCCGATGGAAGCGCAGCGGACAGCCGTTTTGACGTTGGATGCGGCGGCGGAAAGCCGCGTGATTTCCGCAAGCAGAACGCTGCCGGAGTTTTCCGCAAAATCGACGGCCGTGCCGAGCGCGGCGGTATCCAGAAAAATTTCCGCCATTCTGCCGTTTTCCAGCCGCACGATGGCATCGTACGCGTCGAGCGCCGGCTGGCGCATATAGTCCGGCAGCAGGCCGAAATCCATTTTTTCGACGGCAGCGCCAAGCGATTGCGGCGGTATCAGGGCGGGTTCGATATAGTAATCCGACGGTTTGAGGCCGGACAGCACCGCCTTCAACGCCGCTTTGAGATTGTGAAAATCGTTTGCGACAATCAGGGCGTTGAAGATGCCGATGTCGGGTACGGATTCAGCCATGAGCTGCCAGGTTTTAACGCTTTCAGCCTCGAGCATGCCCGTGATGCCGGCTTCGCCGGACGAGGCCTGCCAGCCCTTGTCGGCAAGGATCCGCAACGCGGCGGCAAGGTCGGGAGCGGCAATCAGCTGCTCGGTTTCCGCCGGCGAGAGAAGCGTGTTCTCAAGCGCCCTGATTCTCGCCACACCGTAGGCGAAATCCGTATCGCGCAACTGCTTTGTCACCGTCCTCTTTGTTTATTTTCGGTTCCGGCTGCGCCGCCCGGGGAAAAAGCGCCGCTTTACCAGACAAGCGTTAAAAGATGATGCCGCAGACCGTTTCTTTCAACATGTCCAGTTTTTCCTGCACCAGGGCATCGAAGGTGCAGTTGACCTCGATAACGCCGTATTCGAGAACAAAGCCCCCGTCGATTTGCGCCGGTTGGCCGCTGATGGAAATACGGGTGCCGCCCCCGGCGAGCGCCGCGTTGAGCTGCTCTTCAAACCCCGGAGGCAAACGGTCCAGATCGAGCCGGGAAAGGCGCATGACGCCTTCTCCGGGCATGGCGTTCTCCGCCGCAAGGGCCTTGAGCGCGGCGAAATATCTTTCTTCCGGCAGTTCTTTCAGCGCCTGCAGCGCCGCGGAAATGGTTTCGTTGACGGCTTGCGCTTTCGCTTCCAGAAGCAGCAGGCTCGCCTTCTGCCTGGCGGCAGACTGCGCCGCGGCGGCGGACTGCTGCGCGCGCAAGCGCGTTTTTTCGGCGGCAAGCGCAATCATTTTCTCCGCTTCCGCCGAAGCCGCGGCGGTGATTTCCTCCGCTTGCAGCGCGGCCTGCTCGAGGATGCCGGCGCATTGGTGGGCGGAATCCCCTTTAATTCTTTCGACAATTCTTTCGGTGCCTGTCATGGGCGGCGCCTCAGCGGACCGACAGGCCCGCGATGCTGAAAATCGCGAGGATCGATATCAGCAGAGCCAGGACCGCGTAGGTTTCAACCATGGCGGCGAACGTGATTGCCTTGCCGCTTTCGTCGGGCCTTTTGGCGACGATTCCGACGCCGGAAGCCGCCGCTTTTGCCTGTGCGATGGCGGAGAAATAGCCGACCACGGCCATCGGCATGCAGGCGCCCAGATACATCATGCCCTGCGCCAGCGGCACGGGTGCAAAATCACCGCCGATGATGTTGATTTGCACCATCAGCAGAAACGCGGTCAGAAAGCCGTAGAGGCCCTGCGTGCCGGGAAGGATCTGAAGGATCAGCACCTTCCCGAATTTGGACGGGTCTTCCGTCACCACTCCCGCGGCCGCCTGGCCGACCAGTCCGACGCCTTTCGCGGAACCCCAGCCGGGAAATATGGCCGCGCACGCGGCGCCAAGCACCGCAAGCACCGTTCCGAGGTTCGTCTTGAGCAGTTCAAGCATTGTTTGTTTCCTCCCTGTATCTGAAATATTTCGTGTTCGCGCTTAAAGGGGTAAAGGCTCTGCCCCCGCCCTCGTAAAACTTCGAGAAAAACTCCACATAATGAAGCCGGTTGGTATGGACATAAGCCCCGATGATGTTGATGGCGATATTCACCGTATGGCCGAACAGAAAAACGACGGTCAGCAATACGGCTTTGACCACCTTGTTGCCGGGAATGGTACCCAGCAGGTTGATGACATTGGCAATGACGCCGGTGCACAGGCCGAGCGCCAGCAGGCGCGAATAGGAAAGGATATCGCCGAGATAACCCGCGCCCGTGTTGTAGAGCCCGTATAGTCCGCCGCCCAGTTTGCCGAAAATGTTTTTGGACGAGCGCCCCGCGGTCAGCACGACACCCAGCGCGCCGGCCGCAGCGAGATATTTGCCGGCCGTCAGCACAATAGCCGGCACCGCGACGACAACATTCGCGCCCAGCGGCGCCGCGCCCATGACGAGAAGATAAACCGGTACGACGTCCAGCACGGCGGCGAGTTTTCTGCCCGCTCTCCACAGCATATAGAAGCGCACGCCGAGGCCCGTAAAAAGGTGGATGATGCCGAAGAGAAACGCGTAAAGCAGCATGGTCATGGGGTTGGCAACCGGCTCGAACCACAGCGCGATGCTGCCCATCGGACGGCCGAAAAACTGTTTGGACACCACCTGGATGATATCGCCGAACCAGCTGCCGAACATCGCGCCCCAGAAAACGGTGGCGATACCGCAAAACAGGACGTAATTCACCGTTTTTTTCGCGGAATATTCAAGCTCGAATTTCTTTTTTGCCAGCAGCGCCGCGATGACCATCACCAGGCCGTAGCCAGCGTCGGACAGCATAATGCCGAAGAAACAGTAATAGAAAAAAGCCATGACAGGGTTGGGGTCGATATCCTCTTTGCCGGGCAGGGAATACATTTTTGTCACCGATTCGACCGCACCCGCGAAAGCGTTGTTTTTCAAAAGCACCGGGGGCGTTTCGTCCTCCCGGAGGTCCGACACGCTAACGGCGGCGGTAAAGCGCTCTTCGACGGCGCGCGCAAGTTTGCCGGCTTCCCTTTCCGGGATATAGCCCGACAGGGCAACCGTTTTATCGGTCAGCGCCAGCCGCTCCAGGCAGCGGTATTTGTCGATGCGCATCACGATGCCGTCGACGGCGAACTCGATGTCTTCCCGGCCGGCGGCAAGGGCTTCGATGCGGGCGGTATAGGCCTCCCTGCCGGCGGCGAGGCGGGCGATTTCTTTTTCGCTGGCGGCCGCCGCCTCTTCGGGCAGCTGGTGTCCGGTGTCGGCAGCGCGGACAAAGCCCCTGTCTTTCAGCGCCTGATGGACCCGCTGCGCGTGCTCTTTGTGGCAGATGACGGCGATACAGCTTTGGTCCTTGGCGACGCTGATCGCTTCTGCGTCGATTTCGGCGGCGCCTGGCAGCTCGGCGGCAAAAAGCGCCAGCAATTCCCCGGTGGAAAAAGCGGCCGGCAGCGTGCCTATAAAAACCTCGGTTTGCGCCGTAGAGCGCACGCTCATCGGGATATCGAGGCCCAGCCACGGGGCAAGGGAATCGAGACGGGCCTTCTCCCGCGCGATATCCGCGGCGGTTTCGTCGATTTTTTTCGACAAGTCTGCTATCTCGTAACAACTCTTTAAAACCGTGTCCGGATTCCCCGTTTTGATCTCGGCCTCTTCTGTGGTGAGCTGCCTGCGGCCGTTGAAAGAGGCCAGAAAAGACTGTTTAACCGGTACGTAACGGTCTAAAATCCGCAGCGCGTTTTGCGCGGCGGCAAGATATTTTTCAAACATGGAAACGGTGGAGGCGGTCGAAAGCTTGTGCAGCTGTTCCTGTTCGCCGATATCCGACAGTTCGACGACGCCCCTGCGCTGCAGATAATCGACCAGCGCTTTGCTGTCCTCCAGCAAGGCGACGATTTCGATACGCTTGACGGTGAGTTTTGCCAACGGAACACTTCCTTCGCGGCGGCGGTTCGCAGCGGGGTTCTATGAACGGTTACGCGGGACCGAGCAGACTGCCGATAACGGCCTGCACGGCTGGAGCCCGTTTGAGCGCGGCGCTGTTTTTGATCTTTTGCGCCTCGGCGTCCGCCTGCCGCGCGGCCTCCCGGACGATTTCGTCGGCGCGCTGTTTCGCCTCTGCGTCCGCGGCTTCGGCGGCGGCCTTGATTTGTTTTTCGGCTCCGGCCAGTATGGCCTGCGCTTTTTGTTTAGCCTCTTCGATGAGCGCTTCGGCTTGTTCTTTCGCTTCGCTTTCCGCCTGCCTTGCTGCGGCTTCGGCGGCAAGCACTTGATTGAGCATCTCGGATGCCATGGACAAAATCCTCCAAGGTTTCGACGGGTAAGCAAACGTTCAAATCATACGGAATTGCCAGCAGCAGCATACAGTTTACTGTTTTGGCTCAGTCGAAGTATTATAACACGGAAACCGGCGGTTTACTATATCCGCCCCAATGGAAAGTCGCGCCGCATGAAGCGTTTTTCAGGGAACAATAATTGAAATCTTCCTGCTTTTCAGCACACATATTATGCTATACTCTGTTAAGAAAGCCGTGCGAAAATACCGGAAAACGCAGCGCGAAATACCCCGCCTCAGCGTAGGGCATGAAAGAGAAAGCCCGAAACAGGGACGCAACGTATGGAAGAAAAGCTCAAGCTCAATGTCAAAACAACGCTGCTGGTTTCGCTCTCACTGGTGACCTGGGGGGCGTTCAGCGAGGTTTTCAACAGCACGGTTCAAAATATCCTCGTAGAGCGGCTTGGCAACAGCGAAACGTTTAAAGGCGTCATCATGTCGGCCGGCAACGTCATGGCGCTGGTACTGTTCCCGCTGTTCGGCGTTTTGTCGGACAGAACGGCAAGCCGTTTCGGCAAACGGAAACCTTATATCCTGGCGGGCGGTTTTCTGACGGCTTTCTCGCTGATGGGCGCCCTCTTTTTTGCCAATACATACTCGACCGCCGGTTTTTCGGGGTTTATTATCCTGGCGCTGTTCGGCATGTCCGTCAACCGTCCGGCCGCTTTCGCCATCATACCGGACCTGACCCCGAAGCCCCTGAACTCGGAGGCCAACGCGCTCAAAGGCGTGGTGCTTTCCGCCGGCGGGTTCGCGGTGACGCTTCTCATTATCATTTTCGGCACCGATTTCACGGCGGTATATTCCGGCTCGGTGGCGCTGATGCTGGTTTCGCTGATTGTTTTCGCTGTTTTTGTCAAAGAAAACAAGCTGCTTGATTCGCGCAGGGATCTGCTGGACAAATACAACCGCGTTCAGGACAGCTGCCACAAGGGCAGGTTCCGCATCTCCACCATGCCGCCGGAAAAAAAGCGCAGCGTGCTGTTCCTGCTCGCGGTGACGCTATTCGCGTTTTTCAGTTACAGCGCCGCCATGTCCACCTACGTCAATTACGCCAATAAAGTATGGGGCATGCCCTACAACCAAACCGGTATCTTTGTCGTCATCATCGGCGCGGGCGGACTGATTGTCCTGTATCCGGTGACGGCCGCGGCGAAAAAAATCGGGCGCAAAAATACGGTGATGACAGGGCTGGCGTTTCTGTTCGCCGGTTTTGTGCTGGCGGCTTTTATGAAGAAGTTCGGCATACTGACTTTGGCCGCTTACCTGCTCATCGGCGTCGGCTGGTCCGCCGTGAGCATCATCACCATGCCGATGCTTTTTGAACTGTCGGACGTCAGCACGGTGGGGGCTTTTGTTTCCGCCTATACGGTCTCGAGTACAATCGGCAGAACGGCCGCTCCGTTTCTCATCGGGTTTTTGATTGACAACACCCGCTTCGGGTACGCGGTGCTCTACCCCTGCGCCGCCGCCGGCGTCGTGGCGTCTGCCCTTTGCCTGCTGTTTGTCCGGCACGGGAACGTGGCCGCCGCGCAAGCCGGCTGCGCTTCAACCGCCGTAATGGAGGCTTGACGGCCCGGCGTCAGCAGCGCCGCCGGGATGCCGTCGCCGATAGGAATTTACCGTAAAGCAAAAGGAAGTGAAATCGTTTGAACCGGATCGTCGGCTTTTTGAAAAGCATTTTCGTCTATTGGAAAAAGCCGAAAGACGGGGAATACGTCAGCAACAAGGAAATCTTCTATTTCGGGCTCGGCGCCATGGGCACCATTATTGTCGACGCCATCGGCATCGGCTGGGGCGTCGGCTGTTTTTTAATCGGCGCCATCTATAAAATCACGTTCCGTGATTTATATATCATCGGTTTCATCAACATGCTCACCGGGTTTATTTACGGGCCCATCGGCATGATTATCACCGACAACCTGGGCAACGTGCCGAAACAGACGATGAAAAAACTCAACCGGTATCTGATACCTTCCGCTGCGGCGGGCGGGCTTTTCATGCTGCTGCCGAACACCTTTCTGTCCAGCATTCTCCCCGCGTTCCCCAAAATCCTCGGGTGGAACTTTTTGTTCGGCTGCATCGCCGCCCATTACAACAAGTTCGTCTTGAAAAAGTTTTCACCGCGGTTCGGCAAGTTCCGCTCCCTGATTGTCACCGGCTGGCTGCCGGCCATGGCCGCCACGGCCCTGATCGTCTATCTGCCTTTCAGGGAGATGTATTACCCGAACAAGCTTTGGATATTGAACTGCCTGTTCGGATTTTTCGGCATGACAAAAACGTTCACCGCCCAAAGGGGGGCCCTGCAGAACGTCATTTCACCCAATACGCAGGAAAGGGTGAAAATCAACACGGTCATGACCACCCTCATGGCTCCCATATACGGCTTTATGGGGATTCTCGTGCCGATTCTGGCGACCTATACGGGCGGCCTGAACAACTACAACACCTACCGCGTTTACGTCATGATTTTCTTTCTGATCGGGGTACCGCTGACGCTGTTCATGGGCTTCGGGGTCAAGGACCGCATCATCCTGGAGGAAAAGCACACAACCGACATCAAAATGTTCGAGGGCATCAAACAGGTGCTGAAAAACAAATACCTCTGGATATTTTATATTTCCGACAACATGGGCGCGATCACCTCGGGGGTGGTCAGCCTGGTCAATATCGTCATCATCTATATGCTCCGCGAGGACTGGCTGATGGGCATCGTGAACTTTTTCACCGGTATTTTCGGTTTCCCGGGGCTGTTTCTGGCACCTTTTTTCGCCAAAAGAATCGGCAAGCGCAACATGGTCCTCATGGCGCGGTTTTTGTATTACTCCTACTTTCTTTTCGCCTACCTTGCGGTGAAATTCAGCAACGCCTATCTGCTCTATATCGGGCTGATACTCAGCAACCTGTTCAATACGTCCGGCAGCATCGCGCGCGATACGATGACTTCGGACATGTGGGATTACCAGCAGTACATCTCCGGCAAGCGGTTGGAATCGAGCATGGGTATTCTCAACACGCTGGGCAGCCCCGTCGTGACGCTTATGGCGATGACGGTGCCGGTCGTCTACGGCATCATCGGCTTCACGAACGACTGGAACCTGCTGTATATGCCCGATATACGGACAAAGATACTCAACGTCACGTTGCTGCTGTGCCTGATCGCGCATACGCTGGGCATCATTCCATACTTTTTCTATGACCTGTCGGAGAAGAAGCACGCCAAAATCATCGCTCAGCTGGAAGAGCGCAAAAGGAGCCTGGACGCAGGGCTGACAGACTGCACGCAAGGCGGTGATATGCCATGAAAAGAATCCGCAAAGCGGCGGCCGTTTTTATCGCGGCCGTTGTGCTGTTGTCGTTATTCGGCTGCGCCGGCCTGAGCGAATCAATCAAATACAAAAACACGGACGGCGGGCTGGCCCTCTTCCGTTACTCCGGCATACCCACCGTCGACCGTTTGACCATCCCGGCCGAAAAAGACGGGAAACCGGTCGTCGAGATCATGGAGTTCGCGGTGTCAAGCGCGGAATACTTAAAGACGGTCACCATCGGAAAAAATATCCGTAAAATCGCCCAAAGGGCTTTCACGAACTGTCCGGCGCTCGAAGCATACAAGGTGGAAAACGGCAATGCCTGGTTTGAAACGGACGGCAGCGGCGTTTTGTACACAAAAGGCAAAAAAGCTCTGGTCGCCTATCCGTGCGCAAGGGTGAAACTGGAAAAAGACAGCGGCGGCAATATCATAAAAGGCGCCGAATTTGACGTGCCGCCGACGGTGACGGAAATACGCGACGCGGCGTTTTACCTGTGCGGCAACCTGACGAAAATCACTTTCCCCGAAGGGTTGCGGAAAATCGGGAACTACGCGTTTATGAAGTGCGAGAACCTCAGCAACTTCACGTTCCCCGAGTCCCTGGCCGAAATCGGGAGAGACGCGTTTTCTTACTGCGACAGTCTAACCCGGGTGACCCTGCCGGAAAACACCGGAATCATCGGGGATTACGCCTTCTTTTCGCTGTCAAGCAGCATCGAGAAGATTGTCGTACTGTGCCCGCAAAACAAATTGCGGGCGGGAAAGGACTGGGTGCCGAAAGCCAAGGGGCAGGTCAATGTCGAGGTCCCTGTCGAATACCGCTGAACCGGGAACAACCGTTTTGCCGCCGGCCAAGGCAACGTGAAACAGATGAAAGAAAGGTGAACCGCTATGTTCGACCAGCTGCTCGGCAAGTTTTCCTACCGTGAAAAAGTCATGTGGGCCAGGCTTTTCAAGGCCTTGTGCGGGCTTTTCAACCCCGCAACCCTCGGTTCTTTTACCCGCGTGGCCGCATCGATTCTCCTGATTGCGGAACTGCTCGGCGCGCTGATGTTTCAGCTGCCCCAGACGCCGCGGGGCCAGGCGATCGATTTGTCCGAATGGCAGCTGGTCTGGTCCGACGAATTTGACGGCAGCAAACTCGACGCCTCGAAATGGAGCAATTGGTATGTCAACGCGCCCCGGCGGGGCGGATACTGGGATAAAAACCAGATCCTTGTCGAAGACGGCTGCCTGAAAATCAGGACCCAATACCGGGACGACGTGCCCGGCAAGGCAGGCTGGTATTCCGGAGAGGTGGAAACCAAGAACAGGTTCGCCAAAAAATACGGCTATTTTGAGTGCCGCTGCATCTGCCCGGGCGGCATCGGCTTATGGGCTGCGTTTTGGACGCTCGGCGAAGGGATGTTCGCGCCGCCGACCGGCAGCGCCGCAAACGGCTGCGAAATCGACATGTTCGAATCCCCGAATTTTTCGGCAAAGACCCGTTTCATGCGCGACGGCGTCAATCAGGCCACCGGTTACGACGGTTACGACGGCGTCATCAGCAAAGGCGTCGTGCTCGGCAAATATGCCGGCAAGAATATTTATACGCAGTTCAACACCTACGGCCTCGAATGGAACGAAAACGAAATCATTTTCTATATCAACGGCGTCGAAACCGACCGTCTGACCGGCGTCTGGGTCCCGCAGGTCGAACAGTATCTTTTGCTCTCCGTCGAAGTGGCGGGCCAGACACAGGAACTGGGCATCGGCGGACAGTCCGTGCCCTTCCTGAGGGAAAAAGATAATATTGCGCAGAACGACAGCAGTATTTTCCCGCTGGATTTTATCGTTGATTACGTCCGGGTTTATGACAGAAAACCGTAAAATCGAACGCATCGGCGGGCATAAGAGATGGAGGGCGAGGGGACTATGAAAGCCGGCGAACCGGACAGCGGCCAAACATTGACGGCCTTTCAGCGCGAAGAACTGCTGGCTGTTTTGAAGGCGCGGTTTGAGATCAACTTGAGCCGCCATCCGGGCCTTTCATGGCTCGAAGCGGCGGCACGCCTGGCAGCCGAACCGGGCAAACTGCGGTCGCTTTATGAAATGGAAAGAAGCGGCGGCGAGCCGGATGTGACCGGTTTTGACGAACAGACGGGCGAATACATTTTTACCGACTGCTCGGCGGAAAGCCCGGCCGGCCGCAGGAGCCTATGCTATGACCAGGAGGCGCTTGACGCCAGGAAAGAGAACAAGCCGGCGGGCAGCGCGTTGGGGATGGCCTCCGAAATGGGTGCCGAATTGCTCGATGAGCGCGCATACCGGCAGCTGCAGAAACTCGGGGCGTTTGACGTAAAAACATCCAGCTGGATTTTGACGCCGCCCGATATCCGGCGGCTCGGCGGGGCGCTCTTTGCCGATCGGCGTTACGGCCGGGTTTTCGTCTACCACAACGGCGCGGATTCCTACTACGGCGCCAGGGGATTCCGCTGCATGCTGCGGGTATAGGGGCGGATTCTGTTTGCCTGATGTCAGGCAGGGCGGCGTGTCTGCTTCGTAAAGAACGCAAGGGAACGCTGTTGAGCGGGCGCAAGCAGCTGCTTCGGATATCTTTCATCTTCATTCGGGGAGGGATAAAACACTTTGCGTGTGCTGGGCAAAAAATTCAAAGAAGCGCTCTTTGCCGTGGTTCCGATCACGGCGCTGGTACTGGTACTGAATTTCACGCTCACACCGCTTGAAACGCCGCTGATCGTACGCTTTGTCATCGGCGCAGGATTGATTATCATCGGGCTGGCTCTTTTTCTTCTCGGCGTAAACGTCGGCATCACCCCTATCGGCAACCACATGGGGTCGATCATAACCAGGCGCAACAACATCTGGATTGTCGTCACAGCCGGCCTGGCGCTTGGCTTTATTGTTTCGATTGCCGAACCGGATTTGCATATTCTGGCGGGTCAGGTGAGCGAAGTCACCTCGGGGACGGTGACCAAATTTGCCCTCGTCGGAGTCGTTTCGGCGGGCATTGCGGTCATGCTCGCATTGGGTTTGGCGCGGATTGTTTACAACATTCCTCTTTATCCGGTTCTCGCCGCGCTTTATGGGATCATCCTGGTTCTCGCCTTGTTTGCATCGCCCGAGTTTCTGGCCATTTCGTTTGATGCTTCCGGCGCGACAACCGGCGCCCTGACCGTGCCTTTTATCCTCGCGCTTGCGGTCGGCGTTTCTTCCCTGAAAAAAGACAGTAAAGCCTCCGAAACGGACAGTTTCGGCCTGGTCGCCATCGCGTCAACCGGGGCGATCATTGCCCCGATGCTGATGGGCGTCGTTGCCAAGCCACAGGGGCTGACGGGGATATTTCAACCGGACAAAGCGGTGTCGGACGCCGTATTGCTGCCCTTTGCCCAAAAATTCCCCGTGATTGCGCTGGAGATTTTGATAGCCCTGTCCCCCATTTTGCTGGTGTTTGTGTTCTTCCAGGCGGTGTTTTTCAGAATGCCGGCAAAACCGTTTTTTACCACGCTTATCGGCATGTTCATCACTTTTACAGGGCTTGTTTTTTTCCTTGTCGGCGTCAACGCGGGTTTCATGGATGCCGCGGGTTTGATCGGTCAAAAAATGGCGCAGCTCGACAGCAAAGTTTACGTCGTCGCTTTCGGTTTTATCCTGGGGCTTGTCACAATCCTCGCGGAGCCGGCCGTTCACGTGCTGACCGACCAAATCGAGGATGTTACCAGCGGTTATGTGAAAAAGAGGCTGGTCATGCTCGCGCTTTGCGTCGGCGTCGGCGCGGCGGTGGCATTGTCCATGCTGCGCATCGTTATGCCGGGGATACGGCTTTGGCATTATCTGCTGCCCGGATACATCCTTTCCATCGCCATGACGTTCTTTGTGCCGAAACTTTTTGTCGGCATCGCTTTTGATTCCGGCGGGGTGGCCTCAGGGCCGATGACGGCAACTTTTATCCTCGCTTTTTCACAGGGGGCCGCCGGGGCGGCGCAAGGCGCGGACGTTTTGGCGGAAGGGTTCGGGATGATCGCCATGGTGGCTATGACGCCGATTATTACCCTGCAAGCGATGGGCTTGCTGTTTTTAATCAAGACAAAAAGAGGAGGCGCGAAGAGAAGTGGGGCATCAAACGCAGCCGGAGGGTTTTGATCTCCTTTATGCGGTTGTGGACTGCGGCGCTGGCAGCCGGGTGATGCATATCGCCAAACGCTGCGGCGTGTCGGGCGGTACCGTGATGATCGGCCGCGGCACCGCGCACAACCATTTGCTGGAGTATCTGGGGCTTGCGGACGCAAGAAAAGAAATCGTTATGATGGTCAGCGGCAGGCAGACGGCGCAGACCGCTGCCGGAGCAATCGCGCGGGAACTGAAGATTGAAAAAGCAAACCGCGGTATCGTCTTCACGGTACCCGTGTGCAGCGTAACGGGCACGCACGCCATGGTGTGCGGCAATATCGAACAGGCGGGAGGCGAAAGCGCAGCGATGTTTAAACTGATAACGGTTGTTGTGCCGAAAGGGAGCGCGGAACAGGTCATTGACGCCGCGGCGAAAGCAGGCGCAAAGGGCGGCACCATCATCAACGCCAGGGGCGCAGGAATCCACGAGACAGAAAAAGTCTTTATGATGGACATCGAGCCGGAAAAAGAAATCGTTTTGATCCTTTCGAAAGCCGACGGCGCCCATGCGCTCGTCGATTCCATCCGCGACAGTCTGAATTTGGACGAGACGCGCAAAGGGATTCTGTTCGTTCAAAATATCGGCGAAGCATACGGCATAGCCGACTGAAAAGAGGAAATCCGCACTTTTCGGCCTGTTCGCATTTTCCTGTTGTATTATTGCATGGCGTAATGCGATAATTGAGGCAATAATCATCACATCGGAGGTCAACCAGCATGAGATTACCCGCATATCCGTTAATCACCATCGACCCCTTCATGAGCATCTGGAGCATGAGCGACACCCTCACGGCCGGAACCACGCAGTTGTGGTGCGGGCAGGACAAAACCCTGAAAGGCATCCTTTCGGTGGACGGAAAAAAGTTCCGTTTCATGGGCAAGGGCAGGGAACGGCTGATTGCTCAAACCGGTCTGGAGATAACGCCGCTGATTACGACATATACGTTTGAAAACCCGTCGTTCCGTCTTCAGGCCGACTTTTGGACGCCGCTGTTTTTGGACGACATCCATATCATGTCCACGCCCTGCAGTTTTATCGATTACCGTGTGACGGTGCTTGACGGCAAAAAGCACAGCGTTGAAATCGCCCTGACGATGGATGAAAATTTCTGTTATAACGGGGCAAAGAAAAAGCCGGTCACCGGAGGGGTTAAAACCGCCCGCGGCGTGGAGGCCGCGTTCATGGCGCGGGAAACCCAGGTACCGCTGGAAAGCACAGGCGACGGCGTCGGAATCGACTGGGGCGAGTTTTACCTGTCCGGGGAAAACGCCTCTTTTGTGCGCGGCGATGCCGGTGCATTCCTTATCAGTGTGCATTCGGCCGAAACAGACGGCGGCTTTGCCGTGACAGATATTGTTGCCTATGATGACGGTTACAGCATCGAATACCTCGGGCAGCAGCTCAAAGGCATCTGGACGGAAAAGTTCGCCGGTATTTTCGACGCCATAACGTATTGCAGGGACAATCGCGAGGCGCTGCGCCAAAAAGCGGAGGAATGGAACGGCAGACTGCTGGCCGACGCCGAACGCTACGGGCAAGATTACCAGACCATCCTCACCGCCGCGTACCGTCAGGTGCTCGCGGCGCATAAACTGGCCAGGAACTCCGGCGGACAGCTGCTGTATATGTCCAAGGAGTGCCATTCCAACGGCTGCATCAATACGGTGGATGTTTCCTACCCTTCCGTGCCGCTGTTCCTTCTATATAACCCCGCCCTGGTGCAGGGAATGATGAACGGCATTTTTGATTTTGCGCGCCTGCCGGTTTGGAAAGGGGATTTCGCTCCCCATGATTTGGGCCAGTATCCGGTGGCGAACGGCCAGGTGTACGGCGTGACGGTCAAGGACGGCCAAGCGCGCAGGGAAATCTATCAGATGCGCGAAGACGTGTTCGACTTCAAACACCAGATGCCGGTGGAGGAATGCGGCAATATGCTCATTATGGCGTACGCGTACGCCATTGCCGGCAGCGACACGGATTTTTTGAAACGGAACCTGGACTTGCTGAAAAAATGGGCGGACTACCTGGTAAAAACAGGGAACGACCTGGCGTATCAGTTGTGCACGGACGATTTTGCCGGCGCGCTGGCTCAAAACGTCAACCTCGCGGTGAAATCCTGCATCGGTATCGCCTGCTTCGGCAGAATCCTTTCGCTGTTGGGCGAGAGCGGCGGCGGTGATTACCAAAAAGCCGCCGAGGCGAACGCCTCCGATCTCGTCCGGCGCGCAAGGGAGGGCAGGCGGCTGCGTCTGGCGTTCGATCAAAAGGGCAGCTGGAGTTTGAAATACAACATGGTTTGGAATTTCATCTTCGGACTCGGCCTTTTTGACGAACAGGTCGCCGCCGACGAAATCGCTTTTTACTACGGCAAAGAAAACAAATACGGCGTGCCGCTCGACAGCCGGAAGACTTTCACCAAGTCCGACTGGCTGATGTGGGCCGCCGCGCTAGACAGCAGCGGGGAAGCGGTCCGGCGTTTCGCGAAAGATTTGGCGGCGATGCTCGCGGACACCAAAAACCGCGTACCGTTTACAGACTGGTACGAAACGAAAAACGCTAAAATGTGCTGGATGTGGCACCGCACGGTGCTCGGCGGGCTGTGGATGCCTCTGCTGCGGGACCGGTGGGAAGAGATAACGCGCGGGCAGGGCCGGTAAACTGTGTCTGAAAACGGCCCCGGAACCTTCAAAGGCGCCGAGGCCGTTATTTTTTACAGGCCGCTTGTGTCAGGAATCAATCCCGATATACAAAAAATCGTCCGTCAGCCCGGCGCCGGCATAGTCGACGGCCTGAATACCCATCCCGGGCGCCGGCGAGCCGGGAGCGAAGGAGAAGTCGCCGTTCGCGGCGTCGGTGAACAGCGGGTCGGCGATAATCGAGTTTTTCTCGTAGCCGTTGAGGCGCATCCGCCAGATGCCGGCGTTGTGGATTCTCGACAGGCGGAACGTATGGCGAAACGCGAACAGGTCGGTCAGTTTGGTGAAGTATTCTGTATCCGCCTTCGTGTTGAAGTAGATGTTGTCGTCGCTGAACGCCAGGGCGTCTTTGAACTCCCCGTCGTTGGTGGTGACATTGACATATTTGGCATAGGACGGATAGTGCAGGCCCGGCAGCGGCAAAAAGCCGAACAGTTCGCACGCGCTGTTGGTGTCTTTGCACTCATAGACGATGTTGTGCCTTGCGGTGGCGTTTGAGGACGGTTCGTTATCCCCGTAATCAGGGAAGGTGATGGCATTTTTCGCCTGGCAGAAAGCGATAATATTGTTGGTGCAGACCTGGTTTGCATACTTCATAACAATGATGCCTTCAATCGCCGCCTCCCGGCTTTTGCCGTTGTTGGTGAAATGCTTCATGTTGTAGATGAGGTTCCCCGTAACGGTGGTTGAGGGGTTGAAGTCGTCGATATAGATGCCGAAACCGTAGGAGGTCAGACGCGCCGTGCAGTCGTGAATCACGTTGCTGCGCACGATGTTGCCGGGGCCAGAGCACCACATCTCGATGGTGCCGCCGTCCTGCGTATCGAACATTGCGTTGGTGATGTCGTTGTATTCGATGATATTGCCGTAGGACTGCATGTACCGGTCCTCGGTTCCTTCCCGAACCGTCACGGCGGGCGCGTCGGGGCCGTCCGGCCAGACCTGCATACCCGCCTCCGGCCGCATGCCTTTGATGCTCGCGGCATACCGGGGCGTGCCGTCGATTCGGTTATGGGATATGACGGAGGTGTCCGTCGCCATGATCTGCACGCCCGCGCCGTGGCCGACAGACAGGCCGGTTTCGTAAATGAGGTTGTTTGTTATCAGGTGGCGGAAGCTGGAACGGCAATAAGCAGCCCCCTCGATTTGCACGCCGGTATGGCCGCATTCGCCGATGACACAGCCGGTGACAGTGATGCCTTCGTTATACCCTGACGCAAAAACGCCGTGGCAGCCCGCGCCGGATATACGGCAGTCTTTGACCGTGATATTCCGAGAGTTTGCCAGTTCAATCAAGCCGCTGTTCCCGTTGCGCAGCGTGTCGGTATTGCGCAGGGAAAGCCCTTCGAGGACGATGTTTTCGACCCGGCTGCTGCGCGACGCGCCTTGAAAACGCACGGTGTTTTTCAGCAGCGCGGCCGAAACGGCGCCGTTTTCAAGGTTGGCCGCGTCGTGGGGTTTGTAATAAACAAAGCCGTCCGCCGAATCGCAGAAGAACTCGCCCGGTTCGTCGAGCAGGGATAAATCATTGAGCAGATAAAAGCGCGAGCCGCCGCCCATCACATAGCCGCAGGAGCCGGCTTCCCGCGTAAAATAAACCGTGGAGGCCGCGGTGTCGATATCCGTCACGGGGTAGTAGCCGGAAAACCAGTTCCAGTCCCCGCCCACGCCGCCGGGAAAGGCGAACACTTCGAGCGTTTTCGAATCCGCAAGCGACGCGAAAAGCGCCGTTTCGTCATATACAAAACTGTTGTTCGGCTGCGCGTGGTCGGTGAACTTGATTTGATTGGCGGAAACGTGCAGGTAGTCCCCTTTTTCCGGCTCGCGCGCAATGCTGCCGACCTTGCCGTTTTCGCTCAAAACGCGGAAAGCGGGGCCGTTGTATGCGGTCCGGTAAATGCCGTCTTTGAACGCCCGCCAACCCGTCAGCGCGGCGCCGGCGTCGAAAACCGGCGTTTCGCCAGGGTAGTTGCGGTAAATGACATGGTATCCATCGAAACCCGAATCGGCGGAAGAGAAGACGACGGTTTGATTGACATGATAAACGCCGCCGCAGATAAGGACGTTGATGTCCCGCGGCCCTTTCATCCATGTTTTCATTTCGCGCACGGCGTCGCGCGCCCGCGCCAGCGTGGCGAAAGCGGTCGCCGCCGTTTTGCCGTCGTTGAGGTCGGACCCACCGGGCGAAACATAGAAGTCGGCCTCGGTGGAGGCAGCGTTTTGTTTGACGGGCGCGGCGTTGATGTCATAGCCGGTGCCTTGGTACAGGATATTGCCGCTGAGGTCGTAACTGTCTTCGGAGTTCAAAAACCCGACGAGCGAAACGAAGGTGGTGACGGAAACGATAACAGCGGTGAGTTTCTGGACGATTTTGGAAATATTCATCCTTGTTGCTGTCCTTTCGCGTATCGATTATTTCAGTGTCGGGACTTCAGCGATTGGTCCGGTTGATGCGCAGCCGTATTTTACAGATATTCCCGGCAATTTTTATTTCAAGATGAAAATTGTCAGAAACAAACTTGAACGGTCGCCACTTCAAAGGCGCCTAAACGGAAACTTAAAGTATCGTTGTCGACGGTCACGGCGCCTAAATCCTTCGTCTCCGTCAGGTCGGTCAGCATAGCGCTTTTGATGGCTTTCGGGAAGCCGATTTTAACCGCGCCGCCCTTGCCGTTTGCGTCATATAGGCGGACGATGAGGCCTTCGCCATCCTCCGGCGTCTTCACCGCCGAGCATTTGACATCGCCCTGCAAAGATATCATTTTCGCTTCCTTCGGCAGGGTCCCGGAATGGGCCGTCCCCGATACAAAGCTGATCGGGTGGACAAAGCCGGTAGAGGCTTTGAAGACATCCATATTGCAAAGCGAATCGACCATGCCGACGCCGATTTTCATCCGGTGAATACCGTCCTCCGGGCTGGGGTCGGGTTCATAGGAAGAACGGATGAGGTTAACGGCTATGCTGTTATTGACGCCTCTGTAACCGTATTTTGTATCGGTAACAAGCATCAGCGGCTTGATACAGTCGCAATCCGGAATCGCCATGATAAAGCTGTTGCCCGGTGTGTCATCATGTATCGGCGCACGGTCAATCGTGCCGAACGGAATATCGTAGCGGTATTTCGACGCGTCAAAGTGAAACGGCACGGCAAAGTTCAGCTGAGGGACACAGGACGCGTTCCCGATTTCATGCCAATCCGCCGTCACATCGAATTGCAGCATTTTGCTGTTTTCATCGAGCGAAACGGCGACGTCGAGGCAGGAGCGTTCAAATTCTATTTTGTATTTGACGGTCTGCCTGAGCGCCCCTTTGCGCTGCTCGTAAACGATCACCTTGCCGTCTTCATTTAAATCGGTACTTTTCGCGTACCTTCCGACACGCCAGGCGGACATACCCGCCACGGTGTCCTCCTGAATAAACCGGAACCCGCAAGCCGGGTTGTCCCTGCAAATAATGTCTTTGCCCGTCTGTTTGTCGATAAAGGAGATCAGGCGCATGTCGCCGGATTTGAATACGGCCTTTACCAAATCGTTTTCCAAAACCTTGTCAAAGTCGGTGTAACTGTCGGTCATGACGGTTGAATAAACATATTTTTTGGAACTTTCGGCGCTCTCTTGCGTGACAGTATAGGTGGTGTAGCCGAATGCCGGTATTTTCGCGTCAATCAGCAGCACCGTTTGCGTATGTCCCCAGTAATTCCCCGGGCGGCCTTGTTCCAAAATCTCAAACTTTACGGCGTTGCCTTTTACATCCTTAACGGACATTCTGGACACATCGTAATTCCAATCCCAAACAACCACTTTCACGGGGCCTTCCCGGTCAAAATCCGTGGGGTTGAAAAGATGGAGAATTCTGGTCTTTCCGCGTCCTCTCTCCGTCTGGGCAAAGCGGTAATTCGACGGGTCGCCCACGCCGTAACCGACGCCGGCGCCCTCCGAGGTCGTCAGATTGTCGCTGTCGACAAGTATATCGGAAGTGTCAATCGCCTGAGCGATTTTACTCATAGCGTTTTTGGCGTTGGTATTGGCAATCGCCATCGTTTTTTGAAATTCTCCCAAGGCGTATTCCCTTGTCTCCGTAATACCCGAACCCGGCAAAATATCGTGGAACTGGTTAAACAATGTCTTTTCCCACGCCGCGAAGAAACTTTTTTTGTAATCCCCGGCTCCCGCGAACGCCGCGGCGCCGGCCGACAGGACCTCGGCGTCATAAAGCCTGGCTTCCGAAATACGGTTGCCCATTTTGATGCGCGACTGCGATGTGTAACAGCCCGTGAAAACGAAGTTCAGCTCTTGGTTGACGACGGGCAGGCTTTCGCGAACGGCTTCAAGCTTTGAGAAAAACTCCGCGTAGGTGCTGAACTTGATAACCGGCGCTATGGGCCAGGTCATCATATCGATGAGTTTTTCAATGTCGCGCCTTGTCGGCCCGCCGCCATGGTCGCCCACACCGTACAGATACAGCATATCCATAATGGACGCGTCGTTGCAGAATTGAACCGAGTAAGGAATATGCTCACAGGAGACCGTGGCGTTGTACCCTTTCGGGTCCCTGAACACAATGGCTTCGGCATGGCTCCTCGACTGCCAGCGGTAAACATAATGTCCATCATAGGCCCTGCAGTGGTAATAGTATTTCACGCCGCTTTTGCTCATAATTTCGGGGATGTTCCAGTTATGGCCAAACGTGTCGGGCTCAAAATCAAGGGACAAGTCATCCGGTTCGACACCGAACGTTTTGTTGATATATCGCTTGGTATACAAAACGTGCCTCGCAAAACTCTCGCCGTTGGGCATGTTTTTGTCCGCCTCGACCCAGGTTGAGGCGGAGATTTCCCAACGGCCCTCTTTTACCCTGGCTTTTATCTCCTCCAGCATTTCCGGGTCGTACTCTTCAACAATCCGGTAGGTGGAGGCTTGCGACTGCGAAAAGGTGAATTGCGGATATTCGTTCATTAAATCAAGCATGGTGCGGAAGGTATCGACAGCAACGGACGCTGTCTCGGAGAAACCCCACATCCAGTTCATATCAATATGGGCGTGCGCGACGCAGTGCATGGTGTATTCCTTTGCGTCGGGTGAAACGGGCAATAATATGCCTTCGGCGGCCATGGCTGCCGGTTTTGTAATCGTGCCGTTTTCAAGAAAGTTGTTTGTCAGGCACCGAACGGACTCGTTGATGAGTCCGTTATATTTACCGCCCTTGCGCTCGGATATTTTCATTGCGCAACTGATTTCAGCCAGTATTCTTTCGCTCCAGTACCCCTTGGCGTTTTTCTGCAGATTTTCAAGCTCATCATAGACAGTCGTCATGCTTTCTTCCTCCCGTTATCTTGGGCGCGCATCGCGCGTCCGCAGCGCTTATTCGAAATTATATCACATTTATATTTGAATGCCTGATTACGGTTAAAAAGCATTGACCTCCGCCAGGCATTCGCCTGCCGCCTATGCTTTGTTAAAGCAGGGCGAGGAGCGGCCGTTTCGCGGCCTTATCAAGAAGCGGATGGAAAAAGAAAAAACCTTGTCCCGCGACAAGGTTTTTTCTGGTGGACCTGAAGGGATTCGAACCCACGACCTCTCGGATGCGAACCGAACGCTCTCCCAACTGAGCTACAGGCCCGTGTGCCGGGGAATGCCCCCGAACCGCAAAAGCATTATATTCTATCGCTTTTTTTATGTCAAGACCGGCGGGCGGGTCCTGTTTTATGCCGGATCAAGGGGATAGCGCACGCCGATTTGACGGCGGATGGCGTCCATCTGCGCCATGATAAAGCGCGACTGGCTGTGCGGGACGATGTCGCTTTCGAGTTTGCCCTCGCGGATGCAGCGGCTGCTTTCGATAATCTGCTCCTCAAAGCCGTTGCCGAGGAAGGGGCAGCGGTAGGTCTGCGGCTTGCTGTCCCTGACATGCACCGTGAACTCCTGGGGGGCGTAGAAACGGTCCTTCGTTTTGATATAGCCTTTGTCGCCGAACACATAGCCGTCGCCCGGTTTTTCCAGCAGCATGGCCGATGTGAGCGAAGCGATGGCGCCGCTTGCGTATTTGATTAAAACGCAGCAATGGACGTCCACGCCCGTCGGGCCGAGTTCGGCTTCGGCAACGATATCCGCCACGGGGGAGTCCATATTCCACGAAGCGAAACTCAGGCAATAACAGCCGACGTCGAGCAGGGAACCGCCGCCGTAAAGGGGGTTGAAGGCATGGTGGTCCGGCTCGTCGGACATATCGTAGCAAAACGCGGCCTGAATGCCCTTGACCTCGCCGATGGCGCCGGACTTCACGATCTCCAGCAGCTTGATGGTGCCGGGTGTCAGCCGCGCCCACATCGCTTCCATAAGGAAGACTTTGTTCTTTTGCGCGCAGGCGATCATTTCGTCGAGCTGCAGCATATTGACGGTGATCGGTTTTTCGGACAGGACCGCTTTGCCGTGGTTCATCATCAGCATGCCGTTGGGCGCGTGCAGGGCGTGCGGCGTCGCGATATAGGCGGCGTCGATGCCGTCGAAACGGGCCATATCCTCGTAACTGCCGAACGGGTGCGGAATACCGAACTCGTCCGCGAATTGCCGCGCGGTGCCGTCGTTCCTCGAAGCGACCGCCTCCAGGCTCACACCTTCGACATTTTTCGCCGCTTCGGCAAATCTGTGCGCGATGCCTCCTGTGCCGACGATACCCCATCTGACGATTTGCATGGTTCATCCTCCGTTGCTGTTGGCGACATTTCCCGATATTGAAAAAGGCGGCATACTGTGGTAGTATCTGAAAAGGGTTGCGGATGTTATTATACCACCTTTCCCCCGCGTTCAAAACCCTTGGCAGAATATGGAAAGAAAGGGGATTATCATGAGCAGAAAGCAGAAATTCTACATCTGCCGCATCTGCGGCAACCTGGTCGGCATGATCCATGATTCCGAAGTCGAGATTATCTGCTGCGGCGAACCGATGCAGGAGTTGGTCCCCAACACGGCCGAAGCGGCGTTCGAGAAGCATCTGCCCGTCGTCAAGACCGAGGGCTCCAAGGTCACGGTGACAATCGGCAGCACGCTTCATCCCATGGTGCCCGAGCATTATATCCAATGGGTTTACCTGCAAACCAAAAACGGCGGCCAGCGAAAGAACCTCGAGCCGGGTGCGCAGCCGGAAGCCGTGTTCTCCGTCGAGGGAGACGAAGCCGTCGCCGCGTTCGCCTACTGTAACCTGCACGGGCTCTGGAAAACCGAAATCTGACCTATATAACGGAGGAAATACGTATGAAAAAGTTCGAATGCATCTGCGGTTATGTTTATGACCCCGAGATCGGCGACCCCGACGGCGGCATCGCCCCCGGCACTGCCTTCGAGGATATCCCCGACGACTGGACCTGCCCTGTCTGCGGTTTGAGCAAAGACGCTTTTACCGAGGTATAAGACCCGGCCTCAATGGGATTTTCATGCAGGCCGCGCACAGACGGGCGCGGCCTGCCTAATATGGAGCAAGTGACGGAGGTTATAATGAGCACTCTGCCAGTGACCCCTCTTATCAGCAGCATCGGCGTCCAGAACCCGACGCTGCGCGTTTTCGACATTATTATGGAGACCGAGTACGGCACCTCCTACAACGCTTATCTGGCTCGGGGAACCGAAAAAACGGCGCTGGTCGAAGCGGTTCACGGCGCGTTTTTTGACGAGTATCTGGAGAATATCCGTTCGCTCGCCGATATCAGGCAAATCGACTACCTGATCCTCAACCACACCGAGCCCGACCACTCGGGCTGCGTGGCGAAACTGCTGGAAATCAACCCGGACATCACCGTCGTCGCGACGGGGCCGGGGCACAAATACCTTGTGGCCATTGTCAACAGGCCTTACCGGGCGCTGACGGCCGCGGCGGGGCAAAGCATCGGCCTGGGCGGGCTGACGCTTTCTTTCATTCCCGCGCCGATGCTGCACTGGCCGGACTCGATGTTCACCTGGTGCCCGGAGGAAAAAACACTTTTCTCCTGCGATTTTTTAGGTGCGCATTACAGCGAACCGCGCGTGTTCGACACCAAGGTCACCTATCCCGAAAAGTATCTGTCGGCTTTCCGTTATTATTACGACTGCATCTTCGCGCCTTTCAAACCGTTCGTGCTGCAGGGGCTCGAGAAAGCCGAAGCCCTGGGCGCGGCGTTCGTCTGCCCCAGCCACGGGCCGATTCTGACCGAAAGCATAGAGCAAGCCATGGCGCTTTACCGTTCCTGGAGCGCCCCGCCCGCGAAGCGCGAAAAGAAGAAAGTATTCATCGCCTATGTGTCTGCCTACGGCTGCACGCGCATGCTCGCGCAGGCGATGGCGGCGGCGCTTGAGGCCGAAGGGTTGCAAACGGAAAGCCTCGATTTGCTCAAAGCGGACTTCGCCGCCCTCAAGGAAAAAATCGACGGAGCCGACGGCCTGCTGTTCGGTACGCCGACCATCAACCGCGACGCGCTTAAACCCGTCTGGGACGCCACCACCCTCATCGACGCCGTCGCCAACAAAGGCAAACCGGCCGGTGTGTTCGGCTCCTACGGCTGGAGCGGGGAAGGCGTTCCGATGATTGCCGAGAGGCTTAAGGGGTTGAAGCTCGGCGTCCTCGGCGACGGTTTCAAAGCAAACTTTGTCCCCTCGTCCGACGAGCTTGACGCAGCCGCGGCTTACGCGAGGGAATTCGCCGCGATGCTGAAATAGTGCGCTGATTTTCAGCAAAACGGCAATGACAAAGCCGCGCGTGGCAGCATGCGCGGCTTTGTCTTGAGAAGCCGGTATGGGCATTCCTGTTTCCAATGGGCTCAAACGGCCCAAGACAGCCGTTAATCAACCGGCCGCCCGGTACGATACGATTTGAAAATCCTTGATTTCGATTGTACAGTCGTAATTGCCGTGAATCTCGAAGCCGATGTTGGCGCCGCCGATGAAGAAGTCCGACGCGGTTAACCGCCGGCCGAAAGTCCCGTCTTCGTTCGCTTTCGCGAGCATGGCGCGGATATGGGGGACGAGGTCCAGTTCGATACCCGCCCACCGGTCCGACACACGGGGCCTGCCGAAGGGGGTGAGGCTGAAAAGGCCGCAGCCGTAGGTATCGGCGGTGGAAACGGTGTAAATCATTTGGTCGCTGCCGGCTGTGTCTTTGCTCCAATAGGTATTTTGCAAACCGCGGCTGTCGAAGAGGTTTATGCCGAACCAGACGAAATCTCGGCCGTTGACGCCGGTCAGGTATAAATACGCCAGAAACTGCGCCGCGTTGACGCCTTCTTTGTTGACGGTGTCCTTAAAATCCGTCAGCCGTATTTTAAGGCGCAGCACCAGCTTGTCCGACGCGCAGGAATAAAACGCCTTATCCTCCCCCGACGCGCCCGGCAGCGGCGACTGTTCCAGCAGCAGATGCGGCCAATTGCCGTCGCCCGCCGGCCGGCCGCCGTAGACATTCGCGCCGTTCAGGCGCATGGAGACGGATTGGGAGGCGGGGTTATAGCGGACGGTCTTCGTTCTGCCGTCGGTGATGGTATACATATCCGAAGGTACCCGCTCTGCCCACAGGCAGTATCCGGAGTTCCACTGCGCGATCTTCCAGCTTGGCTGTACCGGCAGCGTGTTGTAGGTAAAGTTGCCAAGCGGCACGCCGCTGCCATTGAGGGTCTGCATGCTCATGACCGTAAAGCCGTTGGCAAATCCGGCGTCGGCAAACAGCGGCCTTGTTTCGTACGGCGCCGGCCGAAAGCCGAACACGGCCAGCATCGCCGCGACAAAAGACAGTATCCGGGCAATCATTCCAGGCAGCATCACGATGCGGGCGCTACCGGTACATAGGCCCGTAGGCGGCGCAGGCCCTGTAATCGGCGCTCTCCAGGTTGCCGGTGCCGAAGGCGGCCCATGCATGCGGGCGGTAAACGTCCTCGTCGGGCACGTTGTGCATCGAGACCGGGATGCGCAGTATGCTCGCGAAGGTGATTAAATCCCTGCCGATATGGCCATAGGTCAGAGAGCCGTGGTTCGCGCCCCAGTTCGCCATGACCGAATAGACGTCCTTGAACGCGCACTTTTCGTTGGTGTTGGGCACAAACCAGGTGGTCGGCCAGGTCGGGTCAGTGCGCTTGTCGAGTTTGTCATGGATTTCGTCAGGTAAAATGACCGTGTAGCCCTCCGCCAGCTGCAGCACGGGGCCGACGCCGTCGACGAGGTTGAATCGGATCATCGTCACGGGCATCTGCGCCCTGGTCTTAAACTGGGAGGAAAATCCGCCGCCGCGGAAATAGCCGGTGTTCGCCGGGCACCAACGGGTGACGGAGAGCATCGCTTCGATGTCCTCGTCGCTGACTTCCCACCATTTTTTAATGACGGCGTTGCCGGCGGCGTCTTTCGACACGCCGGTCGCGTCGAGCGCGGCGGCGCCGGAGTTGATGAGATGGATGAAGCCGCCGGCCGCGAGCCCGTCCGGCTTGACGCCGGTGACGCGTTCGACCGCTTCGGGGCTCCAATAAGTGCGCACGTCCGCGAACACGCTGGCGGTGCCGGTGAGCAGTTTGCCCGCGAGCATGGCCAGGCCGTTGAGGCCGTCGTTTTCCGTGGCGAAAACGAGGGGTTCTTTTTTGCCGTTCCAATCGAACGAGGAGTTGAGGATGGCCTCGGTAAAATCGCAGTTGGGCATGAAGTCCGTCCACATCCGCTGGCCCTGGAAACCGCCGAGAATGGCGTTGCGGCCGAGCGCTTCTTCGTGCCAGCCGTCTTTCGGGCCGGTGTAAGCCGCCTCTTCTCCCCGCGGTTTGACCGTTTTGAGTTTTTCGTTGCCGATGAGGATGTCGCGGCAGATGAGCGTCATTTTGACGACGTACTCCCATTCCCAGTCCTTGCGTTCGCGTGAGGAAGGCGACGCGTTGTTGTCGGGCCCTTCCTTGCAGTTCTTTTTGACCCAGGCGAGCGCGCGTTCATACTCCTCGTGGTCGTAAATGCCCAGGTTAACCCGGCGGATGACTTCGGACATGTCCACCCATTCCGCGCGCAGGCCGAAGTATTTCTGCATGAACGCCGCATCGCAGTAGGAGCCGGCGATCCCCATGGAAACGGAGCCGATGCCTACATAGGCCTTGCCCCTGATTTGCCCGACGGCGGCGGCGCAGCGCGCGAAGCGGAGGATTTTTTCCTCCACGTCGGCGGGGATGGAATTGTCGTCGAGGTCCTGCACGTCCCTGCCGTAGATGGAAAACGCGGGCAGCCCTTTCTGCGCGTGCGCCGCCATGACGGCGGCCAGATAAACCGCGCCGGGGCGCTCCGTGCCGTTAAAGCCCCAGACGGCTTTGATGGTCATGGGGTCCATATCCATCGTTTCGCTGCCGTAGCACCAGCAGGGCGTCACGGAAAGCGTGGCGCAGACATTCTGCGCGGCAAAATACTCGGCGCACCTCGCCGCCTCGGCGCCGCCGCCGATGGTGCACGGCGAAATGACGCATTCAAAAGGGGAACCGTCCGAATAAAACACGTTCGCCTCGATGAGTTCTTTCGCCGCCTTCGCCATGGCCATGGTTTTCGACTCCAGCGATTCGCGCACGCCGCCCCAGCGGCCGTCGATGATGGGCCGGATGCCTATTCTTGCTCTGAACATAATAACTTCCCTTCCGTAAATATTTGTTTATTGAATCACTTTGAGGGCTCTGTCATACGCTTCTTTCCACCGTGGGGTATCCTGCGGCAGGTACTCTTTGACGCTTTCGCTGCGGGCGACGATTTCCCTGGCCTGCGCGATGCTCTCGATGTCGCCCGTCGCCAGCAGCTGGACCGCGATATTGCCGAGCACGGTCGCCTCGATCGGCCCGGCCAGCACCTTGCGGCCGCAGGAGTCGGCCGTCATCCGGCACAGCAGCGTGTCTTTGGTGCCGCCGCCGATGACATGGATACAATCATAGTCCTTCCCGGTGCAGTCCATCAGTTTTTCAAACGTCAGGCGGTATTTCATCGCGAGGCTTTCATAGATGCAGCGGACGATTTCGCCCGCGCTCCGCGGCACCGTCTGGCCCGTTTTGGCGCAGAAATCCCGCACCCGTTCGGGGATATTGCCGTGGGGGAGGAACACGGGGTCGTCGGGGTTGATAAAGCTTTGGAACGGGGGTGCCTCCAGGGCCAGCCGCTCCAAATCGGCGTAAGTGTAGTCGTTGCCGTGGCGGTTGAAATGGCGGCGGCTTTCCTGAATCAGCCACAAGCCGGTGATGTTTTTCAAAAAGCCGACGGAGTAACCGTACCCGCCCTCGTTGGTCACGTTCATCTGAATCGATTTCTCGTTGACGATGGGCTCGTCGAGTTCCGTGCCGAACAGCGACCAGGTGCCGCTGCTGATAAAGGCGAAATCCTTTTTCGCGCTGGGGACGGCGGTCAGCGCCGACTGGGTATCATGCCCGCAGACGGATATCACGGGCACCGGTTCGACTCCGCATTCTGCGCAGAGATCGTCGCCCAGGGGCGCGGCAACCGTGCCGGAGGGAACGATTTCGTTAAGCAGGCGCGCGGGGATGCCGAGCTTTTCCAGAACGGCCGGCGACCAGCCGCGGGTTTTCAAATCCACCATCTGCGAGGTGGTCGCGATGGAATACTCCGTCAGCTTTTTGCCGGTGAGCATATAGGTGAAAAGGTCCGGCATAAACAGCAGTTTATCCGCCCGCTCGAGGATATGGGGGCGGTATTTTTTCAACGCCAGCAGCTGGAACACGGTGTTGAGTTCCATAAACTGAATCCCGGTTATCGCGTAGAGTTCCTCACGCGGAATCAAGCGGAACACCTCGTCGAGAATCCCGTTGGTACGGCGGTCGCGGTAATGGACCGGGTTCTCAAGCAGGCAGCCGAATTCGTCGATCAGGCCGAAATCCACGCCCCAGGTATCCACGCCGACGCTGTCAAAGCCGCCGGCGCTTTTCGCTTTGACGAGCCCCTGCTTGACCTCGTAAAAAAGCCGCAGGATATCCCAATAGATCGTTCCCCGCACTTCGACCGGGTCGTTGGTAAAACGGTGAGTCTCCTCGAGCGTGATTTTTTCGCCGTCGAAACTGCCGATGATCGCGCGGCCGCTCGAAGCGCCGAAATCGAACGCGAGAACGCGCTTTGGGGCTGCCATATTTTGACCCCCTCAGTGATTATTGAAGTCGGCATCCTTGCCGCTTCGTTTTATAGGGGCGAACAGCGTTCGCCCGAATGGACGCCGGCTAAACAACAACGCCTTTTTTCACGATGATATTCGCGTATATCGCCGTTTCACCGGTCGCGACGACGGCGTAGGCCTTTTTCGCCCGCTCGTAGAAATCGAAGCGGCCGACGAGTTCGAATTGCTTTTCACCTTCGCGCTGCCGCACGATTTCGCGGTAACGTTCCCACACGGCGGGCGGATGGGCGGCGTCGCCGTTATCCATCAGGGCGACGGGCGCGTCCACATAGGTATCCAGCGGAAAAAGCGCGAGCACCGCGTCAAGCAGTTCCGGCACGCCGTGCCCGTCCGCGCGCACCAGCCGCCGGGCGACCGACGCGGCGGGGAAATTGCCGTCGCCGATGACCAGTTCGTCGCCGTGCCCCATTTCGGCCAGGATTTTCAGCAACTCCGGCGAGAGCAGCGGGGAAATGTTCTTAAGCATTGGCGTCACGTCCTTTTTCACTTTTGCTGTCCGCTTTTTTATGGTAGCCGGCCATCCAGGAAGGCGGAATAACCGCGCAGGCGACGGGCTTGAGTATATAGGGGTAATACTTCAGGGGGAACTTTAGCGCCTTGAAACCGCGTTTGAGCACCCTGGAGGTGTTCAAGGCGTGGCGGATGTTCCGGCGGGAAAAATTTTTGGAATCTTCGCGCACGAGATACAGCGCCTCCTGAATGTTGTAGCCCCTGTAGCCCGCCTCGAAGAACCGGAACCAAAGGTCGACGTCCTCGCAGCGGGTAATCTCCGGCGAAACGCGGTAGCCGCCGAGCGCTTTGAACATGCGGCTGCGCGCCATAACGGTCGCGTGCGCGAAAGGGGTGTTGGTGCGGATGCGGTATTTGTCCGGCTCCTCGGGCATCGCGCGCGTGCCCTTTCGCCCTGTTTCGTCGAAAGGCGCCATCAGCGTGCCGACAAGCTCGTATTCCGGATGGGCGTTGAGGAAGGCGACCTGTTTCTCGAAGCGGTCGGGCAGGGAGATGTCGTCGCCGTCCATGCGGGCGACAAATTCGCCGCTGACGTGCTCGAGGCAGCGGTTGAGCGTGGCCGCGAGCATGAGGTTCTTTTCGTTTTGAAGGAAGATCAGTTTGCCGCCGAGTTCCCCTGCGAAGGCGAGGACTTTTTGCGCGGTGTCGTCTTTGGAACAATCGTCACAGACGACCAGTTCCCAGTCGGGGTAGGTTTGGTTGACGATCGAACGCACCGCCTCCTCCACGGTGGAGGAGCAGTTGTAGACCCCCATGATGACGGATACTCTTCCGGGTACCAAGCGTTCCCTCCGTTCGGGCAGTCTGCCGCCTTTAAGAGCCGATGATGCTGTTCATCGCCTCAAGCAGCGGCAGGACTAACGCGGACTGTTTCATCTTGACAAAGAAAAAGAAAACCTTCCATACCGGCGGCAGCCAGCGCAGCGAAAAAGACGACGCGGCCCGCGCGAAGACCGGCTCGGAAAAGATTTTATCAATCTCCGCCTTCTTCTCGGCCTTTGTCAGGCCGCTGCGGGCAATATTGAGGCCCAGCCCGATGATGCTCATCGCGATGCGGTTTTGAAGCGCCAGGCGGAACTCGTCGCCGAGGCCGTTCCGCTCGATAAAGGCGTTCATCTTTTCGTACAGGCGCAGCCAGCGCTCCGGCAGTTCTCTTTTGTAGGTATAAGTCAGCGACGACGCATTCGTTTTGCGGTAATGGGTAAAGTACCAGTCGACATAAACGGCTTTATGTACATGAACAAAGTATTCGATATTAAACAGCGCGTCCTCGGTCCCGATCTCCTTGGTGTCGGTGAAGCGCAGGTTGTTTTCACGGATAATCGAGGCGCGCAGCAGTTTGCCCCAGGCAGTGACGATGGTATTGGCGTCCTCCGGGTGTTTGAGCTGCCTGCCGGTCAGCCCGAACAGCCGCAGGTGGATTTCGCTGCGGACCGCCGCCTCGTCGAACACGCGGCCGCCGTCGAAAAGCGCCTTGGGTTTGCTCTGGTTTTCAAACTCGCGCACATATCCCCAAAGCACCGCGTCGGCATCGTGTTCCTTCGCCGCCTCGAGGGCGGTTTCGACGGTTTCGGGGTCCAGGGTATCGTCGGCGTCGAGGAAAACGATGTATTCGCCCGCGCACGCCTCGATGCCGGTGTTGCGCGCGGCGCTCAAACCGCCGTTGGGGCGGTTGACGACCATCACGCGCTCGTCCCTTGATTCGTAGGCGACAAGGATGGATTCAGAGTCGTCGGTGCTGCCGTCGTTAACGCAGACAACCTCGATGTCCGAGAACGTCTGGCTGATGACGCTGTCGAGGCATTCCTCGAGCGTGGCGCTGCTGTTGTAAACGGGGATGATTACCGAAACCGCTGGTATGTCAACCGGCCCCCTTATGTGTCGAAATACAACTCGTACATGTCGTAATAGAGCCCTTTTTTCGCCATCAGTTCGGCATGGCTGCCGTGTTCGGCGATGCCGTCGTCGGTGAGGACGAGAATCTCGTCGGCATGGCGGACGGTGGTCAGGCGGTGCGCCACGGTGAGGGTCGTCCTGCCGGCCGCGAGTTTCTCGAGCGAGCGCTGTACAATTCTTTCGTTCTCGTTGTCGAGCGAAGAAGTCGCCTCGTCGAGAATCAGAATCGGCGGATTTTTCAAAAACAGGCGTGCGATGGAGATGCGCTGCTTTTCGCCGCCGGAAAGGCGGACGCCGCGTTCGCCGACGTAGGTGTCGTAACCGTCGGGCAGAGCCGTGATGAAGTCGTGCGCGCCGGCGTCTTTCGCCGCCTGCTGCACTTCCTGCAGAGAAGCGCCCGGCTTGCCGTAGGAAATATTTTCGTAAACCGTGCCCGAGAACATGTAGACATCCTGCTGGACAACGCCGATTTGCGAGCGCAGGGAGGCGAGTGTGATGTCTTTGATGTTGATCGAGTCGATGAAGATATCGCCCGAGGTAATCTCATAAAAACGCGGGATGAGGTTGCACAGCGTCGTTTTTCCGCTGCCGGATGGGCCGACCAGGGCGACCTTCCGGCCCTGCGCGATGCGCAGATTCAGCCCTTCGAGCACCTGCGCGCGCGTGCCGGGGTAGGAAAAGCCGACGTTTCTGAACTCGATGTCGCCCTTGAGATCGTCGACCGGTTTGGCGCCGGGGCTGTCTTTGACTTCGGAAAGGACGTCCATCACTTCGGTGAAGCGTTCGATGCCGGTCATGCCGTAACTGTATTGTTCGCTGAAATCGACGATGCGGCTGATGGTCCCCAGCACGGTAGAAGTCAGCAGCAGGCTTGCAGAAAAATCACCGGGCGTCATCATTTTTTTAATCATCAGCATCGCGCCGGTGCCGACGACGGTCATATACATCACGCCGTCAAAAAGGCGGACGGTCGAATGAAAACTGCCGAGATGGCGGTAACTGGTGCGTTTGATGCCGAGGAACTTCACCGCGGTTTTGCCGAACTTCTCTTTCTCCAGTTCTTCGTTGGCGAAGGATTTAACCACCCGGATGCCCAGCAGGGAATCTTCCGTCGCGGCGTTGATTTCGCCGATCTGGTCGCGCTGCTGCTTGAACGCCCGGCGCATTAGCCGCCTGCTGCGCCGCGTCAGCAGCAGCATCGCCGGCAGCACGGCAAAAACGACCAGGGCCAGGCGGATGTTCATCGACGCAAAAATCGCGAAACCGGCTGTGATTTTGATGACGGCGATAAAAATTTCTTCCGGCATGTGGTGTGCAAATTCGGTGACGTCAAACAGGTCGGAAGTGATGCGAGACATCAGCTGGCCGATTTTGGTATTGTCGTAATAGGAATATGAAAGGCCCTGCAGATGCGCGAAAAGGTCGTTGCGCATTTTGGTCTCGATCCTCGCGCCCATCATGTGGCCGCCGGTCGTCATGTAGTAACTGGCCGCGGTGTCGACAAGGCGAAGCAGGATATAAAAAACGCTGATGTTGAGAATATAGCGTACGCTCAGCGAGGCGAGGTCGTTGAAGGCCTTGTCGGTAATCTGCCTGACGATGAGCGGGAGGACCAGTTCGCATACCGTGGTCATGGCGGCGCAGAACAAATCGATGGCGAGGGGGCCGCGGTAGCCCTTGACGTACGGCATGAAGCGTCTGAGAAGGCGAATGTTTTTGTGGAAGGCCCCGTTGCTCAAAAAGATACCTCCGGCAAACGGCACGTTTCAAATATTATACATGACAGCCCTTGATTTGTATAGACGCGGCGCACGGTGTGTTTCATTTTACCGGCCGTTGTGCTATGATTTCATTCGACGAAACCGCGGCGCCCGCACAAAGGAGAAGCCATGTTCGCCAAGGTCAACAGCATCGGAATCTTCGGGATGGAAACTTACATGGTGGAAGTCGAGGCCGACCTTTCGCAGGGGCTGCCCCGCTTTGATATCGTCGGGCTGCCCGACACCTCGGTGAGCGAATCGCGCGACCGTGTGCGCGCCGCCGTCAAGAACTGCGGGTTCACTTTCCCCGTCAGCCGCATCACCGTCAACCTGGCGCCCGCCGACACGCGCAAAGAAGGCGCGCTGTACGACCTGCCCGTTTTCGTCGCGCTGCTGCTGGCGAGCAAACAGCTGCAGGCGGACCTGGACGGCTGCGCTTTCATCGGCGAACTCTCGCTCGACGGGATGCTCAGGCGCGTCGACGGGGCGCTACCCATGGTGATACGCGCCCGCGACGAGGGAATGAAAGCCGTTTTTGTCCCGGCCGCAAACGCTGCGGAATGCTCGGTTGTCCAATCCGTCGCGGTTTATCCGCTCGAGAGCGTGTTCCGACTGACACAGCACCTCAAAGGGGAAAATCCGGTCGAACCCGTAAAGTCCGGCGATTTCGGCGATTACGCCATGCCGGACGACCTCCCGGATTTCCGCGACGTCAGGGGTCAGCGCGAAGCCAAGCGGGCGCTCGAGGTGGCCGCCGCGGGCGGACATAATGTGATGATGATCGGCCCGCCCGGGTCGGGCAAAAGCATGCTCGCCAAGCGCCTGGCTTCCATCCTGCCGGAGATGACCTTTGAGGAAAGCCTCGAGACGACCAAACTCTATTCCATCGCCGGCCTTCTGCCGCCCGACATTTCGCTGATGAAGGCCAGGCCCTTCCGTTCGCCGCACCATACCGTATCGCCGGCCGGCCTTTCCGGCGGGGGCGCGGTGCCCCGGCCCGGCGAAATATCCCTCGCACACAACGGCGTGCTCTTTCTCGACGAACTGCCGGAGTTTTCGCGCACGGCGATGGAAGTGATGCGACAGCCCGTGGAGGACGGCGTCATCACCATCGCGCGCGTCGCGGGCACGCTGACCTTCCCCTGCAGCGTGATGCTCGTATGCGCAATGAACCCCTGCCCCTGCGGCTATTTCGGCCACCCCAAGCGGGAATGCACCTGCCCGCCCGGCGCGGCGGCGAAATACCTCGCCAAAGTGTCCGGCCCGCTGCTTGACCGGCTCGACATCCACGTGGAGATCCCGCCCGTCGAATTTGAAAAACTGACCGGCGAACAGGGCGGCGAGAGCTCCGCGGATATCCGCCGCCGCGTCAACGCCGCGAGGAAACGGCAGCAGGAGCGTTTCGAGGGCACCGGGATCGCCTGCAACGCGCGCATGACACCCGCGCAGACGAAACAGCTGTGCCGGCCGGACGCGGCGGCGCTGAAACTGCTCGGGCAGGCGTTTGAAAAATTCGGTTTCTCCGCCAGGGCGTACGACAAGGTGCTGCGCGTGGCCCGGACGCTCGCCGACCTCGACGGCAGCGAAACAATCGAAGCGAACCATATCGCCGAGGCGGTCCAGTACCGCAGCCTCGACCGCAAATTCTGGAAGACCTGAAACGCCATCAATCACGGGCAGGGATGTTGTCATGAACCGCTACAGAAGGCTTTACGAACTCATCGACCTCGACGCCATCGACTCGAACGTCGCCGAGATCAGGAAACTGCTCAAGCCCGGCACACGGCTGATGGCCGTCGTCAAGGCCGACGGCTACGGGCACGGCGCCGTACCGGTGGCGCGCGCTATCGAGGACAAGGTCGACGCGTTCGGCGTTTCCATCATTGAAGAAGCCGTCGAACTGCGGCAGGGCGGCATCGTCAAGCCCGTGCTGATTTTCGGATTCACCGCGCCCGAACGTTACGGCGAACTGTTCGAAAACAATATCGAACAGACCGTCTTTTCGGCGGACATAGCCCGCAGCCTTTCCGCCGCTGCGTCCGCCGCCGGCGCGACGGCCAGGGTGCATATTAAAATCGACACCGGCATGCAGCGGACGGGTTTCGAGGACACGGCAGAAAATATCGGCGTCGTAAGGGAAATCGCGCAGTTGCCGAACCTGCGTATCGAAGGTATTTTTTCGCATTTTTTCAGCGCCGACTGCGCCGACAAGAGCGAAATGCGGATGCAGCTGGAACGCTTCACCCGTTTCACCGAACAGCTCGCGAAAGCGGGCGTTGACATCCCGCTGAAGCATATCAGCAATTCCGCCGGTGTTTTCGACGGCGAATGCTGCCTGGATATGGTGCGCGCCGGCATCGCCGTGTTTGGCCTGTACACGTCGGACGAACTCGACCGGAGCAAGGCGGCGCTGAAACCGGCGATGCAGCTGAAAACGAAAGTGATTTTTATCAAAACCGTCGGTCCGGGCCAGGGCGTCAGTTACGGCCACACCTATGTCACCGGGCGCGAAACGGTCATCGCGACCATCCCGGTCGGTTATGCCGACGGTTATCCGCGCTCGCTGTCCTCGCGGGGCCGGGTGATTGTCAACGGGCGGTACGCGCCCGTCATCGGCCGCGTGTGCATGGATTTGATGATGATCGACGTCACAGGCATCCCCGGCGTGGAAACAGGGACCGACGTCACCGTGATGGGGCGCGACGGCGACGCAGAGGTTTCCGCCGAGGAAATCGGCGCGCTGGCGGGAACTTTTCATTACGAGATTATATGCGGAATCAACAAACGCGTGCCGCGCGTCTATACGCGCGGGGGACAAGAAGTGGAAACCTGCTCGTTTTTTGATTAACCGGCGCAAGGAGCGCTCATGGCTGCCGCGGCTTTGCGCTGATTACGCAAACAGGAGGCGGACCGATGATATCCGGTGATTACGGCAACGACCTGATTTTTTCGGACAAGCCGGCTTCGGAGTGGGCTCTGGGCTATCCGCTCGGCAACGGGCGGACCGGCGCTATGGTCAAAGGCAAGGTCAAAGCCGAACGCATCGCGCTCAACCATGATTTATTATGGCGCCGGTTTATGGACCGGCCGGAAAAGAAAACGGCCGCGCTGCTGCCCGAGGTGCGCCGGCTGTGCGCGCAGGGCCGATGGGACGAAGCGCAGGACCTTTTCCTGACGCGGGTGCCCGAAACGGGTCACGCGCTTTATATCAACCCCTTCGTCCCCTTCTGCGACCTCGGGCTTTTCCTCCACCATAAGGGCGGGGAAATCACCAACTACCGCCGGCAGCTGGATATGAAACGCGCTGTCGTGACCGTCGAATACGACGCGGGGCAGCGGCATTACCGCAGGGAATATTTTTGCTCGTTCCCCGCGGGTTTGTTTTTTGTGCGCGTCACCTGTTCGGCGATGGGCTGCCTGGGCGGCGAGGTCTCGCTGTCGCGCCTGCCGGACCCGGATTGTGAAATCACGGGTTGTTCGTCGCCGGGCCTGATCCTCCTGGAAGGCCTTTTCGAGGAGGGGGTGCGCTTTGCCGCGCGGGCGCGCGTTTACCAAAAAGGCGGACGCCTCACCAACGGCATCCGGACATATCAGCCGCCTCCGGGCAAAATACCGCCGCCCGATACCGGCGGCATCGTTTTTGACTTCCGCGACGAGACGCAGAAATTCGAACCCTGCGGCGTATCCACCTGTTTCGATGCCGCCGACGAGGTGCTCATCGCTGTCGCGCTGGCGACCGACGACGAGGCGGACTGCCCGCCCGAAGCGCTGTGCGACCGTAAAATCGAGGCGCTGGGCGACGTTTTCCCCGACACGCAGGCGCTGCTTGAGCAGCACGCCGCCGACCACGGGCAGTTCTACGGCCGCGCCGGTTTGTTCATCGGCGGCGGCAGCGTCGGCGAAACCGCGGACACGCTCGTAGAGCGCGCGGCCGCGGGCGACGTCGACAACGCTTTATACGGGCTGCTGTATCACATGAGCCGCTACCTCGCCATCGCGGCCGGCAGGCCCCAGTTGCGGGGGGGCGCTCCGAAATCGCCGATCAACCTGCAGGGGCTCTGGAACCAGGACCGCCGGCCGGCTTGGGATTGCGACTATCATCTGGATTTGAACCTGCAGATGTCCTACTGGGGGCTCGACGCGGCGAATCTCGGCGACCTCATGGAACCTTTAACGGCATGGATCAGGCGCCTGCTGCCGCAGGCGCGCGCGTGCGCCGCCGATATCCACGGCTGCGGCGGTATCCTGTTGCCCGCGACCTGCGACAACAAGACCCCCGGCAATATCGACAACATCGGCTACTGTTTTACGGCCGCGGCCGCATGGCTGGCGCAGGTGCTTTGGATCCATTACGACTATTCGCGCGACGAGACTTTCCTGAAAAACGATTTATACGGCTTTCTGAAAGAAATCGCGGCCTTTTATGACGATTTTCTGATACTCGATGACAAGGGGCGCCTGGTGACCTGCCCGAGCTGCTCGCCGGAAATGGGCATCATGGGGCGTACAAAATGGAGCGTCCTGTCCTCGGCTTCGTCGATGGACCTCGAACTCATCCGCGAAGTCTATGAACACCTGCTGGAAGCGTCCGCGCGCCTGGGCGTCGACGCAGGGCTGCAGGCCTCCTGGTCCCAAACACTCGCAAAACTGCCGCTGCCGCCCATCTCGGCCGAACACGGCCTCGAGGAGTGGCTGGAGCCGCACGAACCTTACGACCCCGGACACCGGCACCGTTCGCACCTGGTCGGCATTGTGCCCGGCGGGCGCATTACGCCCGAGGATACCCCCGAATACGCGCAGGCCGTCCGCAAGGCGCTGGAATACCGGCTTGCAGAGGGAGCGGGCAGTTCCGCCTCTTTCTCCTGCGTGACCGACGCGATGATTTTCGCCCGGTTGTACGACGCCCCCGCGGCGCTTGAGCAGCTGCGCCAAACCGTCGAGCGGCACGTGATGGAAAATCTGCTGACCGCCATCTGCGACTGGCGCGGCCGCGGCGAAAGCCTCGCCTGGTTCAACGGCCGCAAGGTGTTTCAAATCGAGGCGGGCCTCGGCCTCGGCTGCGCGATAGCCGAAATGCTCCTGCAAAGCCGCAGGGGTGTCATCCGCCTGCTGCCGGCGCTGCCCGGCGAATGGAAAGACGGTTCGTTTTTCGGCCTGTGCGCTGCCGGCGGATTTGAGGCCGCCGCAAAGTGGGCCGGCGGAAAACTGGAGCAGGCAAAAATCATCTCGAAATTCGGCGGACCCTGCCGCGTGATGCCGTTCAGAGCCGAATGGCCTTTGACGGTTTGGTTGGAAGGCGCAAAAATTCGGGCCGACGTGTCCGGCGGAGTCTTGTCGTTCGAAACCAAAGCCGGCGGACGGTACACACTGCGGCCGGCGGAAAACGGGGAGAACAGATGAAACCGAGGGCTTTCGACCCTTTCAGCGGGCAATGGCAGCGACCTTTCCCCGCCTGCCTTTCGCGCCACGACATCGTATACGAATCCCCGCCGGAGGACGCGCTTCAGGGTCTGCCCGTCGGCAACGGCGACATGGGGCTGCTGCTGTGGACCGAGGGCAGCCGTCTCGTCGCGGCGCTCAATAAGGTGGACCTTTTCGACGATTATCCGGAACCGGGCGGCGCGACCAACCGGATCGAATACGACCGGGAACCCGCGCTCAGGCACGGCGCGCGGCTGGTCGTCGACTTTGGAATGCCCGTGTTCGATATATTGTTTCTGCAGCGGTTCCTGGCGAAAATCCGCCTGGCGGACGCGGCGGCCGAGATCGAGTCGCAAACGCCCTTCCTCGGTGTGAAAATCCGGGCTTTCGGCAGCGCCGGTTCCAAAGTAATCGCACTCGAGTGCGAAAACCGCTGCGGCGAGGAAGTCACGGTGAGCGCCACGCTCGAACGTTTCGGCAGCCGGCCGTATCCCTACTGGTACAGCGCCGTCAACCGTGACGCGGCCATCGGCACGCAGGGCACCCAAACGCAGGTGTGCGGCAGCACGGTCCTGATCACACAGCAGCTGCGGACGCTGCATTTCGCGGCGGGCATGCGCATCGCCGGCACGGAGCACACGGCGCGGCGCATGAGCGCGCACGCGGGCCGCTTTGAGACGGGCAAAGCGAAAAGAAGCCGCTTCACCCTTTATCTCAGCATCGTCACCTCCGAGAACGCCTCTAACCCCGAGGCGGAAGTCGTCCGGCTGCTCGACGCCGCCGAACGTGCGGGCGTCGCGAAACTGCGCGCCCGGCACGCGCGGGAATGGAAGCGTTTCTGGAACGCCTCTTTCCTTTCGATACCGGACGATTACCTTGAGAATATCTGGCACCTGAACCTGTACTACGCGAATTCATCCTGCCAGGGCGCCTATCCGCCGCGCTTCAACAACGGCATCTGGGGCTGGAACCGCGACGTGTCGAACTGGGTGTATTATTTTCATTGGAATATGCAGAACTTCATCTGGCCTCTGCACACGGCGAACCACGCCGAACTGGCGGAGCCGTACTTCCATTTCCGCCGCCGCTCGCTGGACAACGCGATGACCTACGCTAAAAACAACCAGGGGCGCGCCGGGGCCTTTTACGCCGACGTCGCCGACCGGCTGGGCAACAACGTCGGCGCGCATTGGTCGAACGAAACGCCCGGCGCGCAGATTGCCCTGCTGTTTTGGAAGCATTACCGCTTTACCCTCGACAGGCGTTTCCTCGAAACACAGGCCTGGCCGGTCATGCGGGAGGTCGCCCGCTATTACGCCTCCCTGGTTGTACGGGGCTCCGACGGCGTCTTCCGCACGCTGCGCTCGCAGGCCTACGAGGGTTCCCCTGTGTTTGAGGAAGTCATCACGGACACCGCCATGATCAAGGCGCTGATGCCCGCGGCCGCGGACTGCGCCGCGCTGCTTGGCCTGGAGGACGGCGAAACTGCGCGCTGGAGGGAAATCGGGGAGCACATGAACGGCTTTGACACCGTCGAACTCGACAGCGACGAAACGGAAACGGACGCCTCCGGCAAAACGGTGTTCCGCCACGGCCTGGGCAAAGGCTGCGAAGTGCTCGCCGGCCGGGCTTTCACCGTCGGGAAGTACGTAATGCTCGAGGGAGAGGACCGCGAAGGGTTCCGAATCGAAAACGTGCCCGATTTTATCAGGGAGCCGCTCAAAGGCGTTCAAAAAGGCGACCGGATACGCAACCGGCATGGCAACCCCGAGCGCCCGGCCTATTACGGCATCCCCGACCCGGAGTTCGCCCCAGTCTACCCGGCGGGGCTCATCGGCCTGAGGGACCGCGAAAGCGAACTGTTCAAGACCTGCGTCGACCAGGCGCGGCTGCACCCGCCGACCGTGCCGCAGAACAATCCAGGCACGGATATGACCGGCGCCGGCAGCGCGATGTGCATGGGCTGGTGCCCTTACCCCATCGTACTCGCGCGCCTCGGCCTCGCTCGCGAGGCGGCTGAAGCGGTCGAAAATTCCGTCAAGGCATGGCAGTTCTATTGCCAGGGTTTCGGCCATTACGGGCCCTACGAGGTTTTCACCCGGGACAAGGACAACCGCTGGCACACCAATACGGTGACGGATGTCAAAACAAAAGAGAAACTCCTTTCGCCGGCATGGCCGTTTCGGCACTTCACGCTCGAGGCCGTGCCCATCGCCTGCGCCGCGCTCAACGAGATGCTGCTGCAAAGCTACGATGGTTTTCTGCGGCTGCTGCCTGCCGCGCCGCCTGCATGGAGCGGCAGTTTCAAACTTGCCGCCGAAGGCGGCTTCACGGTGCACGCGCAGTTCACCGGGGGCCGCGCGGACTGGTTCGCCGTCGAAAGCCGGACCGATACCCTCTGCAAAGCCGTGAGCCCGTGGGGCGAAAAAAACGTCTACGTTCACCGGCCGGACGCCGGCGCGGGGCAAACGGACACCCGTATCCTCAAGCCGGTCAAAGACGGGCCGGACTTAATCCTCGAATTTCCCGTTCGGCCCGGCGCGCTGACGCTGCTGACGCCGCAGCGGGATGCCCTCTCCCGCTGGCGGACGCAAGCGGCCGTTTGCAAAGTCAACGGGTCGGCAAAACGCTACGGCAGCGCGCAGCTGGGTCTGCCGAGAATGTATTGAAGGACGGAGCGGACGATGGAAAAGAGAATATCAAAAGCCTCGATGTCCCTGAGAGTCCCGACACAGCGGTGGCTCGACGCCGGTCTGTTTGAGGAACTGCTCGGGCTGCTGGACTTAAATACGGGCGTCGTGGATGAACTCGCGCTGTTCACCGCCTTCACGCACCCGCCGATCCCGCTTGAAACGGTGACCGGCTACGCGCCAATCCTTAAGGAAAGGATGGCCGCCGCCAGGGCGCGCGGATACGCGTGCGGGGTGAACATCCTCGCGACGATGGGCCACCACAACGAGAACCTCAGCCATTCGCTGCAGGGTGATTATGCCAGAAGGACGGACATCGACGGCAACACCTGCGCGGGTTCCTTCTGCCCCAACGACGCGGCTTATGTCGCCGAATACGTGGTGCCGCTCTACACGGCCGTCGCGCAGGCGCAGCCCGACTTTATCTGGATTGACGACGACGTCCGCTCGGGCCACGGAGGCATCGGCCCCGACTGTTTCTGCGAACATTGCCTGGCCGAATTTTCGAAACTGTGCGGCACGCTCTACAGCCGCGAAAGCCTCGCGGCGGCCTTCGCCGCGGAGAACGAAAAAGCGGTTCTGGCGCTTAAAAAGCAATGGCTGCAGGTCAAGCGCCGGACGATCAACCGGCTGTTCGAGACCGTCGAAACGGCCGTGCACCGCATCGGCCCCGCCATCAAACTCGGCTTTATGACCGGCGAGCGTTTTGCCGACGGCTACGGTTTCCGCGAGCAGGCGCGCATCCTCGCCGGGGAGCAGCAACGCGAAGTGATGTGGCGGCCGGGAGGCGGCTTTTACCGCGACACGGCGCCGGCGGGCATGACGCAGAAGGCGCATGAAATCGGCAGGCAGGTTTCGCTCCTGCCGCCCGGCGTGCGCGTCATCCAGTCCGAAATTGAGAACTTCAACTACGAGGCGTTGGGCAAGAGCATCGTCATGAACACCGCCGAGGCCGCCGTTTATATCGCCGCGGGCTGCACGGGCGCGGCGCTGAACATCATGAACCTGTATGAGGACGTCGCGCTGGAAAAAGGCGAACTGATCCGGCAGTTCGCTAAACAGCGGCCGTTTTACGACGCGCTCGCGTCGGCGGTTGAACGAAAACCGACGCGCGGGATTTTCACCGGCTGGAGCCCGGACGGTGAAGCGGTCAAGAACCTGCGCGCGGGCGCGGCGTACAATCTGCCTGCGCATTTCGCGGACGAATGGTTTGAAATCGGCCTGCCCGCGGCCTATTCGCCCGAAGGAGCCTGCCTGACGCTGTTGGGCGGCCTGTTGCCTCTGGCGTTCGACGAAAATACGATTCTCGACTTCCTGTCGCAGGGCGTCTTTCTCGACGGGCCCGCGCTTGACGCCCTCAACGAGGCGGGGTACGGCGAACTGACCGGTTTCAGAACCGCAGGCTGCGGCGACGATGACTGTATCGAAGTACTCGGCGGCCATCCGCTCAACGCCGGGCAGGACGGCCGCATGCGCGACTGCCGGCAGTCGTTCTGGAAAAGCCGCTGCTTCTATCTGGAGCCGACCGACGCGCAGGCGCAGCCGCTCGCCCGCGTCGTCGACTATGCGGGAAAGACCAAGGCGGACTGCTGCATGGGCGTTTTTGAAAACAAAATCGGCGGACGCGTCTGCGCGGCCGGCTACTACCCGTGGAGTTTTCTGCTCAGCCATTCAAAATCGTCGCAGTGCCGGAGCGTCGCGCGCTGGCTGACGAGGGACACGCTGCCGGCTTACGTCGCCACGCTGCACAAAATCGGCCTGTGGGCGCGCGAAGAAGGCGGCGAAACAACGCTGATACTGCTCAACCAAAGCATGGACCCCGCCGAAGGGGCGCTGGTGAAAGTGCTGACACAAAAAACGCGCCTGCGGACGCTGAATAAAGAAATGCGCGAACAAACCATAGACAGCATCGGCGGCGACGGACCCTACCGCCTGTTCCGCCTGCCGTCCGTTGCGCCGTGGAGCGTGCTGCTCGCGGTGACGCAATAACATCAGCCGCAAAGGAGGCGAGTGCATGGAACCCGCCGGCGACATTGAATTCAGGGATATGACCGAGGCGTATCTGGGCGCGGCGGCCGCGCTGTATAACCATTATGTGCTCGAGACAACGGCCACGTTCCACACCGCGCCGCTGAGTCCCCGGGACATGCGGGAACTGCTGTTTTTCGACGACGGCCGTTTCCGCTCGTTCGCCATCCTCGACGGCAGCGCGTTTTGCGGCTATCTGATCCTGTCCGCTTACAAAAACAGGGAGGCCTACCGCACAACCGCCGAGGTCACCGTATACCTGGACGCCGCCCGCACGGGCAGGGGCATCGGCACGAAAGCCCTGCGGCACGCGCAGACGTATGCTCAAACCAACGGTTTTCACGCCCTGCTGGGCATCGTCTGCGGCGAAAACGCGGCGAGCATCAGGATGTTTGAAAAAAACGGTTATTTCCGCTGCGGGCTGCTCAAAGAAGTCGGCGTCAAGTTCGGGCGGAAACTCGACGTCGTTCTCTTTAAAAAAATCATCGGCCTCGACACCGAAACATAAGGAGGTTCGGGTATGGACTACTCTCAGGCGGCGGCTCTCTACCGGGCGCAGCCGACGGCTCAGACGCTCGACCGGGTTTGCCGCGAACTTACCGCCGCCCTAACGATAAAAGAAAAACTGCTGATGCTGTCGGGACATTTCTACCTACTGAAAACATTGAGAGACATCCTGCTCCACCATCGGTCCTACAACTATTCGCCCATCTGCACCGGCGCGGTGAAACGGCTGGGCATCCCGGCCGTCAAGTTCTCCGACGGGCCGCGCGGCGCGGTGATGGGGCACAGCACCTGCTTCCCCGTTTCGATGGCGAGGGGCGCTTCTTTCGACATCGAACTCGAGGCTGAAATCGGACGGGCCATCGCCGACGAGATAACGGCGCGGGGCGCCAATTTCTTTGGAGGCATCTGTATCAATTTGCTGCGCAACCCGCGCTGGGGTCGCGCGCAGGAGAGTTACGGCGAGGACCCGTACCTGCTGGGTTCGATGGGCGCCGCGCTGACAAGGGCCGTCCAGGGCCGCGGCGTGATGGCCTGCGTCAAGCACTACGCGTGCAACAGCATCGAAAACCTGCGTTTCAAGGTCAACGTCACCGCCGACGAACGGACGCTGCACGAGGTATATCTGCCGCATTTCAAGGCCTGCGTCGACGCCGGCGCGGTATCGGTGATGGGCGCGTACAACAAACTGCGGGGCGAGCAGTGCTGCGAAAGCGCATACCTTCTTCAAGACGCGCTGCGGCGAGACTGGGGCTTTGAGGGGTTCACGGTTTCGGATTTCATGCTGGGCGTGCGCGACGCGAAAAAAGCAATCCGGTCGGGGCTGGATATTGAAATGCCGATGAAATACCGCTACCGCGCCCTGAAACGGCTGCTGCGTTCGGGCGATATCGAACCGCGCCATATCGACGAGGCCGCCGGACATATCCTCGCCGGAATGATTAAGGTCCTGCCCCCGGCCGGGCCGGAACCGGAAAACGCCGTGCTCTCCCCCGCGCACAAGGCGCTCGCCTTAAAAGCCGCGCAGGAGGGAACGGTGCTGTTGAAAAACAACGGCCTGCTGCCCCTGGCAAGCGGGATAAGAATCGCCGTCATCGGCCGCTACGCCGATAAACCCAACACGGGCGACCGCGGCAGCAGCTGCGTTTACAGCCCGCATGTCGTCACCCCCTATGAAGGTCTGTGCCGTGCGTTCGGGCGTGAAAACGTTTTGCTCGCGGACGGTAAAAATATGAAAAGAGACCTGCCGAAAATCAAAGCCTGCGCCGCCGCCGTCGTCTGCGTCGGCAGCGACTACAAGCAGGAGGGCGAGTATCTTGCCGTCGTCAGCAAGAGCGACAAGCGGACCGCCAGCGGTAACGGCGGGGACCGCTACAGCCTGCGCATTCCCCCGCGGGAGGTCGAACTCATCCGCGCGGTCTGCGCCGTGTGCCCGAATACCGTCGTCAACATCACGGGCGGCAGCGCCTTCCTGATCGGAGAATGGGACGAGGCGCCGGCCGCCATCCTTCACTCGTTCTACGCGGGCATCGAGGGCGGGAACGCCCTGGCGGATATCCTTTGCGGAAAAGTCAATCCCTCGGGCAAACTGCCTTTCACCATAGCCCGGGCGGAGGACGATTATCCGCCTTTCCTGTTCCCCGGAGATAAAAAGCTCGATATCGAATATGGTTACTATCACGGCTATACCCTGCTCGACCGGGAAAAGAAAAAAGCCGCGTATCCATTCGGATTCGGGCTGTCTTATACGCGGTTCGACTTTTCGGCTCTCGAGGTCCGGCGGGCGGAAGACGGAAACGTCGAGGTATCCGTCCGCGTCAAAAATACCGGCGGCAAAGACGGCAAGACCGTCGTCCAGGTCTATGCCGGCTCGACGGAGGGGCGGGACGACCGGCCCGTGAAACTGCTCAAGGGCTTTCAAAAAATTTTTCTGGCGGCCGGGGAGGAAAAGACCGCCGTTTTGCGGCTTAAAACAGATGACCTGCGTTTTTACGACGCCCAAAACGGCAACTGGGTTTTGGACAGCCGTTACCGTTTTTACTGCGGCGAGGACTCCGAACAGGCGATGGGCCTGTGCGCGGATATCGGTTTTTAATTGCAGGTTTCCCTGATGCCATTGTCAAAATCAAGATGCAGCGACGAGCCGCCGAACCGGAAGGTCATCGCGCGGCTCTCACGTTCCGCCTCGATATAGGGGCTGTCGAAGCGTTTGTACCCGAGCGGCACCACCTCGCCGCCGGCGGTCAAAACGCCTTTGCCGTCGAGGGTATAGGCCGTGCCCCGGCTGGCGTAGGTCAGAACGCCGCTTTCGAAGGTGAAAGTATTCGATGAGACTCGGCTGACAAAGCCGTCGAAGCTTTCGTTTTCCCCGCTGCCCGTTTCGCAGACCCAGCAGGTCACGGCGCCGCGGCAAATCAGGTCGTGCCGCCCGGCTTCTTCCCCTGGCGCGGCGCGGAAGGCGACCGGCCCGCCGGCGCGCAGGGCGATGAAAGCGTCGCCGTACCGGCCGAAAATCATGCCTTCGCCGAGGCGGTCCTCCCTCGTTTCGTCAAAAAACGCGGCGGGGAAATAAGCGTGCGAGTACGCATAGACTTTGCGGATTTTCAGCCCCTTGATACGGGTATCATAGACGCACATCGTAATATTCTTGTACTGCGCGGCGGCGGGTAAAACGCCGCTGCCGGTCCAATACCTTTTGTGGCCCGGCTCTGCCAGCGGGTTGGAGGCGAACACGGCGAAGGGGCCGAAATGCACATTCCAGACGTGCTGCTGGTTGCCGTGCGTGCCGGGGCGGTACGCCTGGGCCGTCGATTGCAGATAATGCGGCGTTTTATAAATATACGTGTTCGCCCGCTCGAGGGCGATGCCGTGGGTGAAAGGGTTGAGCGCCTTCATCAGCGCGGGCAGCAGGCCGGAACACCGCAGCGCGGCGATGTTAAAAAAACGAAGATATTTAAAGTTGGCGTTGCCGAACAGCCGGTGCCGCCGGCAATAGGCGAGCGTATTGCCGACCGTCTCGGGGTTGGTGAACGACTCCATCGCCCACTGCATCATGATTTGGCTGTCCTGAAGGCCTATGAGCCCTTTCGCTTTCAGTTCCGCGAGCGTCAGGCCGGTGGACTTGCGTATTTCTGCGGGGCCGCCGGCGGCGGCGATTTTTTTCAGGACCTCGGGGATTTGGTAGCCGCCGGCTTTGCGGTAAGCGAAATTACCCAGCATACCGTTCGGGGAGCCTGCAACAAACCTGGACGGATTTTCGCCCCCGAAAGCCGGATCTCCTGCCAGTTCGGCGACGACGCAGCCCAGCGCGTTGTAAACGCGCGCGGGTTCTTCTCCCGCGGCCGATTCGCTCAGGCGGGTGCCGTCGTTGTAGGCGCGGCCGGCGGTCGCGGCGAAGATGCCGTTCAACTGCCCCGCCGCCAGGTCGAACAGCAGCAAATCGAGCACGATGGCCGCCTGCGTGCGGATTTGTTCGTCGGGCGCAAAATCGATGAGCAGGCACAAAGGGGAAATATCCTCCACATAGTAGGTCGGCGAGTTCCACTCCGCAAAGCCGTACCGCCAGCGCTGGGACAGCCAGATTTTAATGCGCTGCTTGGCATGTTCAAAATGCGCCTGCGCCGGCCGCCCGTCGGCGGTAAAAACGGCGTCCGGCCAAAGCAGCGCGGTCAGGTACTCCGCGCTGGCCAGCTGAATCTGCAGGTTTTCGGACCAGAGGACCATATCGCCGCCGCGCGGCTGCGTCATGAAAAAGGTGTAGCCGGTGAAAGCGGATTTCAGCGAAGCCTCGTCAGCCGGAGGCGGCTGCCAGCGCGCCGCGTCCGCGTCGCCGTTTTCACGCTTTTCTTTGGCGGTCAGCAGCACGCGCAGCGCCGTTTGAAAATCGAACGTCGAGGTGCCCATCCGCCCGCACACGCCTGTCGCCAGTTGTTTGGTGACAGCCCAGTCCCGGCCGTCGGGCGTGCCGCCCGAAGCCAGTTTTTCGAGCATGGCGTTGAAGTTGCCGTTGACGGGAGGCGCTTTCTTTTTTTTACGGACCGCCCAAAGGCACCCTATCAGCTCGAAAGGGGCGAGGGGCAGCAGCGCAAGCGCTGCGGCGGCTCTCGCCGCCCGGCATGGAAAAGGGTTGCCGCCGCTGTCTTTCATGCGAATCTCCTTAAACCTGAGGCCGAATGAACTTGACGATGTTCAACTCGGCCGCCTTTTGCTATAATGGGCACACGTCTGATTGATTGTTTTCGATTATACCATATCGGGCGGCCGGCCATGCGTCGCCGGACACCCGGATATAAAAAATCCGCGGGAGGGAATATGGACCGCCCACAAGATTTTCATGAAAGGCGCTATATCGGCAGGCGGGAGATGATTTCGTACGTCCTTTTCGACGCGTCGAAAGGGTTTTCCATCTCCGGCTACAGCGGGCGTTTCTTTCTCGACGTCGTCAAAATCGATTTCGTCTGGAATGCCGTCGCCGGTTTTATCAGCGGCATCTGGGATATCGTGGACGACTCCTTCGCCGGTGTGCTGGTCGATAAAACAAAAACGCGCTGGGGCAAATTCCGCCCCTATCTTCTCGCGTTCGCCGTTCCGGGCACGATCTTTTCAATCCTCTACTGGATGACGCCGTATCTGTTCACCGCCAATCCGCGCCAGGTCGGCAAACTCATTTTCTGGAACGCGCTGGGCATGACGCAGGAACTGATGGGTACCTTCCGCGGCTTTGCCGAAACCGGTTTTGTTTCGAGCATGACGCCCAACCCGCTCGACAGGGTGAGGCTGTTCACCTGGGCAGAGGTCATCTCCGGGTTATGGGAATCCTTTCCCGGTATTGCGATGGGCGTCATCATCGACCTGATCAACCACGGATATCTCAATATTTCAATGAAGTCGGCATACCTTTCCATGGGCGCCCTGTGCGCCGTGCAGGGCGGGTTTTTCGCGCTGATGTTCGCCTGGGTGGCCAAAGAGCGCATCGTACAGTCGGCGAGCCGGCCGAGCATCCGCGAGGGTCTTAAAACCATCCTCAACAACAAGCCGATGCTGCTGCTGATGGTTTCGGAGTTTATGGATATTTTCAAGCTGAGCACCGGCGTCAGCAATTACTATATCGACGTGCTCGGCTCCGCTTCGATCGGCAATCTCATCATCCTCCCGGGCGCGCCGCTGTCGGTGCTGAGCTATTCCTACGTTCCCTGGGCGCAGAGGAAATTCTCCACCCGGGCGCTGTGGATTTTTGGCGAGCACGAGCGGGACATCACGTCGATCCTGGTTTTTCTCATCGGCTGCATCGGCGGCGCGGGACCGAGCGGCAGCTACCGCAAACTGAAAGTTATGCTGCCCGCCCTCATCGTCAAAGACGTGATTTACAAATCCAAGCTCGGTATTTTCAAGATCATCCCGCGGATGATCCTCACCGAGGCGCTCGATTACTGCGAGTGGAAAAACGGCTACCGGACCGAGGGCACCACCCTCGCGGCGAAAAGCGTCGTCCGGAAAGTCGCCGGCACCTTCATCAGCCCGCTCAACAGTCTGCTGATGAAGCGTATCGGATATTCGCTGGGCGCCGGTTTCGGGGCCCAAAGCGATAGAACGAAGTTTTACCTGTTCGCACTGTGTACGGCGCTGCCCGGCCTGACGGGCCTGCTGGGCGCGGTTCCGAAACTGTTTTACAACCTCGACGGCGAAACGCGGGAGAGAATGTTCGCCGAATTAGCCGAAGTCCGCGAAAAAAAACGCAGGGAGCTCGCGCTGCTGCACGAACTCCCCGCCGATGCCGCGGGCAACGGCTGACCCGTTTCTTCTTTGCCTTCAAAACAGCATTATGTTTTGGCAGGCTGTTTGCCAGCGGAGCGGATGGTCTTAAGCTGATAAACCACATCGGCGCTTTGGGCGACCTGCGGGGAATGCGTGACAATGATCACGCATTTATTTTCCGCGTGCGCCAGATTGCTGAAGATGGAAATGACCTGATCCTGCGTGTCCAGATCCAGGTTCCCCGTCGGTTCGTCCGCCAGCAGAATCTGCGGGTCGAACGAGAGGGCGCGTGCGATGGCGACGCGCTGCTGTTCGCCGCCCGACAGTTTCAGGACACGCCGTTTGGCCAGCGGCCCGGTGATGTCAACCTTGGCCAGCAGCTCAAGCGCTTTTGCTTTTTTCATACCGCCCTTCACCCCGGCGATATCCATGGATAACAGGACATTCTCTACGGCGTTGAGGTGCGGCAAGAGGTTGAAATTCTGGAACACCACGCCGACACTGCGGCTGCGGTAGCGGTAGCGGTCGATTTTGCTGACGTCGCAGTCGAGATACATGATCCTGCCGGAAGTGGCTGTCGCCAGACCGGAGAGCAGGGACAACAGCGTCGTCTTGCCGGCGCCCGAACGGCCGGTTACGGCATACAGTTTTCCGTTTTCAAACTCATAATTCAAATTTTCCAGTACCGGGGTTTTGCCCGAATCATAGGAATAGCCGAGGTTTTCCAGTTTCAAAATACTCATGGTCTTCTCTCCTTACGTTCGATTGGACAGGATTTTCAGCGGCTCATAGCGCAGGATAAAGACCAGAGCGGCCAGGCTGGACAAAATCGTCAGCAGCACGCCGATCCCCATCAGCTCGGCCACCACCACCATGTCGGCCGAAGCGTTGACGGAACTGACATAGTCCACCACGCGGCCCCGGAATCCGCCCGGTCCACCCTGATCCGGCGGGCTCTGATCACCCGCGGGCATCCCCAGCCGGCCGCCGAAGTCCCCGGTGTTCGAGGTGTCTTCCTGCGCGGAAGTAACCTGCGCGGCAAGCAGTTTGTTGGCGACCGGAACCGACGAGGCGGCGCCGGCCGCGGTGCCGATGATAATGGAAGCCAGCGTCACGAGAAAAATCTCCGAGACGAACTGCAGCGCCACCTTCCGTTTCTTCATGCCGACGGCGGTCAGTACGCCGACTTCATATTTGCGCTCGCGGATGTTGTAGATATTAAACGCGACGAGGATCGTGCCGCCGATAAGCAGCACAATGAGCACGAAGTAGGAGGCGAACATGCTGAGTTTTTTCAGCGGCGCCAGGCTGTCTTCATATTGTGTCAGGTCGCTCGAGGTTACCCGGTAAGTATCCGGCAGCCCCATAGCCGTCACCTGTGTCTGAAACGTTTCATAGGAAGCCGCATCCGCAAAAACGTAAGTGCCGGATACGCTCTTGCGCAGAGCGGTCGTTTTGGTAAGGCCGGTCTCCTCGTCGGTGGAAGTCTGCGCCACGGATTCGGACTGGCCGATAACGGCCAGGAGCGCCGCGCTGCTTGTGTAAATCCGGTTGGCCGGGTCCTGCGACGCGGAAAAAATCATCTGGCCGGACGTGTCGCTGCCGGTATACGAATAGATTCCGCAAATAGTGAATGTATAAGTTTCATCCGATGCGTTCGGATTTGCCAGCTCAATGGTATCGCCGACTTCCAGGCCGTTGAGTTGTGCAAGTTCTTCGCTGACGATGCAATCCGCGTCTGCACTGTCGATATCGAAGACCTCGCCGCCGGTAATCTCCGCCGTTGAATTTGCGAAGTCGGTCATGTCATCGTAGGAACTGAAGCCCGTCACGCGGAAATCGCCCTGTTCCCCCATACCGCCGCGCATGTCGCCGCCGGGCGGCATCGAACCGGGCATATCCGGCTGCGTATCCGACGAATCGTCTTCTTCCGACGAGGTGTCGACCGGCGAAAGCCCTGTGCCGGCGTCGAAAGAACTGTTGACAGAATAATAGAAGTCCTCGACACTTTCGGCTTCGGCGTAGGTCTGCAGCTGCTCGATGGAAAGTTCCTGTGCACCCTGCAGCGCTTCGCGCATATCGCCGCCCTGCTCACGGGCGGCTTGCATCATCTTTTGACGGTCGACGGTAATCTGAGCGGTAATGTTCAGCGCCTCAAGGCCTTCTTGTTCGGCTTTGGACGCGGCGCGGCGGATGGACAGGGCGATGGAACCGGAGACGGCAATCGCCATGACAATCACGCCGATGATGATGTTGCGTCCGGGCGAACGCGTGATACTTTTCCAAGCATTTTTAAAAACGTACATAGAATCGACCTCCGATCAGGATACCTCATCTTAAACCCTCAAACTGTTGCCGGTATGACGGTTATCTGAACGTTGCGTGAAGATGCAGGTGAAAAGAAGAGGCAGAGCCAGCCGATACTTTTCCGCATCAAGCCCGTATAAGACCGGCCGCGCGGCTAAAAAGCCGCGCGGTTAAAAGGGATGATTGAATCCTACTGCCCGGCCGGTACCACCGGCAGTTCAAACCAGAACACGCTGCCGCGGCCTTCGCCGCTTTGCACGCCGAAGGGCGCGTCGTGCAGTGTCAGAATCGCCTTGACGATGGAAAGGCCGATTCCCGAGCCGGCGGACGCGCTGCCGCCTGTGGTCTGCGCCTTATAGTAGCGGTCCCAGATATCGTTGAGTTTATCCGCCGGGATGCCCGCCCCGGTGTCGGCCACTTCCACACGGACCCTGCCGCCTTCCGTCAGCTGCCGGACGACAACGGTTTTATCGGAACCGGTAAAAGCAATGGCATTGTTCATCAGGTTATAAACGACCTGTGATATTTTCAGCTCATCCGCACAGGCCCAAACGTCGCCGCTGTTCTCAAAACGGATGGAATAACCGTCCTGTTCGGTCAGCTTCGCAAAGCGGCCGAGCATCAGGCGGATGCTTGCGGTCAGATTGAACGGCGCCGGTTTTAGGGTATCCGCGCCGGACTGCAGTTTGGAAAGGTCGAGCATATCGTTGACCAGCGAGGTCAGGCGTTTCGCTTCGTCGATGACAATCTGCACGTTCTCCTGCGTATTTTCGCCGGGCAGGTCGCGCATCACTTCGGAATACCCCGTAATCATGGTCAAAGGCGTACGCAGGTCATGCGATACATTGGCGATCAGTTCCCTGCGCAGGTTGTCTGTTTTGGCCAGCTCCCCCGCGGCATAGTTGAGCGTTTCGCCGAGTTCGGCCACTTCCCTGTATCCGCCGCTCGTAAAATCGGTGTCATAGCGCCCCTTGGCCAGTTGCTTGGCGGAAGCGTTGATTTTAACGATCGGCCGGGAAATGCGCCTGGAGATAAGCAGCGCCAGCAGCAGCGCAAGAATCAGCATGACGGCTGTGACAATGATGAGCTGTACGCGGATGGCGCTCACCGTCGCGTTTACAGGCGAAATGTCGGCGATGATGATGATTGCTTTGGGTACAGCGTCGCTGCCGGTTACCACCCTGGCATAGAAGATGCTCTCCATCTGCCCTCTGCCTGGTTGCGGAATCCAACCGCCGAAACTGCCGCGGTTGAGGTCCTCCGGCACCAGCTGTCTGGCGTTGAAGCGCATCAGATAACTTCCGCCGTTTGCCTGCGCCCGCACCGCAAGGTTCGCGATACCCTGGGCGCTGAGCCGGCGGACGATATCGTCGGGGCCGAAGCTCGCGGCATGCAGCGCGTTGCCCTGCAGGTCAGAAACAACGATGGAAACATTGTTGTCGCGCGCGTCGCTCTCCATCAGAGAATCGAGATTCACGGAATCAATGTTGGCGGCAATAACGCCCGCGGAGGTCTTGACATCGTACACCCTGATGGTTTTATAGAAGCTTTCCAAAAAAACCACCTGAAAAAGCCACAGCAATACCAGCACCAGCGCGGCGAAGGAGGCGAGCGTGATGAAGAGGCTCCATTTGACGCTGATTTTATTGAACCTGTTGTTCTTCAAAACGGTATCCCACCCCTCGCAAGGTCACAATACAGCGCGCCCAGTTGCCAAGGTTTTTACGCAACAGTTTGATATGGGTATCGAGCGTCCTGTCATCGCCGTAATAGTCATAGCCCCAAACTTCGGATATCAGTTTTTCGCGCGGCAGCGCGCGGCCGGCATTTTTTACTAGGAAAAAAAGCAGGTCATATTCTTTTGGCGAGAGGTCTACCCGCTTGCCGTCGACACAGACGATACGGGCGGTGAAATCCACCGAAAGGCCGCCGCAGGTGAAGATTTCGTTCGAGGCGCGGCCGGCTGCAGACCGTGACCTGCGCACCACGGCGTCGACGCGCAGCATGAGTTCTTTCGGCGAAAAAGGCTTGACGACGTAATCATCCACACCCGACTCAAAACCATGGATGCGGTCGTACTCTTCTCCCCGGGCCGAAAGCATAATGACCGGAAGGTCTTTGATCTTCCGGATTTCCCTGCAAGCGGAGAAACCGTCGAGTTCCGGCATCATCACGTCGAGAATGACGATATCAAAATCGCGGGCTTTGCAGATTTCCACCGCTTCCCAGCCGTTGGCTGCCTGGACAACCTCATGACCCTCGAAAACGGCGTATTTTTTAACGAGTTCGCGTATTTTCGCTTCGTCGTCAACAATCAGGATTTTATACACGCCGGCACCTCCCTAAGGACGTTATGCGCCTATTATGACAGACGAATGTGAAGGTTTTTTGAAGTTTGTCTGACAATTTGCTCTTTTCGGAGCGTTTCCATCACAAAAATCCGGGGTTTTTCAGGCGCATTTGCGGAAAAAATCACGGAGTGTTCAATATCCCTTCACACAGCGAGTGTATGCTCAAAGCGGACCGAATGTCAACAGAAGGGCAGATGGATATGAAACCCAAGATGAAAAGAGGCGGAAAATTCGCGGCAGCGCTGAGTATCCTGTGCGCCGCTTGCATGCTTTGCTCCTGCGCGGCCATGAACGCGGCGCAGCCGTCGGCGACCACCGGCGCGTCAACGCTCAGCGAAAGTGAAAGCAGCAGCCAAAGCACTTCAAGCAGCGGCCAGACAAGTTCAGCCCTCAGCGCGGACAGTGAACTCAGCAGCAGCGATACCGACGCTTCCTGGTCCGAACAGGGAGCCTGTATTATTACATTGAATAATACAACGGCCACTGTCAGCTCGACGGGCGCCGCGGCAAGCGGCGGCAAAGTAACCGTTACCAAAGCGGGCACCTATATTGTGCGGGGCAGTCTCGGCAACGGGCAGATTATCGTCAGCGCCGGCAGCAGGGACGATGTGCGCCTGGTCTTCGACGGCGTTTCGCTCACCTGCAAGAACTCCGCGGCGCTGGAAGTGCTCAGCTGCGACAAACTGATTCTGACGCTCGCGAAAGGCACGAGCAACACGCTGACGGACGGCAGTGACTACAGCCTCAGTCAAGCCGAAGAAGACGGGCCGGACGCCGCGCTTTTCAGCAAGAGCGACCTGACTGTCAACGGGAGCGGGGCGCTGATTGTTAAAGGCCTGTATCAAAATGCGGTCAATTGCAAGGATTCGCTGAAACTGGTCAGCTGCACGCTGACGGCAGAGGCGGAAAACGACGCCGTCAAGGGTAAAGACTGTATCATCGCCAAAGGCGCGGTGATAAAAGTAACGGCGGTCAGCGACGCACTGGAATCCTCCGGTTCGACGAAAAGCGGCAGCGGCTTAATCATCCTTGAGCAATGCCGGGTCACTGTGTCGGCGGGCGGAGACGGCATTCAGGCGGCGGGCGCCGCCTTGCTGACCGGCACCGATTTTACCGCCGTGACGGGCGGCGGCAGCGCCAACAGCATCAACGCCGGCAGCAACCAATTCGGCGGCGGATACACTGCCAGCACACAAACAGATGCAGTCAGCGCCAAGGCCATCAAAGCCCAAACTGAAATTGTCATCAACGGCGGCTCCATAAGTATCGATTCGGCGGACGACGCCATCCACAGCGATTGTGCCGTTGTCATCGAGTCCGGCAACATTAATATCGATTCGGGCGACGACGCCGTCCATGCCGACGATACCCTGACGGTCAAAAACGGCGCGATCAGCATCAAACAATGTTACGAAGGGCTGGAAAGCATGAAACTGACCATCGCCGGCGGCATCATCGACATTACGGCGGATGACGACGGACTCAACGCGGCCGGCGGCAACGACTCCTCCTCGCTGGGCGGGCGGCCCGGGCAGAACAGTTTTTCATCCTCATCGGAACAATATTTAAAAATCAGCGGCGGCCGCATCAGCATCGACGCCGGCGGGGACGGTATCGACATCAACGGCTCGGTGACGATGACCGCGGGCACGCTGACGGTTAACGGGCCCTTATCCGACGGCAACGGCGCGCTGGATTACGACACCGGCTTTCAGATGACAGGCGGAACGATTGCCGCGGCGGGAAGCGCCGGCATGGCCATGGCGCCGGATACCACTTCAAGCATTTGCAGCGTTTTAATCAATTTCGACTCCGCACTTGCGGCCGGCACGACCGTTCGCATACAGGATGAAAACGGAAAGACCGTCATCGCCTTTACGCCGGTCAAACAATTCCAGTCCCTCGCCCTAAGCTGTTCGGCGCTCAAAAACGGGCAGACCTACACCGTCTACACGGGCGGCACGGTTAGCGGAGCGGACGCGCAGGGCCTGTGCCTCGGCGGCACCGCAAGCGGCGGAACAGAAACGGAAACGTTTACCGTCGAATCGGCGGTGACCACGATAGGCAAAAGCAGCATCAACCCCGGTGGACCCGGCGGCTGGCATCCGTGACCGGCAGCCGGAAAAAAGCAGAGAAGGAGGAACAGCATGGCTATCAAAGCGTTTAACCGCCGTGAAATCAAATGCGTCGCCGGTGAGCGGCAGGCCGCAGAACTGCTTGGCCTGATTGGGCAGCGCATGAAACCGGACAAATACTGCCCGGACGGGCGATGCAATAAAATTTTTAACATTTATTATGACACGCGCACCAACGATGTCATCCGCGCTTCTCTCGCCAAGCCTTATTACAAAGAAAAACTTCGCTTGAGAAGCTATGAAATCGCCGACTCTCCCCAGCGCCAGGTCTTTTTGGAACTTAAGAAGAAAATCGGTTCTACCGTCAACAAGCGGCGCGCCCAGCTGACGCTTAACGAAGCGTACGACTTTCTGGCCAAGGGGAAACAGCCGGATACGGACGATTACCTGAACCGGCAGGTTCTCGGCGAGATTGCCTGGTTCCTGCATACGCACGACGTGTATCCGGTCTTATTCTTATGCTACTCAAGGATGGCTTTTTGCGGTAAAGAAGATAACGACCTGCGGGTGACCCTTGATTCGGACCTTCTCGCCCGGCGGTATGATTTGCAACTGGAAAAAGGCTGCTACGGCCGGCCGGTGCTCGAACCGGGGAAAAGGATTGTGGAGATAAAAGTTGCCCAAGCCGTTCCCCTGTGGCTGGCCAGTGCCCTTTCGGACCTGGGATTATATAAAACAAGTTTTTCAAAATACGGCACCGAATACACCAGCAGCATCCGGCTGACGCAGGTACCAGGCGCACTGCGCCGCCCGCTGCCTTTGGCGCAAAGCGCCGCGGCCGTGATATTAAAAAAAGGAGAAACATCATGTCTGACATCATTTTCGGCTCAACCATCGGCGACACGCTAACCATCGCAAGCATGCTCGGGAGCCTCTTTGCGGCGCTGGGGCTGGGCCTTTTTATCAGCGCCATGTACCTGGTGACCCACCGCGGGGAATCGTATTCGTCCAGCTTTGTCATCACTCTGATCATGCTGCCGGCCATCATATCCGTGATTATCCTGCTCATCGGCAATAATGTGGCGAGGGCTTTCAGCCTGGCGGGCGCGTTCAGCCTGGTGCGCTTCCGCAGCGCGCCCGGTGACCCGAAGGACATTGCCTATGTGTTTTTCACGCTCGGCGTCGGCCTCGGCTGCGGGCTTGGTTACCTGGCTTATTCGGCGGTGTTCGCCGTCGTGCTCTGCCTGATGATGCTCTTGCTGACCAAGGTCCGGTTTGCCCGGCAGAAGAGCGACCCCATGCAGCTGAAAATCACCATTCCGGAAAATATGAATTACAGCGGGCTGTTTGACGACATCCTCAATAAAAGCACCGAGAAGTGGACGCTGCGCAAGGTAAAAACCAGCGACTTCGGCACGCTGTTTGAGCTGGTTTATTCCATCCGGCTGCGCAAAGACGCCGACCAGAAAAGCTTCCTCGACGAGCTGCGCTGCCGCAACGGCAACCTGAACATCAGCCTGACGCTGCAGGAAAACGACGAGAACGGCGGATGAAAGTCGACCTCTCCGTCAGGCTATCGCCTGCCGCCACTCCTGATGCAGGAGAAGCAGACAGAGGGCCGGAACCCCCGGAACAACACGGGGGTTGTTCCCTACGGCGTTAACAAAAAATATTATCCTCATGGACTCCCCTATGCCAGGGGAACTGACGCCGCTATACGAATCCTCAAAGGATTAGTATTTGGCGGCTGAGAGGCAAAACGGAAAGCAACCTCTCCGTCAGGCGGCTCCGCCTTGCTGAAACATTTTGAAGTTATCAATGCGGGTTCCACGCGAACGGGTTTGTTGACCTGACAATAGCAAAAGGACGCCGCGCGGGCGTCCTTTTTGATACTGCGGTCGCAAGTTTTTAGTCAATGACAAAATCGAACAGCGCGTAAACCAGGCCGAGGACTTCCACGATTTTATAGAGGTCGGGGCCTGCGGGCTCCTCAAAAGGTTTTGCCTGGGTTTTGGTTTTGATGACGGTGAAACTGTCCCTGAGTTCGCCTGCGGGCGAGAACGCTTTGAAAACCAAACGATCGGCGCTGACCTCAAAGGTGGAGTAGACCGCCGCCGTGCCGTAGACGCGCTTGGCCGTCCACAGGTTCTGGAAGCGGAAATCCGACACGGTTTCGTTTTGCAGGGCGTTCATCGAAATGTACATGGTCCCTTCGGGGTCGGTGATGCTGTCCGAAAAGCCGAAACCTGTAATCAAGCCGTTTTTCATGAAATGCGAGCGGCCGTAAATATGGCTGTGGCCCCTGAGCATGACGTCGAGCCCGGCCCTGTCCGCGATTTCGGTAAACACGACGTGGGCGGGGAGGATGACCGGATAAGCGGGCGTCATGATGTCGTGGTGCAGCATGCCGATGCGCCAGACCGCGTCCGGGTTTTTGCCCACCGCGTCTTTGGCAAAACGCAGGTGCTCGCTTGCGTTGCCGTTCGTGGAGTCAAAAACGAGGAACAGCGCACTGCCGTAACGGAACCAGTAGTCCCTGCCCGTCGCGCTCGCCATGCGGAAATCAAACTCGTTGGGGTTGTTGACATAGTTGCGCATCATATCGCCGCTCTTGTCGTGGTTGCCGACGGCAAAAGCGACCGGGAGGCTGCGGAGAACCGGCGAGGCCAGCAGGGCGTTCCATTCGCCGGGGACATAGCCGCTGCGGATCTGGTCGCCGCCCGAAAGCAGGAAGCCCGCATCGGGGTTATTCTGGAGCGCGGTGTTTAGAACGCTGTGGATTTTAAAGGAGGTATCCCTGCCGTAAGCCATATTGTTGGCATCATAGCCCTGATGGATATCGTTGACAAATAAAAACTTGAATGTTTCTGGCTGCACGGTCCTGAAAAAATACGGGCCGTAGGTCAGGCCGTCGGTGCCGTAGGTATAATAATACGCAGTGTCCGGCTCCAGGCCGGTCGCCGCGACGCGGCAGGCGAGGAAGCCCTCGTCCGCCGGGGCGGCTGTTCCCGCAAAGACAACGGGAGCGCTCATATCGGGGTTTTTGCTGAGCGTGACAGCCGGGTTCTGAGCGCCGAGGGGGGCGTGCCAGGTAAAGCGCAACTGTGTCTCGTCCGCGCCGGGTGTGAGGCAGACGTTGGTGTTGACGTCCCCGGTCTCCTCCCAGTTCGCGTTCCATTCATCGCGCGAAACAGTGAAATCGGGCAGCGCGGGCCGGGCCGAGGCAAAAGGCGCGAAGCAAAGCAGGAGAACCAGGCAGCAGCCGAGAGCCGAAATCCGCTTGAACATAAACATTCATCCTTTCTCAGAATCTGCCGTCCCAATGACCGGCAATGATTCTTCTATGAATATGATATCAATTGTCGGAGTCTGCTTTTTAGCGCAGTCCAAAAAGCCCCGTTTATCGAATAACCATTTTATATAAATAAAGAATTATGAAAAGTCATTATTGCTATACAGCTTCATTTGAGATAACTCGGAAAAGAATATCGATGGTTTGCCTGTTCTCTAACTACGCCTTAAAACTCCGGTTTCTCCATCCCCAAACTGTCATACTTCCCATTGCCGAGGGCATGGTAAGGCAGGTAGACATGCTCGACTTTCCTGCCGAGGGATCCGAGTGTTTCAACGAGGCGCCGCTTTTCTTCCGGGGTGTCGTTGACGCCGGGGATTTCCGGCGTGCGGACGATCAGCTGTTTGGCGCGGCCGGCCAGCCGGCGGAGGTTGTTCAGAATACGCTCGTTGCCGGCGCCGGTCATTTTTCGGTGCAGGGCGCCGTCGACGATTTTGAGGTCATAGAGAAACAGGTCGGTCAGGGGCAGAACTTTTTCAAACGCCTTCCAGGGGACTTGGCCCGCCGTTTCGATAGCGCAGGTGAAGCCGCGCTCTTTGCAGCCGGCCAGCATCTCGAGCAGAAAATCGGGCTGCCGCAGCGGCTCCCCGCCCGAAAAGGTCGCGCCGCCGCCGGAGTTTTCGTAAAACAGGGCGTCCTTGGCAATCTCCTCCACGACTTCCTGCGCAGAAACGCAGCGCCCCGTCATCACCAGAGCGCCCGCCCAACACTGCGCGGCGCAAGCGCCGCAGCGGACGCAGCGCGTCCTGTCGAACACCCTCGAGCTGTCTTCCATCCGGTGGCAGCCGTTAGGACAAAGCTGAAAGCATTTGCCGCAGCCGACGCACTTTTGGGGATAGAACATGATCTCGGGGTCTGCCGTAAGCCCTTCGGGGTTGTGGCACCACGCGCAGCGCATGCCGCAGCCTTTAAGGAACACGGTGGTCCGTATGCCCGGCCCGTCGTCGAGTGAAAAACGCTGGATGTCGAAGATCATTCCGTCCATGGACCGCTCCGTTTTGCTATTACTATTTCATATAAAAATATGGACATATTTTTACCGGCTAGCAACGCTTGCCGCTGCGGTGCAAACCGCAGGTGAAAAGTATCAGCGACATTTCCGGCAGACCGACTGCCTACGGGCAGTCAAGCTGCTGCCGCTGTTATCGACAGCGGATTGAAAAGATAGATTTTGTCTATCTTTTCAATAGAAATAGCTACATCTTCTCGTGCTTGGTACGCGCGATGATGTGGTCTTGCAACTTCTTATCGAGCAGGCAGAAGCGCTGGCTGAAGCCGGAGACGCGCACGGCGAGGTTGGCGTATTCGTCGGGGCGTTCCTGCGCTTTTTTGAGCGTTTCGGCGCTGACGACGTTGAACTGCAACTGGCCGACGCCTTTCTGCACCGCGGTTTTCATCAGCGTGACCATGTGGACGAGGCGCCCCGGTTCAAAGAGCGCGGGGTCGGCCTCGATAATCGCGGAGGTGCTGCCGGCCGCCATCCTCGCCGGCAGTTTGGCGATGGAGTTGAGCACCGCCGTCATGCCTCCGGTGTCCCTGCCCTGCATGGGCGAGACGGAGTAGGCGAGGTTCTCGCCGTCCCGCCGGCCGTCGGGCGTCGCGGCGGTCATGGAGCCCGCCTCAATGAGCCACAGGAAGGTGAAGGGCTGTGCGAAAAAGCCGAGCCCGCTGACGCCTTTAACGCCGCGCAGTTCGCGGCAGTAGTGCGCCATCGCATAAGCCGCCCAGTTGTCGGCCCGGTCGTCGTCGTTGCCGAACTTCGGCGCGGCATGCAGGAACTCCCGGCGGACGCTTTCGTCGGCGAAATTGCCGCGCAGGATATTAAGGGTTTCGGCGAGGGTATAGCGTTTCTCCTGAAACACCAGTTGATCGAGCGCGGCGAGGGAGTCGGCGACGTTCGGGATACCCATGGGCATGCTCTCGTGGTAGTTGTACTTTGCGCCGCCCGCGTTGAAATCGCGGCCCGAACGCAGGCAGCCCTCGGTCAGAAGCGACTTATAGGCCATCGGCAGCAGACGGCCGTAGCGTGTCTCGAGCCGGTTGGATTCCCCGCAGGCGAGGCGGATGAAATACGCGGTCTGCGTTTCATACGCCGCCACAACATCGGCTATACAGGTGAAATCTTCCGCGCGCCCTGTCGCCGGGCCGAGCCGGTCGCCTGAGGTCATGCTCACGCCGTCATTGAGCGCGAGTTCGAGGCATTTGAGCAGGTTGACCCGATTGCTGACGGCGTGGGGGTTGGCTTTGCCGGGTATCGTAATCTCGACGCAGCCGATGGCGGCATAATCATGCGCGTCGCGCGGCGCGATGCCATTGGAGGCAAGGGCGGGTATCAGGACCTCGTCGTTGAAAAAGAAGGGAATCCCCTTGCCCCGGCCGACAACCTCGAGGGCGCGCCGGACAAGCGCGTCGGGGCTGCCCCGGTGCAGGCGCACCGAGAGGCAGCGCACGAAGCCCAGCGCTTCGGTCACATCGAGCGCCATGTAAGAAAGGTCGTTGGCCGCGTCCTTCCCGGCCGCGTCGAGGCCGCCGACCATGGCCTGCTGGACGTCGTAGTCGCGGTAAAGTTTCAGCCACAGGCAGCAAATCAACTCGAATGCCTCCGCCTTCGTGATACGGCCCGCGGCGATATCTTTCCGGTAATATGGGTACAGGATCTGGTCGACGCGCCCGATGGAATTGGCGTTGATGCCGTCCTCCCAGGTGTTGATGATGTGGGCGAACCAAAGCGCCTGCACCGCCTCGCGGAAGGTACGGGCGGGACGCTCGGGAACGCGCGCGGTGACTTTTATAATGATTTCGAGGTCACGCCGCTGCTGTTCATCCGTACAGGAAGCCAAAAGTTCCCGCGCTTTCTGCGCGTAGCGGCGTCCCAGGCCGCAGGCGCTTTTGGCCACCTCGCGCAGGCAGGCGAGAAACGTGTGTTTTTCGGTATCGGCGGCGGGGGTGGCGGCCGCTTCGGCGTCAATCTTTTTAACGAGTCCGGCGAACCCTAGGCGCAGCACTTTTTCATAACCGAGCACGGTGTGGTTTTCGGACACGCCGGGCGACCAGACGACGCCGCCGAGGCTGGCGTTTTGGTATGCCTGAGCCGCCTCGGGCAAGTCCGGCTCGGGCGGGTAAAAGCCCTCGCTGCGGTCCAAGGCGTCGAGGATATATTCTTTATCCTGTACGGTCAGACAACCCTGTTCGAGGTAAGCGGCGAGCCGCTGTCTCGATTTCGGCGTTCTTCGGCGGAGATTGGTTTCAAACTCGACGGCTTCGTCCGCGCGGGAGTAGTTGTAGCCGGCAATCAGCTCGCCGGGCCGGATGACCGCGGCGGATTCGCTGATAACGGCGGCGAGCATGCGGCTCCTGAGCACCGGCAGCGGCGCGCCGGCATTGCGTTCAAGCGCCCTCAACGCCGGCAGCAGGCGCTGGCCGACGTACGCGCCGTCGAAAGGCGGAGCGTTGAGCACGGCTTCGCGCAGTTTTTCGATTCTCGGCGTCAAGGGTTCCATTTCCGCTCCCATTTTGCGCGGTATCAACCGGCGGGCACAGTGAACGCCAGGGCGCGCAGGCGCTCCAGCGCGTATTCCAGAAAATCGCGCAGAGGGCAGTAACCCGCCTCCATAAAATAAAAGGGCCGGTAGCGTTTGCAGCCCCCGCCGCAGACGGGATACACGGGGCATTCGGCGCACAGGGCGTTTTTCTGCGTTTCAAAAGCCAGAAAGTCTGCGATGCCCCGTGACTCGGCGATAACCGCAACGGGCTCGGTATTGATATTGCCGCACGCGAAGCGCTCGAGCGCGAAAAAGTCGCAGGGGTAGACGGCGCCGTCGGACTCCACGACGAATTGCGGGGTGCAGAAACCCATCGCTCCGCACATCTCGGCCGGCTGCCCGCGCAGCAGCATCAGATAATTGTCAAAGTTGCGCACGCGGGGCCTTGACACGGGGTCGTCCTCGCAATAAGCGTCAAAAACCTCCTTGAGAAATGCGGCATAGTTTTGCGGCGACAGGAAGCGGTCCGGTTCGGAATCGCCGATGGGCGCCAGGCACGGAATGAAGTGGATATACTCGTACCCGCTGCTGGAAAAGCCGCGGTAGATCTCGCGCGCGCGGCGGGCGGAAGCGTCGGTGACGACGCACAGGATGTTAAAAGGCACGCCGGCCCGCGCGAGCAGTTTCGCGGCGGCGGACACTTTGCCGAACGTTGAACTGCCTCCGGCCGCGCTGCGGTTGCGGTCGTGGATCTCCCGGCCGCCGTCGAGCGAAAGGCCGACAAGAAACCCGTATTGCTTAAACAGGCCGCACCATTTGTCGTCGAGCAGCAGGCCGTTGGTCTGTATGGCGAAGGACAGTTCGAACCGCCCGGCGTTCTTTTCGGCCGCCTCGCGGCAGAAACGCTCAAAAAAACCGCGCCCGGCGAGCGTCGGTTCGCCGCCCTGGAAGGTGAAACCGACGGCGGTGCCCCTGCCGCAAAAAGCGTAGACCTTATCGATGAGCGCCGAAGCCGTCGACGCACTCATCATGCTCGGCACGGCGGTATCGCGCCCGGCGGCGAGGCTGCTGTAAAAACAGTAGGCGCAGCGCATATTGCACAGCGAAGACGCGGGTTTGATAAGGGCGCTGAAATACTTCAAGGTTTCGGCTCCTCGCGCAAAGCGGGTCTCAGGATTCCGCCGGGGATTTGTTTCAATATACCATACCGCCGGCTGTTTTTCCATCCGCAGGCAGCCGGAAACATGGCCTGCTCCGGATAAAAAAACACCGCGGCGAATAAAAGCCGCGGCGCCGCTGTAAATTTCGCCGGTTTACAGGTTCTGCCTGGGGCGGAAAAGCCGGTAGGCCTTTTCGATAATTTTGATGTCCACATTGGTTTGATAGCCGCCGAATTCCCCGTCGAGCGACCAGGGAATCTCCTCGCCGTCGATGGACTCCAGCGTGATGCTGTTCGCCTGGAACATGGTGATATAGCGTTTGTCAAACGAGCGGTCGACGACGCTCCAGAGCATATTGCGCCAGCCCGCGGCGCTGCCGGGGTGCTTGGCGAGGAACACTTCGAACTTGCCGTCGTTGAGGCTGACGGTGCGCGGGTCAAGTTTGATGATTTTACCGATGGTGAAGGCGCTGGACACGGCGCCGAAGACATATTCGCCCTCTTCCTCAAAATCGCCGCTTTTAACGCGCAGATGCATCGCGTGGATGTCCTTGACCTCTTTGGTCGCTTCCAGAAAATAGGCGAGGCGGCCGACACGGTTCTTCAAATTCTGCGGCGTGGCGTAGGAACTCTCGGTCAGGAAGCCGAAGGTCGCCACGGAGGTAAAATAGCGGCCGTTGAACAAGCCGATGTCGTTGGTCAGGGCGTTCTCCTTAATAACCGTCGCGGCTGCGCGGCGCGGGTCGGTGGATATGCCGAACGTATCCGCCAGGTCGTTGGTCGTGCCTGCCGGCACAAAACCGACGGGAGGCCTGTCCTCGATTCTCATCAAACCGTTGAGTATTTCCGAAAAAGTGCCGTCGCCGCCGCGGCAGACGACGAGGTCGAAGTCGCGCGCGTGTTTCAAGACAATTTCGGTCGCGTCTCCGACGCCCCTGGTGGAGAATACGGTCGGGATATAGCCGTTGTTGCTGAACACATTGGCCAGGTCGATCAGGCCGTTGCGCGCCTTGTTCCTGCCGGAAACGGGATTGATAATCAGGAGCATCTTTTTCGAAAGCATGGCTGATTCCTTTGCGTTTATTCTTGATAAGCGGGTTCATGATACCCGCGCCTGCCGCTGCGCCGTCAAAGTTTTTCCGGGGCTCGGGCGGGCGGTTATTGCAGCAGGAAATCTTCGAGGCAGGCGGCGTTGAGGCGTATCATCTCCTCAAAAAGCCGCTTGCCGTTTTCGGCGCCGATTCTCTGCACGGCCGGATCGTTGAGGAAAACGGCCAGCAGTTTGCTTTTATCTTTTTCAAAATAGGCGTCAACGAAATCCTTCTGATTTTGCGCGTGGATGTTGACCAGCTCGGCGGTCTCTTCGGACATATCGCCCGCGTTGACGGGTACGGCGCTGTCGAGCGAAATCAGGGCGTTGGTTTCCACTGCGGTGCCCATCACCAGGTTGGGCGCCTGGCCGCGGTTGGGCATGTTGATGTTGGTGCGCATATCGCCCAGGCCGCACAGGGCCGTCATCTGCCTGACGCCTTCCTCGCCGGAAGTTTTCAATTTCGCTTTCAACAGGGGCAGGTTGAGCAGTTTGGTCCTCGTTTTCAATAAAGCGTTATACAGTATCCTGCCGTTGACGGGCGTCAGGAAGAAGCCGTCCTTCAGCACGTGTTTGTCGGCCAGGAACATGGCGGGCACGAACTCCGCCAAATGTCTGTCGCCCGCAGCCGCCACGCGGCCATACTGCTCAAACAGGGCGTATTTGACGCTCTCTTCGTTGCGCTTCCTTTTGACAAGCCCGGGCACAAACGGGCCGAGACGGCCGAGGTTGTTGGCGCGGAACATTTTGATATAAGCCGCGTACAGGGGCAGCAGGTCAAGGCCGTCGATCTCCGCTTTGTCAAACCAGGTGAAATGGTTGATGCCCTGAACGTTGACCTTCACGGCGTTTCGCCCGACGGTCTTAAAATGCCGGGGAGAGCCGAATTGTTTGGCGTCTACCTTCAGTTCACTTTTGACCGCTTCGAGGTCGGCGGCCAGAAAATTCTTTTTGCCCGCTTCGCTTAAGGAGCTGTACATGCCGTACACGCCGGCGAGCAGACTTTGCGCGCCGAATACCTCATGGCAGCAGCCGAAGGCCTTGATGGCCGGGAACTCCCTGTACAGCGTGTTGACGCACATGGCGAGGGGATTGGTGTAGTTGATGACCCAGGCGTCCGGGCAGCATTCGCGGATTTTGGCGGCAAAATGCCTGAAATAGGCGATGGTCCGCAGCGCCCTGGAATAGCCGCCGGGGCCTGTCGTATCGCCGACGGACTGCCAGATGCCGTACTTTTCCGGGTAGTGCACGTCGACCTTCATATTTTTCAGCGAATAGGGCAGGATGGAAATGACGACAAAGTCCGCACCGGCGAGCGCCTGCTCGATGGTGTCGGTGACGCTGCATTCCCAGGCGCTTTTCACCCGGGCGGGGTTGTCGCGCACCAGTTTGTCGAAATACCGCTTGTTGCGCCGGGCGGCGGGCATATCGATGTCGAACAGCGCGAGCTGCCCGCACAGCAAGTCCTGCGTCAGCAGGTCGGCAAAGTATTTGTGCGCCCAGTCTTTGGACCCTCCGCCGATATAGGCGATGCGGATTGTTTTCATCCATGCCACCCTTTCCGGAATAAAAGCTCTGCCTGCGGTTACACTGACACTTCGATGATATCGGCCACACGGCCGAGCGGCCTGCCGGCGTAATCTTCGACGGCGCCGTTGTCGCAGGCGTCCGCAAGCGCCGGGTCGAGCGGCAGGCTGGCCAGCACTTGCAGGCCGTGCCGCACGGCTACTGCCTCGATGCGGCTTTCGCCGAATATCCGGTATTCCTTTCCGCAGTCCGGGCAGCGGAAATAGGACATGTTTTCAACCAGGCCGAGTACGGGAATATGCATCATCTCCGCCATTTTGACGGCCTTCGACACGATCATTGCGACAAGTTCCTGCGGCGAGGCGACGATGATGACGCCGTCGACCGGCAGCGACTGGAAAACCGTCAGGGCCACGTCGCCGGTACCCGGCGGCATGTCGACGAACAGGTAATCTACATCGCCCCAGGCCACGTCGGTCCAGAACTGTTTAACCGTGTTGCCGATGATGGGCCCGCGCCAGACGACGGGGTCCGTTTCATTCTCCAGCAGCAGGTTGACGGACATCACGCGGATACCGGTCCGGCTCACCACCGGGAGCAGGCCCGTTTCGCCGCCCTGCGCTTTGAGCGTGATGCCGAAAGCTTTGGGAATCGACGGGCCGGTGACGTCCGCGTCCAGAATGGCCGCGTTGAATCCTCTGCGGTTCATTTCGACGGCCAGCAGAGCTGAAACCAGCGATTTGCCGACGCCGCCTTTGCCGCTGACAATGCCGATGACTTTTTTAATGTTACTGCCCCGATTGGCCGGCGCGCTGAAATCCTGCGGGGTTTTTCGGTCCGCGCAGTCTTTGGAGCAGCTGCCGCACTTTTTATCGCATGGTTCGCTCATTTTTTCATCCTTTATCTGACTTGGCTTGCCTGTTCGGGAAATTTCCTGTCGGAGAAAATATAACGAAGTGATAAAAGGTTTCCCGTTTTCGGGGAAAAAGCTGTTACGAAGCAGCTGAGAGTTAAAAACAAGAACGACCTCACCGTCAGGCTATCGCCTGCCGCCACTCCCGATGCAGGAGAGGCAAGTACTCAGACTATCTATCTTGGCCCGCCTGTGCAGAAGAGCCGTCGCGAAACAACTTAGAGGTTGGGCTCCCGGGGCAACACAGGATATGGTTCCCCGCCGCGGTCCTTAGGTAAAAAGCCTCCCCGCTGTGTTTCATCGGGGAGGCCGTTCGGATCGGTCATTCGGACGGCTCGGCCCGGTCAGGCCTTGCCGCGCTTGTTGTAGTGGGTATGGAGCAGTTCATGGCTCAGATGGCCGTTGGGCGCGCCGAGGTATTCCTCATAGATGGATTTCACATAGGGGTTGTCATGCGACTTCCTGAGGACTTTCGCCTCGTCGACGCTGTACATACCGCCCAGGCGCTTGATTCTGACGTCGGGGTCGGCTGAACGCGGCTGGCCGCCGCCGGTGATGCAGCCGCCCAGGCAGCCCATGATCTCGATGAAATGATAGGGGGATGTGCCCGCCGCAATCTGGTCCATGAGGACTTTGGCGTTCTTGGTGCTGCTGGCGACCGCCACTTTGACCTCGACGCCGTCGAGGAAGGCGTAGTCGGCGACCGGGTTCTCGATTTTAATGGTCGCTTCTTTGATGCCCTCGAGGCCGACGATGGGTTTGACATGCAGGCCGTCGAAAGGCAGTTCACGGCCTGTGACGATTTCATAGACGGTGCGAAGCGCCGCTTCCATAACGCCGCCGGTGACGCCGAAAATATCCGCCGCGCCGGTGGAAAGGCCGAGCGGGTTGTCGAAATCCTCGTCGGGCAGGTTGACGAAATCGATGCCCGCCTGCTTGATCATGCGCGCAAGTTCGCGCGTGGTCAGCACCGCGTCGACATCGGGATGGATGCCGTCGACGCTGAGTTCGGGGCGTTTCGCCTCGTACTTTTTCGCCGTGCAGGGCATGACGGAAACGACAAACATATCCTCGGGCTTGACATTGATCTTTTTGGCGTAATAAGTCTTAATCAGCGCACCGAGCATCTGGTGGGGGGATTTGCAGGTGGAAAGATGGTCGAGCAGCTCGGGGTAATTGATTTCGACAAAGTTGATCCAGCCGGGGCTGCAGCTGGTGATCATCGGCAGCGTCGCTTTGCCTCCGGTGAGGGCGTTTTTGACGCGGGTGAGGAATTCGGTGCCCTCTTCCATAATGGTCAGGTCGGCGGTGAAGTTGGTGTCGAAGATGTCATCAAAGCCGAGCGCGCGCAGGGATGCTGCCATTTTGCCGGTCACCGGGGTACCGGGGGCCATGCCGAACTCTTCGCCGAGGGCGACGCGCACGGCGGGCGCGGTCTGGACAACGACGCGTTTGGACGGGTCGCTGAGCGCTTCCCAAACGACGCCGATTTCGTCTTTTTCGGTGATGGCGGCGACGGGGCAGACTACCGCGCACTGCCCGCAGGCGACGCAGTTGGAATCGTTGAGGAATTTCCCGAACGTAGGGACGACTCCCATATCGGCGCTGCGGCCGGCGTCGTCGATAATGTTGAGGCCCTGCACGTCGCGGCAGACCTCGATGCAACGGCCGCACTTGATGCACTTGTTAGGGTTGCGGACGATCGACGGGCTGCTGTCGTCAATGTCCTGCATGACCAGAACGCTCTCAAAGGGGTTGTCGGTGATGCCGGCCTGGTTGGCGACTTTCTGCAGTTCGCAGTTGAGGTTGCGGCTGCATTCGAGGCATCTGGCGTCGTGGTTGGCGAGGATGAGTTCAATGTTGACCTTCCTGGCTTCCAGCGCCTTGGGGGAGTTGGTTTTGACCACCATGCCGGGGGCGACAGGCGTGGAGCAGGCAGTTTGCAGGGTCCTGTAACCGTCGACCTCGACGACGCAGACTCGGCAGTTGGCTTTTGTCTTCTGGTTCGGGAAGTAGCACAGCGTCGGGATAGTGATGCCGAGTTTTTTGGCGGCATCGAGAATCGTCGTGCCTTCGGGCACGCTGACTTTCCGGTTGTTTATCGTCAATTCAATCATCTGATGTTCCCTCCTTCAAGGCTTCAGGATTTCGCGGCGAGGCGCCCTGTATATTCCCCGCCGAAATATTTGAGTGTGGTCAGAACTGCCGTGGGAGCGGCCTGACCAAGCCCGCAGAAGGAAGTCAGGCACATAACGTTGCATATCGAGGTGAGGTTCTTGATATCCTCTTCGCTCGCCTTGCAGGCGATGAATTTGTTGAGGATGTTGAGAATTTGCCGGTTGCCCTCGCGGCAAGGGGTGCATTTGCCGCAGGATTCGCGGCAGAAGAACTTCATAATCCGCTCAAGGATTTCCATCATACCGAAACGCTCGTCGATGACGATGACCGCGCCGGAACCGATGGAAATGCCCTCGTCGGCCAGATCTTTGTAATCAAGGCGGATGTCGAGCAGTTCGGGCGGAATGATGGGGCCCGACGCGCCGCCGAGCTGGACCATTTTGATTTTCTGCCCGTCGGGGGCGCCTTCGCCCAGCCCGTAAACGATGTCGGCCAGCGTGACGCCGAAGGGGACTTCGTACACGCCGGGATTTTTGACGTTGCCGGACAGGCTGATTAACCTCGTGCCCGCGGAGGTTTCGGTGCCGATGGCTTTGAAGGCCTCTCCGCCGCCGTTGACGATGATGCCGATATTCGAAAAAGTCTCGACGTTGCTGATCATGGTGGGTTTGTCCCGGAAGCCGGCCGTCGTCGGATAGGGCGGCTTGTTGCGGGGCCTGCCGGGCTTGCCTTCCAGCGACTCGATGAGGGCGAATTCCTCGCCGCAGACGTAGGAGCCCGCGCCGGAATGAACCATGACGTCAAACGAAAAACCGCTGCCTTTGATGTTGGCGCCGAGCCAGCCGTTCGCCTTTGCGTCGGCGATGGCCTTTTCGAGCGCGGTCATGGAATCGCCGTACTCGCCGCGGATGTAGATGTAGCCGTGCGAGGCGCCGACCGCATAAGCGCAGATGATCATGCCTTCGAGCAGCTGATGGGGGTCGTTTTCCATCAAATATTTGTCTTTGAAATTGCCGGGTTCGCCTTCGTCGGCGTTGCAGATGATATATTTGGGGCTGCCTTCCGCCTTCAGGACGGCGTCCATCTTGATGCCGGTCGGGAAGCCCGCGCCGCCGCGGCCCTTGAGGTTGGAGGCCTTGACCTCGCCGATAATCTGCTCCGGCTGCATGGAGAACGCTTTGACCACGGCCTGATAGCCGCCCGCGCCGATAAACTCCTCGATGGAATCCGGTTTGATCACGCCGCAGCGTTTGGTCACGAGGGTTTTGATAATTTCATTTTTCGTCTTCATGTCATTGCCCCCTGTATTTCGCGATAATTTCCCCGATTTTGCCTTCATCGAGGTTGCCGTAGAGCTGGCCGCCGATTCTCATGGCCGGCGCTTTGTCGCAGCAGCCCAGGCAGCTGGTGAACTCGAGCGTGAAAACACCGTCCGCGGTGGTTTCGCCCTCCTGGATGCCGAGGGTTTTTTCAAGGATTTTAAGCACGTTGACCGAACCTTTGACGTAGCAGGGCACGTCGTTGCAGACCTGGACGACGTATTTGCCGCGCGGTTTGGTCGAAAGCAGCGTGTAAAACGTAAGGACGCTGTAAATCCTGCTTTCCGTCAGGTTGAGCTGCCGTGCCAGCATCTTGACGTCATCCTCGGAAATGTAGTTGTCGGTTTTGCAGGCCTGATAGTCCAGCAGGATGCTGATCAGGTCTTCCGGCTGACGCCCATGCTTTTCGATAATCTGGAGCAATTGCATCGGGATAATACCTCCTTCAAAATTCGCGCCGTCGAGGCGCCCTGAGCCCAAAGTTGGGAATATTATATATTATCGTATAGGACGATATATGATGGAATAGAAATATAAGCGACTTTTTTAACAAGTGTCCGAAGGCCGCCCGGCTAGGCAGAAAAACACAAGGGAGCGCTTGTCCGCGCCCCCTTGCGATGGCATGAGGGAACCGCTAAGCTTTTAAGCCCAGGGCGTCCGCGACGCCCTTGCCGTAGGCGGGGTCCGCCTTCGAGCAGTTGGCGATATGCCTGAGTTTGATGAACTCCGGAGCGTCGCCCATGGCGCGCGCGGTATTTTCAAAAAGTGCCTGCTGCTGTTCGGGGCTCATCAGGCGGAAGAGATTGCCCGGCTGCGTGTAGTAATCGTCGTCGTCCTCGCGGAAATCCCAGCGGTCCGCCGCGCCGCTTAAAGGCAGAGGCGGTTCTCTGTAGTCGGGCTGTTCCTGCCAGGCGCCGAAACTGTTGGGCTCGTAGCCGACTGTGCTGCCGGCGTTGTCGTTGACGCGCATCTGCCCGTCGCGGTGGTAACTGTTGACCGGGCAGCGCGGCGCGTTGACCGGTATCTGGTCATGGTTGACGCCGAGCCGGTAGCGCTGGGCGTCGCCATAGGAAAACAGCCGGCCCTGCAGCATTCTGTCGGGCGAAAAACCGATGCCGGGCACGACGTGCGCGGGGTTGAAAGCCGCCTGCTCGACGTCGAGGAAGTAGTTCGCCGGGTTGCGGTTGAGAATAAAGTAGCCCACTTCAATGAGGGGGAAATCTTTTTGCGACCAGACCTTTGTCAGATCGAAGGGGTTATAGGGCATGCGGTCCGCCTGCCCGGTTGTCATCACCTGGATAAACATGTTCCAGCGGGGGTAGTCGCCCCTGTCGATGGCCTCGAGCAGGTCGCGCTGATGGCTTTCGCGGTCTTTGGCGATTACCGCCTCCGCCTCGGCGTCGGTCAGGTTTTTTATGCCCTGGCAGGTTTTAAGGTGGAACTTGACCCATACCCGTTCGCCGGCGGCGTTGATCATGCTGAAGGTGTGGCTGCCGTAGCCGTGCATGTGGCGGTACGACAGGGGTATGCCGCGGTCGCTCATGGTGATGGTCACCTGGTGCAGCGCCTCGGGCAGGGAGGTCCAAAAATCCCAGTTGTTGGTCGCGCTCCTCATATTGGTACGCGGGTCTCGTTTGACGGCGCGGTTGAGGTCGGGGAACTTCAGCGGGTCGCGCAGGAAGAAGACCGGGGTGTTGTTGCCGACCAAATCCCAGTTGCCCTCCTCGGTATAGAACTTCATCGCGAAACCGCGGATATCGCGCTCGGCGTCCGCGGCGCCGCGTTCACCCGCGACGGTCGAAAAACGGACGAACATCTCGGTCTGCTTGCCGATTTCGGAAAAAATCTTCGCTTTGGTGTAGCGCGTAATGTCCTGTGTGACGGTGAACACGCCGAAGGCGCCGGAGCCTTTGGCATGCATCCTGCGCTCGGGGATGACCTCCCTGTCGAAATGCGCGAGTTTTTCGAGGTACCAGGTGTCCTGCAGCAGCATCGGCCCCCGCGGGCCGGCGGTCATGGAATTCTGGTTGCCGTCGACCGGAGCGCCGGCCGCGGTGGTCAGTTTGTCCGCCTTCTTTTTCTCCATGTCAAAACCTCCTTTGATTATAAACTGCGGCTGATATCCGCATAAACCCCTTGTAAAACGCCCGGCGCGAAGGGTGCCCGATGCCGGCCGGCAACCATCGTTGTCCCGGTCTGATGAACGGTGCTGTATATTTCAAATCCATATTCCGGCCGTGTTTGTTTCTTATATGTTAACATCTGGCCCATTTTATGTCAATCAAACGTCCGCCGCTTTGTGCTATAATGCCCTTGATGAGAAACATGCGCGAAAAGGGGTTTGCCTGTGGCCGTGATCGAAAAAGCAAAGGAAACCATGACGGCGAAAACCAGGGTGCTGAAAACCTTTGCCTTTGAAAAAACCGACCGCGTGCCCATCGGTTACGAGGCGAACCCCGGTATCCACGCAAGGCTGGCGGCGGCGCTGGGCCTGCCGGCGGGCGACAGGGAGGCGTTGAACCGCGCCCTCGGCGTCGACTGCCGCGGGGTCGGAGCGCCTTATACGGGGCCTTGTATTTTCAAGCAGATCGAAGGGCGCCGCATCAACCCGGTCGAGGGCTCCTACACGCGCCGTATCGAGAACGCCGCCGGGTATTACGAGGATTACTGCGACTTCCCTCTCCAAGACGCGGACGACGATACCATCGCGGCCTTCCCCGTGCCCGACCCGGACGATTTCGACTTGGACGCCGTCGGGGCGCAAATCGAAAAGCATGCGGATTTCGCCGTTTTTATCGGCGGCGCGGGCGTGCCGGACATCATCAACTCCAACGGCCGCATCATGGGGATGGAGGATGTGCTCGTCCATCTGCTGACCGGCAACGAGGCGGCGCTGCGCTTCATCGACCGCCGCATCGACATGCACCTGAAAGTCATGGAACGCACGCTCGAGCGGTATGGCAAAAAAATCGATTTCATGTGGCTGGGCGAGGACCTCGGCACGCAGCGCGCGCCGATGATCAGCCCGGACCTGTTCCGCCGGGTGTTCCGCCCGCGGCACCAGAAATTCGTCGACCTGGCGAAAGCCTACGGCCTGCCGGTTATGGTGCATACCTGCGGGAGTTCCTCGTGGGCGTACGAGGATTTCATCGAGATGGGCGTCAGCGGCGTCGATACCCTTCAGCCCGAAGCGGCCGATATGAGCCCGCGGTATTTAAAAGAGCATTTCGGCGGGCGGCTCAATTTCAGGGGCTGCATCTCCACGGGTTTCCCCCTGGCGTTCGGCACGGCGGAGCAGACGCGCGAACACGTGCTGAAAACGCTCGAGACGATGATGGAATGCCGCGGCTACCATTTTGCCCCCGCCCACTGCATCCAGGACAACAGCCCGGTGGAGAACGTCATCGAAATGTATCGCGCGGCGCACCGTTACGGCGTTTACCGCTGAGGCGGGTTTGACAACGCGCCGGCATTTTGACTATCATTGCAGCGGATACCGCGCCGGCAGCGCGCCGGTCGGCCATGAATGAAAACGGAGGAAGCCATGAGCCGTTTCGCCCTCTACTACAACGGAGGCAGCCTCAACCGCGGCTGCGAGGCGCTGGCCGCCACGACGGCAAAACTCATCAAAGACCGCTGCGGTTCGCCGCATGTGGCGCTGCTCTCTTTCGCGCCGGACGAGGACCGCGAAGCGGGGATCGAAAACATCGACGAAATTGTCGATTTCAATTTCTGCGACCGGCAAAACCAGATGTACCGCGTCGGGAAGAACTCGGCCGCTTACCTGCGCCTTTTTGCCCTTGGGAAAATCTCGCCGACTGCGGCGGACAGATACTTTTTCGAACGGGCGTACCGCAAAAACAGCGACACGCGCGCCATGCTCGGGCGCTACGACGTTTTCATCTCCACGGGCGGGGACAATTACTGTTACGGCGACAGCGTCGCCCCGGCCGCCGCGCTCAACCGCGCGCTGAAGCGGGCGGGGAAGCGGACCGTGCTCTGGGGATGCTCGGTCGGCCGGGAGGACCTGACTGCGGAGAAGGAGGCGGACATCGCTTCTTACGACCTGATTACGGCGCGCGAAAGCATCACCTTCGAACTATTGCGCGAGGTCTGTCCGAAAAGCCGCATTTATCTGCACGCGGACCCGGCCTTTACCCTAGGCAGCGAGGCGCTGCCCCTGCCGGATGGTTTCATCGAGGGGGAAACAGTCGGCCTGAACCTCAGCCCGATGGTCCTCGGGGATGGGGCGGACGGCGGCGACATCCGCTTCGCCGCGGTCAGGCGCATGGTCGATTATATCCTGGAACATACCGGCCGCTCCGTCGCTCTGATACCGCACGTGTTCCACGAGCGCGTCAGCGACCTTGCGCCGCTAACAAAACTATACGAACAATACCGTTCGACGGGCAGGGTTCTGCTCATCGGCGCGCAGAAGGCGCCGGGTGCCCGCCAACTGAAAGGAATTATCGCGCGGTGCGGCCTTTTCGTCGGGGCAAGGACGCACGCGACCATCGCCGCCTATTCTTCCTGCGTGCCGACGCTCGTGCTGGGTTACTCGGTCAAGTCGACGGGCATCGCGCGCGACCTATTCGGCAGCGAACAGGGGCTTGTGGTGCAGATGGGCGGCCTGAAAGACGAAAACATCCTCGCCGACCATTTCGCCGCGCTGCTGGAGCGCCGCGACGCTTACAGGCAAACCCTGCGGGAAAAAATGCCTCTGTATATCCAATCGGCAGCCGAAGCGGCGGACCGGCTGGCCCGGCTGTAAACGGGGGTAAGCCATGGCTCTCGTCAGCGTCATCATACCGGTCTACAACGTCGAGGCGTACCTGCGCAGGTGCGTCGATTCCGTCCTTGCGCAAACACACGCGCAGCTGGAGGTTATCCTCGTCGACGACGGCTCGCCGGACAACTGCGGTTCGATTTGCGACGCCTACGCCGCGGCGGACGACCGGGTGCGCGTCATCCACAAGGCCAACGGCGGGCTCAGCAGCGCCAGGAACGCCGGCATCGAAAAAGCCGGCGGTGATTATCTCGCCTTTATCGACAGCGACGACACCGTCGCGCCCGGGATGATCGCCGCCCTGCTGGCCGCGCTCGAACGCGAAGGCGCCGACATCGCCGTCTGCGGGTTTGTAAAGGTCGGCGAAGACTTTCGGCCGCTGGGCAAGCCGAACGCTTTCGGGCCCGCGCTGCTCACCGGCGAAGAGGCGATGGAAAAACTCTACACAAACGACTACATTTATTTCACCACCGTCTGCAACAAACTGTTCCGGCGCAGCCTTTTCGATAAGGTCTGCTTCCCCGAAGGCAAACTGTTCGAGGACGGCTACGTCGCGTTCCGCTGCTACCTGGCGTGCGGCTGGATCTGCTGCCTGCCCGATCCGCTGTATTATTACCTGACCCGGCCCGACAGCATTACCACCTCGACCGTCGGCGTCAAAAACCTCGACGGCGTCGACGCGGACGAGGATTCGATGATGCTGCTCGAAAACAGCGCCTATCCCCTCCTGGCGCAGAAAGCGCGGCTGAAATACTTTGCTGCTGTGACGAACAACCTGCGCCGTTTCGACCTCGGCGAGGAAGCGGTGCGCGAGCGCTTTTCGACGCTGCACCGCGCTTTCCGAAAGCATTACCGCCGCCTGATGCGCGAGGGCGCTTTCTCGCGCAAGGAAAAACTGCTGATGACGCTGTTCTATCTGAGTCCCGCTGTGTGCAAAAAGGTGATGGAGGCGAGAAAACTCTGAAAAAGCTGCTGCTGAAAATCTGGAACGCGGCCTTCGACTTCAAAAAGAAAGCCGCCGACGGCGTATACCTGTTTTTCGATTTCTTCTACCGCCGCCTGAAAAAGGCGCCCGGCGTGATGACCAACATGGACACCATCCGCTTTATCACCGAGAACCGCTGCTGCGTCAGCCGTTACGGCGACGCGGAGATACGGCTCGCCGCGGGCACGGACGTTTTTTACCAGAAAGCGGAACCCGCCCTGATGGCGAAACTGCGCGAAGTGCTCGGCACCGTAAAACCCGGCCTGCTGGTCTGTCTGCCGGACGTGTTCGAGGGGCTCGGCCACTTCACCGAGGGCGACGGGCGCTACTGGAAAAGGCACCTGGCGCGCTACCGCAGGTTCTGGTACCGCTACCCCGCGCGCGGCAGGGTGTACGGCAACGCCTTCATCTCGCGCGTGTATATGTGTTTCAACGAGAAAGAAAAGGCGGGCGAATACTTCGACGCGCTGAAAAAAATCTGGTCCGGCCGCGACGTCGTGCTGGTGGAGGGCGAAAAGAGCCGGCTGGGCGTGGGCAACGACCTGTTCGCCGGCGCGCGCTCGGTGCGCCGCATCCTCGGGCCTTCGGCCTACGCTTTCTCCAAATACGACGAACTGCTCGCGGAGGTGCGCAAAATCGAAAAGACGGCGCTGCTGATTCTCGCCATGGGCCCCGTCGCGACGTTGCTGCCGTACGATCTGGCCGACGACGGTTATCAGGCGCTGGACCTCGGCAATATCGACACCGAGTACGAATGGTACCTGCGCGGCTGCACCAAAAAAACGCCGATTGAAAACAAACTTGTCTACGAAGCCGGCGCCGGGGAAGGCGTCGGCGAATTGGAGGACGAAACCTACCAAAGCCAGATTATCGCAAGGGTGTTGTAGCGAAATCCGCCCGCGCCGCGCTTGCATTCGGGAGCCGGCGGGCGATATAATAGCCGGGACAGGGCAATGGCGCGGCTGTTGACAAACTGACAGCCGCGTTTTTATATCAGAAAGGTACAATATGACCGATAACTTATTTGACGGGGGCGCAGGCCCGCAGCCCTTCGGGGCGCCCGCGCCGCTCAACCCCGCGGCGGGGCCGAAAAAACAGCTGCGGCTGCTGAGCGCGGCCACGGGGCTGTGCATCATCGCTTTTTACATCCTGCAGGTGGCCGTGTTTTCGCTCATCGAGGCGCTCGGCCTGTCGGGTGAGTACTACGACAACCTGCTGTTTCAAAACTCCGTCGGTTCGGTCATTTCCATCCTCTGCCTGTTCGGCCCCTTCCTGGCCGCGATGGTCCTGATGAAAAGCCAGCAAAGGCGCATCCTCGACTGCTTCGGCAAACCTTACGCGGGCGGCCTGCTGTGGCTGGCTGTGCCGGCCGGCTTCGCCGTCTGCATGGCGGGCAACGTCGTCACGGGCTGGTTTGTCAGTCTGGCGGAACGCGGCGGCGTCACGCTGACGGCGCCCGAGGCAGCCGTACCCGGCGACCCGGCCGGGATCGCCTTCCACATCGTGCAGATCGCCGTCGTCCCCGCGCTCATCGAGGAGTTCGCGCTGCGCGGCGTCGTTATGCAGCCGCTGCGCCGTTACGGCGACGCCTTCGCCGTCGCCGCGTCCTCGGTGATTTTCGCCCTGATGCACGGCAACCTGATACAGGCGCCTTTCGCGCTGATAGCGGGCGTCGGGCTGGGTTATTTCGTCATTTCCACGGGTTCGATTTGGACGGGCGTGGTTATCCACTTCCTCAACAACCTGTTTTCGGTCGTCATCTCGCTGGTGCAGTCGAACACCGGGCAGTCGGCCGACTTTGCCTATACGCTGACACTGTCCGTTTCACTGGTGGCCGGGCTCGGCTGCGTCGTCGCCTACCGTTTCGCGGACGGCCGCTACCGTTTCAGGCGGACTTCGCTGCCGCTGAGCACGGGGCAGAAGGCGGCCGCTTACGCTTTCACCTTACCGATGCTCGTCGCCGCCGGGCTGATTGCCTGGACGACGCACTACTACGTCTCGTTCGGGGGCTGATCGATGGCGCGCAACGAATGGATGCAGCTGGCACTCGAATTGGCGCGGCAGGCCGCCGAGGAAGGCGAAGTCCCCGTCGGCGCGGTCGTCGTGCGCGGCGGCGTCGCCGTCGGGACCGGGCGCAACCGGCGCGAAAAAAACAAAAACGCCCTCGCCCACGCGGAGCTCGAGGCGATTAACGCGGCCTGCCGGGCCCTGAACGGGTGGCGGCTTTGGGAATGCGAAATGTATGTGACGCTCGAACCCTGCCCGATGTGTGCGGGCGCCGTTATCAACGCGCGCCTGAAAAAACTCGTCTTCGGTGCGTACGACGAAAAAGCGGGTTCCTGCGGGTCGGTCGTCAACCTGTTCGACCTGCCCTACAACCACCGTCCGGAAATCGTCGGCGGGGTGATGCGGGAGGAATGCGCCGCGCTGCTGACGGAGTTTTTCACCCGGCTGCGCGGCAAAGAAGTTTAACCTTTCACAAACTTCATCGAGATATCGAGCGCCCGGACCGAATGGGTCAGGGCGCCGACGGAGATATAGTCGACGCCCGTCCCTGCGACTTGGGCCACGTTCTGCAGCGTAATGCCGCCGGACGCTTCGAGCACCGCGCGGCCGGCAGCGAGTTTGACCGCTTCGGCCATCGTGTCCGTATCCATATTATCGAGCATAATAATATCGGCGCCGGCTTCGAGCGCTTGGCGCACTTCGGCGAGGCTGCGCGTCTCCACCTCGACGGTCACCGTGTGGCC